>JAAUXT010058600.1_pt1 | contig 19903 bp, 23 predicted proteins | sample 7278171 | NCBI WGS metagenome assembly JAAUXT01 (sample SAMN14350112, study PRJNA611818) | marine sediment metagenome | isolation source: surface marine sediment (1.8m) | place: French Polynesia: Moorea | collected 2018-08 | reverse complement strand
CTGCAGGCCCGTCCCCCGCCCTGACATGTCATCGCCGAATGGCAGCAACTGTGCTGCAGGAAAGCGCTGTCTCTCCCTCCCTTCCCTTTCCCTGAAGTCTCATTCTTTTTCTCTCTGAGACTGTCTCTCTCTCTCTCTCTCTCTCTCTCTCTCTCCACCCCAAACAAATGTCTGCTGTGACACGCCATCCCCATCTTGGACCCCCCAACTGACCGACCAACCCCGTCCACACTCATCACCCACCACAACCCCGACCCTCAAGTCCCCACCCATGAGCCCCACTGACCAACTGACCTCTTTTGCCCCTCCCCTCCCCGTTCCCGCGCCTCCACCTTGACTCCCGCCCGACATGCTGCTGCATCATCCGGTGTTCGATTCACGGCCAAACTGATTAATCCTGGGCATCAAAAGACCGGTTCACGGCTGCGCCTTCTTACACTGAATCAGCCAATTAATTTGGCGCTCTCTCCTGGGTTCAGTCCCTGTTTGAACAGCTGCTTGCCAGGCTCCTGCTGAAAGCCCACTGGCAACTTTTGAAAGCCTGGATTCACACTGAATTCGTCCTCTTGTGCATGCATGTGTACAACTTCAAAGCAGTCAACTGGTGTGCAGTTGCCTTGAGGCTGGGGCACATGCAGTTCCGGTGCATGCCTGTCGCATTCAGTGTGAACCTGTCTGGGATTACTCGAAAAAAAATTCATTTTTAAACTGTCAATGTGGGCGTTCCACAATCCCACCTTTTGGGGCATTGGGTTGGGACTGATGTCGTTCCAAATATGCAAACCTGCCAAAATGTAGTGAGTCGAAATGTCAAAAAAAGACAAACTCAAAATTATGTAAACAAGAAGTTCCACGCGTATGCAGCGCGCGGTTCTGATGCAGCGTGAAGCGCACATCGCGTCGCGTGCAGACAGCGCCGCCGGGTGGATGGATGGAGTCTGCGCGCCGCCCGCCGAGCCTCGATAAGCGCCGCGCCCGCCGCCTCAGCTATCGACAGCCCTGACAGTTATCTCCCCGCAAACATGTTGACTGTTCCTCCTCTGAGAAAGGGAAGTGCGGGGAAAACGACAAGGACGGCGCAATCAGAGAGGAGGCAATTTGTTACCCACCCGCGCTCTGTTGTGCGTAGCGCCGACACTGGACGTGGCACGGCCATGCACCGGCCCACCAACCTCCCCCTCTGCCCTCCCGCCCAGCAAACTACCCCCGCCCGCCTCCCCGCCTTGACGTGCGTTCTTCCAGCGGCGAGGGCTGTTTCACTTCAGGCGCGGTACCTGCCAACCTGCCCTCTGCCCACCCACCATTCTGACCCACCCACCCAACTCTACCCACTGACTCGCCTGTGCCTCCTGTGTTTGTGAGTCTCCCACTCCAAATCATTGAACTGTTGCGGGACAACAGTACAAGACCCATCCGGTCTGAACCCACCCGCCCCATGGCGCCGCACGGGTTTTACAGCTGCGTGATTTGATGTCATTCTTCCCTGTTGACAATAACGACGCGGCGGGTCCTCGAGGACCTGTAAACAGCTTTACGTCAGAGTCATCAAATACGTCTTCCTCGAGGAGCGTCTCCGCGCGCAGCCCCACTGCGTGCGCCACGCGCTGCGTGCGCCACGCGCTGCGTGCGCGAGTCTGTAGGCAAGTTGTGCGAAGTGCTCCAAGCGTAGAGCACCAGCGTAGAGCGCAGCTTTCAACATTCAATAAGACACAAAAAAGCTGATTTCCTTTGCCAAAAAAAACTTTTGCTTGAAAATTCTGCGTTCAAACGTTGGCGTTGCACGTCAACGCTGCTCAGCATAACCTGCCTGACGCGCCTGGGGCCTGGCGCAGGGACACGTTCCCTGTGAAACAGACCTCGGGGCGAGCTCAAGTGGAAACTGGTTCCTTTGATACACGGTTCTACTCGCGACTTGTGAAAAACAGGGCTCAGAAGTGCGAGCAGCGCTGCAGCGCACTATGGAGTCGTGGACCCGCCAGTCCTTTGATTGGCAAAGTCAAGAGAGAGGAAAAGGGAGGTCCGCAAATGCTCCTGACAGAAGAGGTCCGTTCTGACGTGTACCTATCTCTCGGCTAATTGTGCTGATGTGCGCTCCTACACTCCAAAGTTCTGGTTTCCAGACATCGGCTCGGGAATCCAGGGGAGTCGCTGCCTGACCCCGCGAGTTCAAGGCGGCGGGTCCTGGATTGGCGCAGGGGGCGCGCGAGCCCCCCCCCCCCCGGATTCGTCCTCACCATGCAGACTGGTTCACGCGCATGTCGCGCCCCTTCACGTCCCTTCTCCATTGGTCTCCCTCTGCACGGAGCGAAGCCTGATCCGGATCGACTGCACCGGGTCACCCCGTGTAACCGCCCTCCCAGGGGAAACTTTAATAATTAATCAGACCCAGCTTTTATACCGGATAAAGGTCTCGCGCTGCAAAATGGGCGATAATGAATCTTTGTGAGGATCTTCTCAATCAGACGTGATCCACTGCTGCGCGCGTCGTTTGAAACAAACTGTCACGAAAGGATTTATAAAATTGTATTGGGTTTCCACGCCCCTTTTTGCTGCTGGAGTTTTTTTGAAAGCAGCGCAAAAATCGACAAGGCTTTGAGCATGTTGAGCGTTTTGAAAAGGTTTTGTTCGCGAGAACGCGCACAAGGCGTGCTGCTCACAAGTTGCGTTCCCGCCGTCAAGACAGATCCCCGATCTCTATGTGACTGTGCTGGCTTGACAACCTTGGGAGGCCAGTGACCGGCGATTCTCCGTCCCTGGATACTTCCTGGGATCCATCCCAAACACACATCATCACCACCAAAGGAACCCCCGAATTCACCCTTGGGTCCAATCCGTGATCCAGTTACAGAACCATCCAAAAATCTACCCCTGAGTCCAGCCTCAGATCCACCCTTGGATGTGCCCTTCAATCCGCCATGGAACCATCTCATGGAGTGCCCCGCTGGGACTGTGCATGAACCACTCCCTGGATCCACTCTTTGGAATCCACCCCCTGGATCCGCCCCCTGGATCCACCCCCTGGATCCACCCCTGGTGTGAAATTGACCCGATTACCGCCGAATCGATGAGGAAAACAGACGGCATCGCGGGTCGCGAGGAGGGAGGGAAACGCAATCAGCGCCGACTCCACCTCACATCGATCCGCGGGGCCGAGGTGGGGCCGCGAGCGTCTCCGCCGCGGGCTCTACTGCTGTGCGTGCGTGTGCGTGTGCGCGTTACACTCACACATGTGTCTTGCCCATGCATGACCTTGTCCGTGAAGTTTGCCACACAAACAGTTTTGAGAGTTTTGGTGCTGTTTCTTTCGAAAGAATGTCTGAGGATTTTGACGATGAGTTCTTCTGAATACTGACCTCTTGAGACAGCCTCTTGAGATTGCATGATTTACTGGAGAGGTGGAGTGTGGAGTACAGGGTGACAGTTTTTCACAGAACGCAAGACACAACACGGTAATCGGGAGGGAGAGACAGAGAAACAACGCTTGCTGCGCATGATCCAGAATGAGTTCTTCCAAGGGAACCAGGGCCCCTGGTCCTGGTCCTGGCTCCTCACTCTCAGGTTATCTTTACTGGAACTTCACTTTCAAGGACGACACAAACAAAACTTCGCCGAAGCAAACTGGACAACATGTGAAGCAACTGAGTGTCCACAAAGAAGACGCAAGTGGGATGGTTGAAAACAGGAAACTTCAGTGATTGTTCACACAAGACGGGGTGTCGACACTGGTTGACGGAAACCGTGTCTGGTTTGCCAAACCTGCCTCTCGCTGCCCTGACTGAACGACGCGTGGAGTCCATCAGACATGCATAGGAAATGGCCGGTACAGTCTGACATGTTTCGTCCCAGGGGAGGAGGGAGGGAGAGGGAGGAAAGGCCCGGACGGGTGTGATCCCCCGGCGGACGGAGGGAGGGGAGACCCCGAGCGGACGGGAGGGATCCCCCCGGTGGAGGGAGGCCCGGGAGGACGGGCGGGTGTGATCCCCCGGTGGAGGGAGGGAGGGAGGCCCGGGCGGGTGTGATCCCCCGGCGGACGGAGGGAGGGAGGCCCGGGCGGGTGTGATCCCCCAGCGGATGGAGGGAGGGAGGCCCGGGCGGGTGTGATCCCCCGGTGGAGGGAGGGAGGGAGGCCCGGGCGGACGGGCGGGATCCCCCGGTGGACGGAGGGAGGGAGGCCCGGGCGGACGGGCGGACGGGCGGGATCCCCAGGTGAAGCTTGACACATGGCAGTCGTGGGAATTAGAGCAGATCAGTCGGACATGTGGAGCGATTCCGCCGGGATCGATCTGCGCTCACTCCTGCAGTGGGAGGTCCGGTTCACACTGCAAGCAGCCACCCCTCTGCGTTCCGTTTTTCTGTTCCGTGTGCGTGTGTGAGTACGCACACGTGAGTCCATCTCGTGTGTGACCCTGGTGGTCAGGAACTACGTGGTTGAATGCACCCAACAAACAGTGACCAGTAGACGACACGTTGTCGTTCATTCAGAAAGAGAAAAGCCAAGTCACACCACAGTGGACATCTTTATGCAGGGGTGTGGTGGGGTTGAGGCTTCATAAAAACTTTGAATAATCGTGGCCTTTGCCGTGAGGCCAAAAATCACACTACAGTATGAGGTAGAATCAATGTATTCTGACAGTTAACATGGTTTGAGTGACACTGTTTGGTCACAGTTGAGCCCACATGAAAAATGACAAACAAAGGACTTGACAAATTTGGTTGATCAGTCGCACACCACAGAGATCATCTTGACTGTCAGGATACTTCGATTCTACCTCGTACTGCAGGCATCACGCGTTGCTCTCCGGCGAAGGCGACGCCGCAGCGCACACGGGTTCCACTACAACGCCCGACGCAGTCCGTGTGAACCCAGCCTCAGCCCAACCCATTCCCGCTTCAGCGGCGTTCACTTCCCTTTCAACGGCGCTTTTTATCCGATTGCGCCGCGGTCGCTATCAGCATGCCATCGTGTTTGACATCCACAATAAATACAGGGCCGCTCCAATTGGAAGGGCTGTATCACTGTAAATGCTACATGTCATGAAAATTGTCCCAATTGCAGTTGAAAATGGGTGATTAAGTCCATTAAAACCGGGCGGGACGGGGAACCCGTCAGGAAGCCGTCGGTTCCCGTCACATGCACAGCGAGAGAACGACTTTTAAAACCACCAACCACCAAACACCAGTCCCTGCCTGAGACGTTGCATATTTCATGAGAGTTCAGCAGGCAAAAGGGGGATTTAAATATTTCGGCTTCAGTGTGTGGGAGGGAGGGATGCAGGGCAGGTGCAGGGAGCAGCAGGACCCGGTGTTGTCCGACCCAAACAACGGGGTTGCTGCACCAGGGAAGGGTATGGTTCCCACTCAGGGGCCTCGAAGCTCGAGTGATCCTTAAGCGAAGGGTCCCCGCATGGAAGAACCACGTGTTGGGGCAGCCAAATCCCTCGAATTCCCACCTGTCGCTCTTCAATACATGACTCTTCGTGGGAGTGTCCAGGTTTTGGTCAAGATGAACCTTACCCCCTTCAGGAGGGACCCATCTTCAAATTTGCAAAATACCTCCTGGATCCGCCGCTGTGACGCAAGTTGACAAACCAATCAACAACGAACCAACAGGCGCCCTGTAGGGCTCTTGAACTCCAGACTCGCATTCCAAGACTCGTGGTGGTGAAGTTCCAGGAACCTGCGTTTCCCGAGAGCGCTCTGAGCTGAGAACCCAGTTGTGCTCATCTGTGCGGATTGCTCCGGCTGCAGCAGCAGACGCCGCGGCCTGACATTTCACACAGCCCTTTGAAAAGCAGCGTTTTAATCAAGTCGAGGGAATCCCAATGCTAAGAAGCGACTTTGTGAAAGTGCACTCCTTACAAGGAAACTCGGTGTTCTTGCCTGTGTCTGTTTGTTTGTCTGCGGAGACACGGAGATTTGTGTCTTGCTCGTTTGTTGGCGAGGTGTTGTTTTGGGACAGGGTTTGGATTGTACGGATGACGGTTTGACCCAGAAACTCAACGTGCTTCGTCGAAGCCCTTCATGGCACTGACGTTCTCCCAGCACTGGACACTCGTACCTGCGCACGCCTTTCCGAGAAGCTTGCACAGAATCAAAAGTGAACAGACTACAGGTGGGTACAGTGAGCGTTGTCTCTGCAGACAGGTTGTCATTCCTTCAAAGGTTGTCTCCACAGGAGGGTTGTCCCGGCACGAAGGTTGTCTCTGTGTTTTGGTTGTCTGGAGGCAAAAATGTCAGTGAGACGCCTAACGTTGAGTTGCTTCATTTCCATTTCCTTCCAGATCGTTCCTTTTGTTCCCCAAACGTCGAGAGAAACACACACGTGAGGCTCTGAAGTTGGGGAGAGAGTTAAGGAGCAGAGAGGGAGGGGAGGACGGCGCTCGCTTTATCGATCCCCGTCCGTAAATATGTTCGCAAATCAATACCACAAGTCAACAGTCGTGGAGAGAGAGGCGGTGCAAGTGTCACGGGACGCGCCCAAGCACACAGAGCGACACGAAAACGAACAGAGCCCACGACAAGCAGTGAGCGTGTCCTTCTGTATGCATCCGGCGAAATACACACTCAATGCAAACACAACGCACAAGACACATCAATCTTTTGCAGAAAGTCAGCAGATATGACATAAAATTCCCACTGTGTATGATGTGAGAGCTGGATTAGAATAGCGCGAGCTTCAAAGTGAAAAGATCTTGACTTGCAGAGCCTCAATCGGTACGTGCAAGAAGTTGTAGAAGTGATATTAGATTCTTTGAAACGCGGTGAAAGGGAGAAACATGGGGAGCAGCAGAAGGTGCTGTCAACGCAAAATGTCTTTTCCGTGTTCGTCGCAAACATTTTGACATCTCACGGTTTTGCTCAATTCAGATCTGCTTTCAAATTTTGACACACAGAAAAAGCAAAAAGAATCCGCGCGCACGTCTGTCTGTCTGTCTGTCTGTCTGTCTGTCTGTCTGTCTGTCTGTCTGTCTGTCTGTCTGTCTGTCTGTCTCTCTCTGTCTCTCCATGCGCACCTTGTCTCTTTGACACAGAATCATAGACTCACACAAACATGCACACACACGTACACATACACACACGTGCACACACACACACATGTATAGACACACACATGTCCAATCTGCACACCGCACCAACTGAACCCTCAACACGATTTCCCATTTTTTTGTTCGTCTGCGAGCAACAAAGACACAGCGACAAAAAACAAGACTCAGAGACAAATTAAAATCCGTATGTTGAGACTGCGATTGAGAAAAAGATCAGTTTGAGCAAAACTTGAAGGAGAGTGACGTTTTTGTCGCTCGCTGTTCACTAATTGCACCCTTTAGATGGCGGGGGATCGAGTTACTGCTGCGCGCCCGGCTCAGAGGCGCGACGAGGGCGTCTCTTCTCCGCCTATAATTTACACAACTTTACTTTGTTTGGCCATCTGATTTCAAAGTTTCGTCTGCGTGTTAATTAACACAGTTCTCTGTCGGCTGTGTTTTGCCGCTGCCTCGTCTCTGGATGCGCCTGCGCAGTGTGCTCATCACGCCTCCAGTCTCGTTTTACCCCACGTGCGGCGTCGGTGCACGGTTCACGCCGGAAGCGCCAAGCGTCACGTGGTACATCGGTCAACGTAAGCAGCGATAACAAATTGCGACAGGAAGCACGAGGAAGTGCCACCAGATACATCCAGTCTGCACCAATGTGCTTTCATTGTCAGATCAGTGGCACCTACAACTAAACATCAAGAGAATAACCAGAGGAAACAGCTACTGGGGTCATTCTTGAAAGTTAGATGTCCATGCAGGTACCAATGTGGTAATCGGGGCACCGCACGTCTGAAACTGCGCCGAAACTCCCTACTGACGCAGGGCCGAGACGCAACGCGTGATGCACTCGGTGTGAAGCAGGCGCGGCGGCGGCGGCGGCAGAGGCAACGACGCTGAATATGATTGAAACAATAGACCCGAGTCTTCCACAGCCAGCTCGGATGACAATTCTTTTGTCATGCGCGCTTTGCCGGGGGTATTCGCCAATTGAATTGATAATTGCGTTCCATTGCGTCGAATAAGACATTCCGTCGTGGAGCGCAGTGCTCTACCCATCCATGACACACACTGCAGAATTGCGCTCATGAATAAAGGCGCTGCATTGGTATGCAGAACTCTGTCACACTGATGTTGCGGTGGAACCCACAGCACCATGAATTCTCCGTATGCGCTGTTCGCAGTCTTTCCCCCCGTCTGCTGACTCGTGCCCAGTCAGCTGTGATTGGTGTACGACAGAACGCGTGGATCCGGGACAAATACACCCGCGTGTACTGAGGGAGGCAATCAGAGGGAACCTTTTACCCCCACCATTGATTTTACAATGGTATTTAACTACAAGCACTCCCACAAGCTTCGGCGCCCGCGCGGCAGGGAGGGGAGGAACGGCGGTGGAGTGTGTACGCCGCAGCCCGGGGTTAAAGCTGCTCGGCGGCGCTGTAACAGAGGCGGAGCCGGGGCAGCTTCACTCAGTCTTCAAGCGCTCGGAGAAAGAGAGAGTGAGAGAGCGAGAAGGAAGCTTTCAAACCCAAAACACAATTTACTTCTCATGGATGGAACTTATACCACCACCCCCACCATCGGAGCCTCGTAACCATAGGGAGAAAAAGCACCAGATCAGCCAGCACGGTGAATAAGTCTGGGCACGCGCTGCTGCTTTACCACAGGGAATCAATCACTCGGACAACTGTGGGATTCACTGGTTCGTAGAGGCTGCCAGGAGGACCTGATTTCAGACGCCTATGGAATAACACCGACCTCCTCATCTTTGCATCTCAACAGCAGCAGCAGCGGCGACCGTGGTGGTTGTGGTTATGGCTGTCAGCATGGCCCACTGCCTCTGAAGCGAGAGAGGTTCACAATGGAACAAAACACAATGGCATTGCGGCGGCCGTGGCGGTGGTTCTGCGGGGCGGGTAGGTGCTCGAGCGCGGCGGCGGCGGCGCTGCTCGCGGATAGCGCGGGCGCTGCGCTGCAGGCCCTGCTCCTCCTCATCACCCTGACACAACCTGTCATCAAATATTCACACGCCTTGCAGATTCGTCCCAGCAACGGTGAGTTTCTTTTGCCATGCATGCACACAAATTTGACAGTCAAGTCTTTTTTCACTCACAATGGGTGTGCAATTTTCTTTTCGAAATGCGAAGTGAGCACAAAACGCGCCGCTTATGGTGGGTATTTGAAGACGAATCAAGCGCGCGGAAGCCTGGGCCTTCTGACATCCAGAAAAATTTTTCCCTCCAACGTTTGTTTCGTTCTGGCCTTTTGGTTCACAAGTGGAAGTTGTTCCAAACACATCAGAATATCCCTTGGCTCGGACCTCCCTGACTGAATTTTGGATCCGCCATTGGTGTAGATTTACGAAGTCTGTCAATTCCATTTGGCTTCAAATGGCATCAAGAAGTGTTGATTCTGTGAGGCTGAAGGCGTGTCACCCAAAACACCGTCGACAGATCTTCAAATGTGAGAGGGGTCCACAGACAAAAACGATTCACAATAGAATCACTGACAAAAACAGAAATTGCAAAATCTGAGTTCTGACAATTAATTTAATACGTTTGTGAAAAACTGCAAAGAAAGAAGAAGCTCACGCCCTTCGCTTTGTGCGCCATTTTTCAACGGATGCTGAAGCAGGTGAAATCCTCCACTGGTTCGGTTCCGCTTCACACTGCGTGCGTCACGCGCTGTTTCTATGGCGCCCATTGACGTGCACGATCACACTGTGCACGACGCAGCCGGTGTGAACCCGGCCCCCCCTCCTCGTCACTCTGGAGGATGAGAGTGAAGGGTTTGTCGGTGCAGTCGCACAGAGCTGATGCAAGGCTGACTGTCTCCACACAAGGTTCGTGGCTCCGTGCGCGCGCGCACGCTGAGTCAATTCGGCTCTGTGCCATCAAAGAGATCTTCCGTCTGACATTTGACAGGGGAAGTCAGAAAAATTGGAAGCAGCTTCTTTTGGAGTGCCGTTCGCTGGTTTTCACCCGAGAGTGATGATGACATTGCTGAACGTATTACGCGTGGGTTTCCGACAGGGAGTTTTAGCAGCGTTACACGTGGCCAAGTTACCTTCACCCGACGCAACAAAGCCACAGCGAGATCAAGGTTCTGGGTCTCAGCGGTGGTTTGTTGGACTCGTTGTTTCAACGCTCTTTGTTCTGCAGCTTTTGGCACAGGCGTTGGCACTGTGAGTGGCGCGCCAAGTTCCCACTGGGTGTGCTTTGAGCTGCTTCACTGTGAATGTGGTGTTTCAACAACAGCGCACGAGCTGTGTGCACGCGTACGTACATACGACGTAGTTTGACGTTATGACGTCATTTGCGGGACGCTTGCATGTCACCTCCATTCACAAACGAAGCCTCTGCTTTTGCGTGACGCGAACATCGGACATCCACGTGAACCTCTACGTAGCACGTCCGCTTGGGCGACGCAGCCCCTACATCCCTTGGGACGCAGCGCGTGACGCAGCGGCTCCTCCGGTGTGAATCGAGCCGTGTGGCGGCGGCAGGGCCCCGGAGGTTGCGCCGCTCGGGAAACTCACCAGCTTCACAAGTCCCGCGAATTGGCAGCCAGAAAAAAGGGCTTCGATCCATTGATTTTAACGCGGAGCTGGTGGCAGGAATAAAAAGTGTTCCATCCACCCAGAAAAAACCCTCCCCCAACAGAGAGCGAGGAGAGCCTTTTCATATGTTTAGAGATAAGGTTTCGTCATGTATGGCGCAGCTAACGCCACTGCGGATCAGAGCTCTTTGAGTCTGATAGCGCCTTTTCCACCTCCCAACAACGAGGACGCCTGGTGTCTGAGGTAGATCCAGGGTCAGTCGAGAGAGGGCAGAGGTTTCATCGACAGGGGGCCAGCCAAGACCCAACCCCTTGGTTGTCCGATCCTCAGTTTGGCAAATGTTGCAAGCAGGGTTTTTCAGTTTTCAGCCCGTGCGCTCTCTCTCTCTCTCTCTCTCTCTCTCTCTCTCTCTCTCTCTCTCTCTCTCTATCTATCTATCTCCTCCCCCTCTCTCCCCTCCCTCTCTCTGCCTCTCTCTCTCCCCCCTCTCTCTCTCTCTCTCTCTCTCTCTCTGTCTCTCTCTCCCCTGGCCCAGCACCGTACATCCAGCAGAACCGCTCTCGATAACGCGGAGATTGCCTCCAACATGTGGAATAAAGTGGGAGTTCCGTTCAAGGAGCTGCGAATAGAGGCGACGCTAGAAGCGTCGCACAAAAGGCCTGAGCCCCAGTCACGTGCTCCGACACATTTACGGCTTTGATCAGAAACACGAAAAGGTCACATCCTGGAGGAGAAACTTCTCCAAGCTGAGCCTTGCTGTTTGCAAAGTGGAGGAAAACACAGAGCACCTAATCTTCCCAACACTTTGTTGGTTTAATACATGCGTGGCATCCTCTTTGTTACAGTCTAATGGCACAGTGACAAAAGAAAAACACATGTGACATTTATTCTTTTATTCTCCGTCTCTGAAGACATTTGTAGCTTCTTCTTTTTTAAGAAGCCTATTCTCTCTCTTGAAAAAGGGTCCGCAGTTCTCTGCATGAGCTGAGCCTGCTTCACGCTGAACGCGTCACGCGTTGTGTCTCTGGGCGCAGCGGCGTCGCTTGCGATGCAGGGCCCACAGGATACTGGAGGGACACAACCCGTGACGCACCTCACGTGAAATCGGCCTGAACGTTATTCCCAATCGACGCGGCGGCGAAGAGCGTGCATCAGGAGCGGGGGGGGGGGGGGCCTGGCCGCCCCCTGGGCGTCGCACCCCTCACCCGAACCCGACATCCGCTGTAGCAGAGGCCCTTCCGTCTGTTCCTTCACAGAACACGAGTCTACAACCAAGCATACAGAGATTGTTGTTCTTCCCTGTATACAAAGTCTGACTTCTCAAAAATTGATGCTTGGTGACGATACTCCTTGCGCTTCCTTCTGTTGCTTTGAACAACGCTCGCGCATCAGGCGTCAGTGGGAATTCTCACGCTAAAACGTCATGCTCCGTGGGTTGCTTCAGAGCCCGGGTCACACAAATTGTGCTGCGACCCTGTGCAGACCTGTCGTCACTGCCTGACTAAATACCAGAAGAGAACCAAGCTGTAAAACCGGTGGAGAGGAGGTTGGTCTCTTCCCGACGAGGGGGGGGGAGTGCATCTGGCCACCGCTCGGTACTCTGCCCCAAAGGAATTCGCAAAATACCAGAACAGAAATGCAACGCATCCAGTATGAACCAGGCGCCAGCTTTATCCGGTGTGGAAGTGGAGGCCTGAGCACAAAGACGGCTCCGCGGCTCCGCCCGACGCTGCGTCCCCGACGTCGCCCGAGGCGAGCCGAGGTTCTCGGGTGTGTTGCCACGCGTCGCTACGGGAGCCCAGGACGGGAAACCCTTTCAAGTCATTGTCGCGTTCGCTTGAGTGGTTCGAATTACGCGTCTTGCGGCGAAAAGACTGGAGGAGAGAGAGAACAGGGGAACAGAGAGGGCAGACAGCGGGGGGAGTGGGGGTACACACTGGGTGCGTTGTTCATGAAAGAATTCAGGCAGCGCGGAGGTCAGCTGCGTGGACGACGTAACCCTATCTTTGACGTCATCACAGCAGACCCAAAGTCCCGTTTGAGTGCTTGGAGTCACATGTGTGAGACAAGCAGGTGTTGTTTGAGGCAAGATTCTGCAAGCAGGGAACAGTTTTGTCTCACGCGCAGAACAAAAATCTGGACTGGGGTCCGACCACACCCAGAGCCACCCCCTCCCTGTTTGTGCTGTTCTCGTCCTATCTCACTGACTGACAGCCACGTGCCACAACATCTTGGGGACAGGTTGATGAGATGCCTTAACTGGCTATTGAAGATCAAAGTTCGTCTGCCACTTTGAGCGTGCTGACATCAGTGAAGTTCCACAGCTCTGGGCTCTGCGCCATTTTGCGAAAAGCGTCCTTCTCCTCGCGGAAATTGGTCAGTGACCGCGAATGTTGTGTAGAGCCGGGATCCTATTCTGCGCACATTGGAGATCTACGGCCACGGCTCAAAAGGTCCTCGCCAAACTGACAGGCGCGTTCAATTCACGAACGCAGCCGCTCTCCATCCCGCCTCGAGGTGCTCGTGTGAAATGCACTCCGCGCTCCAAACATTGTGTTGTTTTTTTGTCTCAGAATTGAAGCGATTGTTTTCAGGCGGCCAAAGTGAATCTTGTCACTCACAATGTTTTTTGACTCGTTGCAACAATTTCCACGTTGGTGTGAATTTGTGCAAGAACAGTGTACAAGCAGCGACTGGAGATCCAGGTTCAAACATTCTTCTCGTGAACATTGCCACCTCCAATGATCACAAGCGCTAGTCTTGCCCTCCTGGGTGCATCCAGAGGGCTGGGGGTTGCCCCCAACCTCCGTACCAAAATTTGCACGGCAAGTTTACACGCCGTCAGTTCCCAAGGACCCCCCTGCGCCGATCACATAGATCATGGGATCTCCCTTCATCCCCCTACCCCTTCACCAACAGCCACCACCACCCTCCCCCACAGCGGCCACCAGCGCGGCCACAGCACGTCTGCTTTCTGTGGTAAACAGGTTCATCGAAGCAGATGACTTTTCAGCGTCAATACATCGCGAAAACTTCATCGGGAATCAAGGCGGGCGAGGAAATGAGATTTGAGCTGCGGCTCCGAGAGGCAAAGCGAAGCCGCGTGAGCGAGAGCGACCCGAGTGAGACGTTCTCATGCAACCGGATCGAGGCCCGCCTCACGCTGGGTGCGGCGTGCTCTGCAACCGCGAAGGCTGCGTGTCTGCACACGTCAAGTCCCTGAGATGGACAGAGACGTAATACGAGTACGTATGAGAAGCGTTGGTTGTGTCAGGGATGATGCACTCACAGTGATGCAACACCATGACACCTTTGACTTGAACAGGGATTTTTTCAACACCCATTGTGTAGGACTCAGCACCCATTGACTTGTGCAGGGATGCACCACCAGTTGACTTGATCTGGGATGCAGCACCCATAAACGTGCACAGGGATGCAGCATTCATTGACTCTTCCAGGAATGCAGCACCCATTCACATGTTCGGGGGTGCAGCCCCCAGTAACCCGCGCAGAGACGCAGCGTCCTTCCCCATGCACGGAGACGCAGCGCATTCGCGCAGCCCCCACTGTGAAGCGGGTCGTGAAGGTGACACGCGCCTGCGCCGCTGACCTCGCCCGGGCTCTGCAGTGCCTCCATCGCCCGCGATGTTGGCATGCGAAACACTATCAGCCAAGTCATCAAGAAATAATGGTCAATTGCGCTCATGATGGCTCGTTCCTTCAATTACATCTCGAGGCCCGTCGAATCTCGGGGTTTTGCAGCTTATGGCTGCTGCCGCCGCCATGGTGGGGGATTGCGAGCTGGTGAGGGAGGTCAGCTCACACTGGACGCGTCACGCGTCTCAAAAGAAGCTCTCACACAGTGCGACGCAGGGTGCATCCTCTTGCACAGTGTTGTGCCGCGGAAGCGCGTGTCGTGTGAACCTGGGTTTGCGCTGGGGATTGGGATGGTCCTTGGTATAAATAAGGTGAGGATGGGTCAGCAACATGGTTTCCTGAGACGCGATGCCGGCGCGGTGTGCGGGTGGAGACTCGACCCACGTGCTTCAGGAAAATAACCCACAGAGAAATAAGAATTCAAATTTAGCGTTGTGAAAGCTCGTATGCCTGACTTTCGTTTGGCGCGCAGACACGCACATGCACACACGCCCGCACATACACAGGGACACACACACACTCTCTCTCTCTCTCTCTCTCTCTCTCTCTCTCTCTCTCTCTCTCTCTCTCTCTCTCTCTCTCTCACACACACACATACACACACACAACACAGGGACACACACTCACACACACGTACACACGTACACACGTACACACACACACACACACACACACACACACACACACAAATCAACCCTCCCAATTCCCTTGTGTTTTCTCTCGGGAGAAAGCCTTTCTCCGTGAACAGTGAGAAAATTGTAAGTCAGGGTTGGCCCCCTCTCGAAGGTCAGTCCCCCTCCTCCTCAACCGCGGAAGCTCCACAGCAACACACTGAACACGATCAGCCTCCATTCCCCAGCAACTCAATCCTGGATGAGCAACACAAACACGCATTGTCACCCGGTTTGGGATTTCAAGCTCTGTGTCAGAGGAGCTGGGAGCACTTTTGTACGGAAGAACAGAAGAAGCAGAGGCAAAGCAGACGTATCAAAGGGCTGCCTATCCTTGAGGGGCTCACCTCGCCCTACCTGCCACTGCGCTCCTGTCATAGATCAAAACCACAGTCAGCGTGGAAGCCCATTTCCTGCTGTCTCATAATATGATCGTCTCTATCCTGCTGCCCATAAAAGTAAGACATTAAGAATCTATCTTCTTTAACCCCTAAGCCAAACTACCTCAGCCAACTTCCGCCAAAGCGGCCACATAACTGCCTCTTGGTTTGCGTGACTAGAAAATTGTGGCATTTTATGTGCTGCGATATTTGATGCTCCCCATCGGTTCTTAAAGAAACCCACCTCGCTATTTGCCCAATATTAATCCTTGGAGCACATCATAGGCGCGGGGTCACACTGAGATTCCCCATATCCGCTCACACCCCCCATTCCTCAGACTGCTTTTCCTGAGACACTGAATGTACCCAAATAGGAAACAAACAAAACTGCAAACTGCGTAGTAAAGAGGCTGCGGGCAAAATCCGTTGAATTGAAGGGGCTTGGCAAACGAGCGTCGCTGAGGAAGAAGAAGAGGAGGAGGAGGAGGAGGAGGAGGAGAGGGAAGAAGCCTCGGCGCGTTTGTTGCACATCTCATTTGTCAGCCACTGTGTTCCGGCGACAATCTGGAGAACATTAGCGCAATTACACAGAGGGATTTATCTGAACTGTTCATTGATTGCAGCGACTGAATCAGAGGCGCGCTGCACGCTACTCAGTGCAGCGAGCCCGCTTCGATCCGGACGGGGAGGGGAGGATCCGCTGGGGTCCAGGGACAGATCCAGGGAAGGAGCCCCAGGGACGGATCCAGGGGAAGATCCAAGGAGAAATCCAGAGGCGGATCTGTTGGTGGGTCCAGGAGTGGATCCCCACAGATAGATGCAATGAAGGATCCTGTGCTGTACACAACTCAGTGCAGCAAGCACACTTCAAACAGGAGAGGGAGGATCCACTGGGGATTCGAAGAAATGGATCTGGGAAGATTTCCGAGAGGATCCAGGGGTGGATCCAAGGATGGATCCCAGACAGCGTGGTCCTCAATGCAGCCAGCGCAGCTAACCCGGAGGAGGATCTGCAGGGGAATTCACCTCTGGGTCTTCCGTGGTTCCGAACGGGATTCAAGTCAGAATCCAGAAGGGGCAGTCTGTCGAATGATCCAGAGATTGACCCACGGAATGATCCAGGAGGTGGCGCACCACCAGCTGCCCTGACATTGAGTTTACTCCAACGGGAAACGCGGACGTCTTTGTCCCAATCAGCACCAATTAGCATCAGCCCCACCCACCTCCCCCTTTGGACGGGACCCCGGATCCCCCTCCCCGAGTTGTAATTCCATCTCCCTTCGTCGTGCACTCGACTCCGGTGCGTCTTCAATACGCCGCAGATAAGGTTACAATTATCTTACCCGGGCATCTTTGCTTCACCAGACTCCCTCCCTTTGTATGGAGGTAATTGCAGATGCGTGGAACATTGATTTGTGGGGGGACCTGGGCTCAGCGAGGTCTCCGTTTGTTTTGTGCTCGTAGAAAAGGCACTTCTGTCTCTATGTGGGGCGAGGACACTTCTCGGGGGGGTGGTTCACACGGGGGACGCCGTGGCGCATGCGCAGTGGGTTTGTGAAGAGACGCAGCGCGCGACGCGCCCGGTGGGGATCGGTTGTCAGGGTGATCGTCATCATGGCCGCTGCAGTGCGCGAGGAAACTTCTGCCTCTGTCTCTTTATTCTTTTCGTCTGCTCGTTGTTCGTGACTGAAGGCCATCGCTTTTGTGTTGAGGATGTCTGCCAAAAGAAACAACGGTGCGCGGTTTGTGGATCCAGGGTGAGAAAGGCTGTTTCTGCGGAAACATTCGTGCACAAGCCAAAGTCTTTTTATTCTGTTGTGGTCCAGGATAATGGTCAAGCAAAAGGTAAACTGGTTAAGAGCCCTGGGCCCCTTTGGAGCACAGTCCCAGGTTGAAGGAAAATTCTGTTTCAATTCCTTTGAGTTGTTCTTGTTTCATTCACGCTTTTTAGATGCAGAGAATTGGGAAGAAGCGGAGTTTCCTTCGCAGTGTAGATTCTCGGGGTGTAACCGTAACCGGGAGATGAGAACTTCCGTTCAGCTGCAACACATGTTTCTGTGAAAAGCAGATATCTTCAGCAAATCCGGGGGCGCCTTGCGCGCGCACATCCCAAAGTGCCGCTCAAAGATTCTCCTGTCGGCGGCGGCGTGTGACGTGTGAACGGATCTGACGTACGTATTGTTCCCCTCAAACCGAAAATAGCGAGATCAGGCTGGCTTGTGGAAATTTCAATGTGGTCCGTGTCCAAAGGAAACAAGGGAAATGGAGATTCAGGGACTCTGGAAGCGTCCATGTTGACGGGTCTTGCATCTACGCTCAAGGGGCACAGTGCATGCACGCAACACACAACGCACACGCAAAAACAGACAGACAGACAGACAGACAAACACAAACACACACACACACACACACACACACACACACACACACACACACAAGTGTGCCATATCTCACGAGTGGATCTGTTTCAGCGTGTCATTCAGGGCTACAGCCCGTCGACAGGACTTGATCCATTCTGCTCCATCTTGCATCTGTTGATTCTCACGCTCATGCATTTGAGAACGTTACGTTTCCCTGAGGCTTGGTGTTTTTACCCAGTTGTTTGGCTCCACCTCACACATTTACAGTTCAGTCCTCGCTTTTCCCTGCACTCTGCACCAAGTTTCCTGGTACCAAATGCTTTTGCCATTTGCGCCTCGCACTGAGCCTTTCTCAGGACTTGCCCTTGCGCTATTCTGGGTTGAACCGGATGACCAATCACGGAGAGTCGAAATCCCCCCGCACCGCCAACAGCGCTTATTGCAGCGACGCCATGTGCCGTATTCACCCGTGAAGAAACCGCACTCACTTTTGCGCGTACCCCAAATTTTCCTCCATTTCTGAGTCCAAATGTTTCATCGAGACAAAATTCATGAAACACATTGCCCCTGCAAACGGCGCACTCTTTCTCTTGATGTCCGTTTTTCTGTAACAAATCTGCGCATGACACACGAGTAAACACGGTACTTTTCGCCTTTCACAGAAATCCGTTGTGCTCATTTTGTGCGGCCCAAATCACTGCGCGGCTCTCTCACTCATTGGATTAATGGTCAATCATATCGGAGATGTAGTGGCGCGCGGGGACGCGACACGCCTACACGCCTCCGCTCAGCGCACCCCAATCTACGCGCAAAATCAATGCGCAGCAAATGTTTGATCTCCATGCTGTAACATGCTGATAATGGCCGGGCCCCGGTTTAGCGCTGCCCCGCCCGGCCGCCCGCCTGCCCCCGCCCGATCCGGGTGACCGCCGCCCGCGCGGGCCCATAAACTACGCGAGAGGAGCAGAAGCCCCAGAGCAGATGTTTGTTTGAGGTTCAGTCAGGCCGGGTTCACTATGAGTGCGTCACGCATCAAGGCAGGCCTGTTTCGCACTGGACGCGTCGTGCGTCGCGTCCTTATGTGAGTTACACAGGGCGTTGCACAGGGTGCGTCACGCATTACGTAGCAGTGTCGCATCATCCTGGACGAAAGCGTCCCGTGCTGAATCTACTCGGTGGCAAAAGGCAACAGAGTCAAGTGTGGACATGAATTTTGTTGACAAGCCCTGCTGAACATAGCTATGGCTCAAGCGATGCCATAACATCACTGGACAGGTTTGGCTAACAGACTGACCGACGCAAAACGACACTCGTATGAGCGACGTACACAGTGTGAATGAGGCTTTCAAAACAACTTTTATCCCAGTGCTTGAGGATGATGATCGGAGACCTCAGCGAGGGTCCGAGAAACGTTCCCTTTCCAGGTTCAACGCTGAAAAGACTATTTTGACCTCAATGGTATGTGCCGACCAGGGGGCCTCAGATGCTGGAGCCACCAGAGACACTGACAGATGCAAAAGATATTTTCTGTCTGGTCCTCATTTTTGTCGTGCTGCTGCGCTGGTTCTGTGGGAGACTGAGAGCGCTTCTCTCGTGTAATCCGACCCCCGAGCGTTTGCTTCGAGACAGATCATGCAATTCCTAATTGCATCAACCATCTGTTTGGTTTGAATCAAAGACCTGATTCGCAGGCGGAGAAAAGGCCCGATCCTCTCTCGCGATACATGCAGCGAGGCAGCAGCACAGAGCTGCCTTCCAGCCAGGATTGCGAAGCAAGAAAAATTCGCGTCTTCCTTTTCTTGTGGTTTTTGTTCAAAGAGAAGAATGTGAATCTTGTTTTCACTTCAATTTCTTGATCTTGCAGTTTGCTCTGAGGCATTCGCCTGACATTTCTACACTGAGCCTTTTTTGCCCGCGAAAGTTGGAGAAGATGGAATTTGAAGAAACTGTTGAAGTTCTCACACTCGACACAACTGGGTCGAATCCGCGGGTGGATTCAAGGAACAAAGGTCCTACCTCCGTCCCAAACCCGGTTGGCACGCAAACACGCACACACACACACACACACACACACACACACACACACACACACACAAATTCAACACTCAGTTGCGCTTTAAAGTGACAACGTTTTCAAACTCCAGGCTCCCCTCCCTCCCTGCCTCCCTGCCTCCCTCCCTGCCTCCCTCCCTGCCTCCCTGCCTCCCTCCCTGCCTCCCTCCCTGCCTCCCTGCCTCCCTCCCTG
>JAAUXT010021630.1_pt1 | contig 19903 bp, 15 predicted proteins | sample 7278171 | NCBI WGS metagenome assembly JAAUXT01 (sample SAMN14350112, study PRJNA611818) | marine sediment metagenome | isolation source: surface marine sediment (1.8m) | place: French Polynesia: Moorea | collected 2018-08 | reverse complement strand
TGCCATTCTTGCCGCGAAACACTGGAATAAAACTGTCCTTTTGCATGGGGTTAATTTCCTTATCTTCTTTTTTAACGTTTCGTAGGTTTTTTAAAATCGTGAACCGTGGTTCCCCCCCCCCCCCCCCCCGCGTAACAATCAAGCGATTTGCAGTTCACATTTCTCGAGCGAAAATCACTTTTTTCGAAACAAGCGAGGCGTTCCCATAGAACCGGCCACAGTTTGTGTTTCTGGAAGACGACTCCTGTTTCAGAAAGTGACATTTGCTCAGGCATAGCAAAATACCTGTTCTGCTCGAACTTTAGCTTTTGTCATTTGACAGACATTTTTTCAAATATGACTTTTGACCCAAGCAAATTTCCATTTTTGATCTTTGGTACAAGAAGAACCTTACAAGTGCAGAACCTGTTTGTAAAAACAACACAACGGGATCACAGTGTCAATCTCTTGTTGGGCCTCATGCCCCACAAAATACAAAATACTTGAATCAGCTATAAAACTGGTCACAAAATCACTATTTTGTGGACAAACGGGAAATAAAACCTCTCTCATGTCAAACAGCGATGCGAGAAGCAGCTCTGCGAGAAAGACGCAAATCCTTCTTAAATCAATCTTCTGAGCTTTGGAAACACACCTGATATTTCTGTCGTGAATAGGGCATTTTAGTGCAATGTCACAGGTGTTTGGAAACCGACAATGTGGTGAATGATCTCTTGCGATGAAAGGGAAATTGTGTCAATTGCTGTTTGCTGCCTTCATCACAAAAGTGTGTTGTGAAGCAAACAAAGAAACACAGAACCAACTTGTAGCAGAGCATGCTGTATTCAAGGGTGGGTCCAAAAACTGGAAGAAATATTTGCAGGCATATTTAGCCAACAGAATAATGAAACACTTGTTTGGAAGGAGTTTAAATTTCTGGAACAAACACAAGAAAACAATTTTATCCAACATAGTGAGGAAACGTGAACAGTGTGAGACAATTGAAATGTTGCAAGATTTGTCAACTGGATCTAAGGTATTTTTGCACCACACTGAGAAGATAGTATTCACCAAAAAGTGCTTCCCTGAAAGATATTTTCAATTTGAGAGTAGATATCAAACTGCATCAAGAAGGAGGACAGGAACCACAATAATCTTGACACATCAAGAGCAAATTAAAGCACCAACATCCTTGACCTTTGAAATGCATTATCCCAATGGGAGAATGAAAGAAAAAGATTATTACAGAAAATGCCAATCACCAGAGTCTCTCCTGACATGGAAAATCTCTTTAGCAAAAACACTGGCCTTGAAACTGATGATAAAAGTGATTAATATTGCCACGGTGGGGCCAAAGGAAGTTTGTATCCCAGATGCCTATTTTGGGGCAGTGAAATTGCAGGAAAAATTTGTATTTTGTGGGTTCACACCATCATTTTCGCTGTATCCATTTTCGCAAAAATTGAACCTTGAAATTATGTGCAATGTAAAGTTTAATTGCTATGCAAACTACCACATTGATCTTTTGATCACTATGGTTGACAGTGGAAAAATAGACAGTCATGTTCTGCCAACAGTTGATAGCATTTCTCTGAACAATCAATCCAAAGCAGGTCATTTTGAACTTTATCTCAAAGAACAATTTGTTCTGAAAAACTCAAGCTCTGTTTGCTCATTCCTCATCAGAGTGAAGAAAACTTGGTCTGTTGTCATCAATGTTTCTACTGTCAACAGTCCTGTTGTTATTTATGAGGGACCAGCAGTTTTGGTGTCACAACAGCTTCACCACCTGAATAATGTTTACCAAACCAAATCATTTCAAGCTAAAATGGTCTCAAGTTCCAGTTGGGGAAAAGTCATTCAGAACATATCATTTAAATCTCAAAACAGATCTTTGTCAAAGACAATCATTGTGAATGAAAAAGAAACAGTGAAGTTCAATTTTCATCAGAAGACTTCCTTGTTCAATCCATTGGTAGTGCATGTGAGGTCTCTATATGGATTGAAAATTGAAGTGGAAGTGACAAGCCTGTTGTTCACTGGAGTTTCCTCCCACGCTTGTACTGGGGGTGGATTTTCCATTTTAGAAAAAAATGGGGTAGTGGAACTGATTTCTATTTGTAAGTCCCAGTTCAAAGGAACAAATTTTACAAGAAACATTTTTTCATCAACAAGTGAATTGTATTGTGATTTACTGGTACAAGCAACTCAGTCAAGTTGAATCACTTGAGCTGAAAATACAAAGCACAAAATGTAGACATATTCACATTGATCCATGTGCTATGAGCACCAGCTGTCCATATTTACTCAAAGTGATCTGTGCTAAAAATAAAAAGTGCATAGCAAAGCAGTACAAAATTTGTGTGGAATATCTCAGAAAAATTAAAATGTCTTTCATTGGGTTCCATTATGAACAAGATCAAAGAGAAAATTTTGGTGGACCCGGTAAAGGCATCGAACATTTCATGTTATACACCATCACACCATCAGTCCAACACCATAATCAATGCATTGTTCTCCAGTTGTGGTCAAAGGGAGCAGATCTGCATCCCATTTATAGTCAAAAAGAGCAAGTGTGTGGCATCTTTTTCAAAGACAGAGACATGACACACTTGAGGATTGACTATCAAATAAGGGCAGTGATGCCCCAGCTCCTGAGGTGGGTGAAGACTGAAAGACCAATGTTCTTTCTGAGAGGCATTTTTGATCACGTGACTCTGGAGAGGCTGTCCAATGTTCCCTGGAAGGTGCACAATTTTCCTCACCACATCCAAAAATTTCCATTTTTCCACGAAAGACAACTGCACATTGTGACCAACACTTCGAGACCTCATCCTCAATCCAAATTCAGAAATGCGAAGCCCCTGTCGCGTCACTATGATCACAGGGGCACAGAATCAACAATCTATTTTCACACCCAAAGTCGACTGAAAGTGTACGCAAAATCTGAGAGACAATTTAACAAAGGAAACTTTTTTGTGAAGGTGGAATATTCTTCTTTGAGCACAAACTGGATTGAAATTATGATGCATGTTTCTGTGAAAACTTGCAAACAAGCACACTGCAGTGCTGATCTGATGAGAGTACCATTTGTGCATGAGGATCAAAGATCCCGCTCCAGGAGCGAGGTCAGATACCTTGTCAGGACCTATGGATTCAGCTTCCGAGTGACACAGCCAAACACTGTCAAAAACTATGGTGTCAAGATTACAAAAATGGAAATTCTTGGACACATTTGGTGCAAAAACACACAATATCCCCTTGAAATTAGCCGGTTTTCCTTTCCATACCACTCAGGCAGGCACAATGAAGTTGCCTTGCTCGCCCAGGCTGTGGTTTTTCACATGGTGTTTGAGTACAAAAAAACTCCTCCCAAAGGTATTTTGATTGATACAGCGTATGATCTGCTCGTGAGGCACCATTTGAAGATAAAGCATAATTTTGTGTCAAAAGACTGCCGCGCCAATTCAACTCTAGGGATTTCCAAGATATTCCATTGTATGTCCTACACCAGTCAAACAGAGCACCCAGCCTCCTACATCTTCATTTGCCCCGAGTGCATACACGCTTTCTACAGAAAGTGCAAGTATCACTGGCAGAGAGTTGGAGAATACCACCTACCAGGAAGATTCGCACACGTTTCTCCATCATTTTCATGGACAACTGCTTTGGTACAGTGTCAACAAGTTGAAGGACATTTGCCCATTTTTCTTGGGAAGACTGAATTCAACGATTTCATGAACATTTTGAGAAGTAGATCTGAAGATTTCTTTCCTGCAACAGAAATTGTTTACATTGGAATCAAAGACAAAAAGGAAAAGACTGAGGTGAGAACACACATGGTGTCTTTGTTCTGCTTGTTTCTTATCTCGGTCTAGGGACCTGCAACTACAGACTTTTTTGTGTGTAGTCTTCAAGACAAACACAGCCAAATGAGAATGTTCCCACCCTATGGTCTCACTTGTGGGTTGGAAAACATGGGCCACACTCGATGTTTCTTTGTTGTTGCAGAAACTTTCATGGACGGATGGGTCTCCATTATCTTTTCAATTGTTCACAAATCGTCACTACGCAGGGTTCTTCAGATTTGTTTCCATCCATTCTTCAAAACGAGCCTGTCCCTTTCACCGTGTTCACCCCAAACAACCCATAATTAGCAATGACATGAAAGTGACAATATTTCCAAATTCCAGAAAAGGCAAACACTGTGTATTGTTGCTGCTGCACAATCTTGCCTCCCCAGAATGGGTCAATTCATATTGCAACAGAGGATTCACATCAACTGTGTTTTGCAGGAAGAACAATACTGTAACTGATCAACATCAAGTAAAACACAACAAACACAAACACTGTTTGCCTGGAATATTCCTGTTTCAGTCAAAATGTGTCTTGATAAGATGGACTGATGGACAGTGGAAGTCACATCTTGTCAGTAAAAGATACAAAATGAACTCCCTAATTTCCAGCAACATTTCTGAATTTGTGTTTGTCACAAACAATGTTAAAATAACACCCATTGTTATTCACAACCTTTCTTGCACACACATTTTCTCATTTAATGATTTCAGAAAGCAATACACAATGACAACTGTCCAAGCCACTCAGAACAATTCTGGCCATCAAGCTTTTGTTGACTATCCTGTCAACATTAAATTTGGAAGGAATGTTTTTCAATGCACAAGTGGAAAATTCATCTCAGCAACACAAGTTTGTGACAAGGTCAGGGATTGTTCGGACAATTTTGATGAGCAAAACTGCATTTGCTCCAAAGGTGATGGCAAGAAAATTTGCCATAGGGATCTTCTCAAGAAAGTCAGGTCGCTGTGTTTGGTCTCTGTTTCAAATGAAAGCAATACTTATTGCTCAACTGAATTACTCTCCTCTAGTGCATCCAAAGAGTTTTGAGCCCGATCTCAACATCAAAATGTGTTCTCCTGTCAAAATGTTACCAAACCATATTCAACATACAATCATCTGATGAATGATCTTGTCAGTGATTGTGAAAATGCTGAAGATGAGCCAGTGCTGAAGACAATTTTGGTGAAACAATCTGCATTTCAATGTGAAAATACATCTTTCCTACCATGCCTGCTGGGACATACCAAATGCTACAACATTTCTGATTTATGTATTTATAGAACTGACAAAGACAATCATCTGTACCCTTGTAGAAATGGAGCACATCTGGAAAGTTGCCAGTTGTTTGAATGTAACTTGATGCATAAATGTTCACAGTACTATTGTATCCCATGGGAATATGTTTGTGATCATAGTTGGGATTGTCCAATGGGGACAGATGAAAGCTCTTCATGCTCCTCACAAGATTGTTCTTTCATGTTCAAGTGCATTGGGATGAATGTTCTGTGTATTCATTTGGGAGTGGTTTGTGATGGGCAAAAAAATTGCCCACATGCAGATGATGAGTATTTTTGCGACCACAAAAACACACTCTGTCCAAACAGTTGCCATTGTTGGCTTTCTCATGTCATGTGTGAGCATACTGCACTGGAGCAAACTGAAGTTTTGAACAAATTGTCAGTTGTGGTCCTGATCAACAGCACATTTTTGAGGACTCTTTTTGCAACAAGCAGATACACAATTGTTTTTTATTCATTTTTGGATCTTCCCCAAACAATTGCATGCAAAATACTTCCAAGGGAAAACTTGATTGGGTTGAATTTGAGGAAAACACATTTTCTGGCTCTTGAAGAGCATTGTTGGAAAGACATCAAATCTTTGGTTGACATTCAAGTGACCAAAAGTGGACTGGAGTTGCTGGAACCAAACGCTTTGGTAAATCTTCTGTCTCTACAAATTTTGAACATGTCAGAGAACAGCTTGACCACATTTCCAAAGAATGTGTTGATAAACTGTCCAAAATTGAGAACAATATCCATATTGAGGACCCGGTTTGAAAGCATTGATGCGAATGCATTTGTCAGAATGCATTTTCAAGTTCTGGAAACTTTGTGCTACAAAGATTGTTGTGCTGTTCATTCTGATGTGCAATGTGTTGTGAACAAACCTTGGTATGCCAGCTGTCACAATTTATTGCCAAACAATGCCGTAGTCATTGTGTTTTTGTCGGTTTCTGCGGTAATTTTGTTTTCAAATGTGTTTTCATTTGCACTTGGTATTCTGGGAAGAAAATCAACAAGCACATCCTTCACAACAACAACTGCATGTGTCAATGCAACAGAACTGTTTTTCGCAGTGTATTTATGCTCAATATCAATTGCTGATTGGCAATTTGGACAAAGTTTTATTTATCAAGAAAGCACTTGGAGGTCAAGTTGGAAGTGCCACACATTGTCACAACTCCTTGTTTTCTTCAATGCCACTGAACCATTGTTGTTGTCCCTTGTTTCCATTTCAAGATTACAGGTGATAAAGCACCCCATTACTTCCAGATTTAAGACAACAACATTCACTGTAAATGTATTGGATATCTTTTGTTTGCTACAACACTGACCACACTGACAACTTCAGTGCTTGTGGTCTTTCTGGTCCAAGATCTCCCCATGAGCCTCTGTTTGCCATTTTCAGATCCTACAAATTCAAAACACCTGCTGAAGGGTGTCACTGTTTTTGTTTTGGTGTTGCAACTTGTCTGTTGCTTCTCTATTGCCTTCAGCAGTTCTGAGTTGGTGAAAGAGCTTGAGCAATCCACAAAGAATTTGAACAAATCAAAATCATCACAAGATAAAAATACTTCCATACTTGTGCAGTTGGTCATTCTCTCCATTTCAAATGTGTCTTGTTGGATTCCAACAAATGTTGTGTACATGGTTTCTCTTTTCACTGCTCCATACCCAATGGGAATGATTTTCTGGACAGCAGCAGCTGTGGCTCCCATCAACTCTGTTGTTATTCCCATTGTCTTTGTGGTAATTTATTTGAGAAATATTTACAGAGCACACAAAGGAAGGTGAGAAGAACAAAAAGGTCTCTGAGAAAAGGCTGGATGGCAAGACCAGTTAGAACTGACACAGTGAAGATATTTATCAAGTGGTGAACTTGCGAATCTGTATCGTTTCTCACTCATTTGCATGGTTGTTTTGTTCATGGCAAACTTGTGGGTTTTTTTCCGTTTGCTAATTTGTTGAATCTGCCCAAAAGCGAGCAAGAGAAATGGTAAAAATAGAAAATGTAAGTTTGGTTAAGATTTTATTTGCTTCTCGCCCGGTACCAGGAGTCAACACACATGTTGTGTGTCGGTCGTGCATTTGTGTGTGTGTGTGTGTGTGTGTGTGTGCGAGAGAGAGAGAGAGAGAGAGAGAGAGAGAGAGAGAGCATGTGTGTGTGTGTGTGTGAGAGAGAGAGAGAGAGAGAGAGAGAGAGAGAGAGAGAGAGAAGACATAAATCACGAACCAGTGGAAGAAATGGAATTGGGGAAAATGCACAGATGATACTTTTGATGATCTGGAGTCAAAGTGAATGAGATTGTTCCAATTCGCCCCTCCAGGTCTTTGTGGCTCCTCAACAGAACAAAGTATGGGAGAACTCGCGTCATTAAGGGTTTTCACATTGGTGACGCAGCCACAAAAATATTGATGCCCGCGTCAAAAATTTGTGATCGGTCTGGACCAGGGGTTTTCACATTGGTGATGCGGTGACAAAATTTTGACATGCATGTCAAAAAGTCTGTGATTGGTCTGGACCGATAATTTGATGCTCTCCATTGGGCGTCATATTGACTTTGACGCCCGCGCGTAAAAAAGTCTGACGCCGCCCAGCCAATGTGAAAACCCTTATTGTGAGGGTGCAGACACACTGAAGAGCGACGCGCTGTTGCGTTGTGCTGTCCCATCGTACTCTGGCATTGCTCCATTAGGTTTGTATGGAGGCTGCTGTTCCATCTTTTGACTGCTCTGGGAGCAGTTAGGGTGACACAAAAGTAGCCCAATGCTGACCCAACTGGGCGATGCCACAGCACGACGGGGCAGCACGACGCTGGTTGCTGCGTCACTGGGAGTGTGTTCCCTGCCTGACACCTCGTCCTGAAAATCTCACACCCATGTGCAGCAGAAGGTTCACCTCTCAGCTGACCCTTATATCCTCGGGTCCAGGGTTGGAGTGGAGTTCAAAAACAACTGTCACTGCTGGGAAATTCGGACAAAATGTCTTTTCAATCTGATTATCACCACATGTTTTGAAAGTCGTCATGCCGCCAAGCTGAAAACGTGTTTTGCACGATCGAAGCGTGTGTTTCTGCGTGTAGAAAACAAACGTGACAACATGGGACATAAGTGGACCTCGTAAAACACGCGAAGTTTTGTCCTGCTGATAAAAGGGCAAATCAGACAGGGACCACACACAGACGCCTTTGTAAGTTCAGAGCTGGTAACCAAACCCACCGTGAGCACACGCTCGTGCACTAACTTCCCCGTGTGCCACTGAATGCACCTTGCCATTGCCAGGGTTTGTAGACGTATCCACGGGAACTTGACACCGATGAACCTGACAGCAGTCGAGTACGATAGCGCGTTAATGGACTAAATCTGGCGGACCTGAGATTGACACACCAAGAAAGGGGAGGGCAAACATTCAGGGAGAGGCAAAGTCCAAACTTACGAGGTATGTCAATAATATATTAGTTTTCCTCGCGAGTTTGTTTGTGTCGCGCTGGAGCTAAAACTTGCTTGACATACCTCGCGTATAACATTTCAATGCAAAGGGGTAAAATAATTTCTAATTCAAACCAGCATGGGTGAATTTTTCGGGTTGAAGGGGGGGGCGTGGGTCGTGCCCCCTCTCCATTGGCTGAATACAAATACGCGGTATTTCAGTGGGGCTGGTGGAGATGAGACCAGTGCCGATCACCCAACCACTATGCAGTCACTTCCGAGCTGTCAATGTCCCTGAATGGAATCTACAAGACATGTGCTCCAAACTTGCCGAAGGACCCACGGGAACTTGACACCCAAATGGACAGCAGTGAAACTCGAGAGTGTGTGGTTTGTCTGGGATCGAGGCACAGACAACCAACCAGGGGCCAAATATTCAAGGGACATGGAAAGTCAAAAATTTAAAACCATTTCACGTGCAAGCGGCAAAACTTGTGTTTGCAACTCAAAACCAATGGGGTGAATCTTTTTCAGGTAGCAGGGGTGGGGGCCGGGCCTCTGGATCGGCTGAAGACAAATACGTGGCAGTTGAGCGGGGCTTGTTGAAATGAGGAAGTCAGTAACGTAACACTCGTTGCCTGAATCAAGAGAGTCTTTCATTTATGTCCTGCTTTGCCACAAATGCACAATCAGGCCGAGAAGCTGTGCAAATCCGACGGCTGAGTGCGCGCGAGCACATATTCAGGGAGAGTCAAAGTCCTAACTTTATACATTTCAATGCAAAAGGAACAAAATTATTTCCAAATCAAACCAGCACAGGTGAATTTTTCTTAGGCCACGGGTTCAGTAACCTATCTGTGGAGAATGCACCAGGAGGCGAGAAAGTTGGCGCAGTACGAATACAAACCGTCGTAACAAAAGGATATGCAACTGTGGACAATGCACCAATGAGGCCCTGGTGGCAGCTGGGGCCATGGTTCATGACGTCACGCGTACGAGCACCTGCTACTCAGTACCTTTTCTGAGGCTCTTTGTTTTCTTCGGGGGCAATGGAAGTTCACTGTGAATCTGAATACAGATTGCGTTGGGCAACGAGTGTGAGACGTTCATATCGAGCAGTGGATCTGGAGGATCTGGAGGGGGATCTCAGTCTCCACAACCTGTGTCGATGGGCGATTCGGCGCCATCTGCTGAGCGTGAACCACGTGAATCTGCTGATCACTGTGCCGAAGCTCGGACTGCCGACCAGATTGGAAAAGTACCTGCTGGAAGTGCCATTAAAGGAAGTGAAGACAGAGGTAAAGTGGGAAAATGATGACGTCACCTGATGGGAAAAGACCCTTCAACTCGTGTCTTGCTCTCATGTGTCCAATTGTGCAATGAAACTTGTTCCTGGAGTTGATTGTTTGAAGTCTGCAGGACATCTGCCACTGCGTGATTCTGTGACACCATATCGAGCTGACGGACCAAATGCTAAATGATGTTGTCGTGACAATCTGGAGCCAAAGTGAATACAGCCAGCCTCAACTCACACAACGTCTCGAGAAACTTGCACTTTGTTCATCTGAGAATTTTTTTCTGCGTATGATCCATGGTGCTGACAAGTGACTTTAACATCAGAGAGCAATTCTGTTCTTATGAGTGTCATTCTGTCAGAAAATAAAGGTACGCGATTTTCGCATGCGCACATGATTCTTACTCCGTTTTGGTTCACTGTCGATTTCATGATTGACTGCTTGATTAATTGATTAATTGATTGATCAGCATAATAACTGACTCTGACTTTACCGTCTGCTTAGTTCGTGGAGTCTTCAATGTCCTAAATGCACAAGCACTGAAGAGACAAGACCGTTGTGAAAAGAGGGTCTTTAGACCAAGCAAGACACAGAAAGAGATCCTGGAAATTATTTTGCTGGTGACAAGTCTTTCAAGCTCAGATTTTACCAGGAATCCTTCCTCTTGATACCAGTTGTGTCAGGGTGGTTTCAACTGGAACTCTCTTTGTCCCGTATGCGTGCATATTGTGTGGTCTTTGGTGGGTTTCCAAACTTGATTTTCTCAAGTTCACATTCCAGAAAACACAGAACAAAAGGGGTTCATTTCATTTCATTGCCAGTAACTGTTCAATTTTCCGTTATATTATATTTTTGTATTCCTTCTGAAACTTTTTGTCACAAAATTCAATCATATTGCAGTCTTTCACATCAACTTTGCTTCTTCAAACTTGGCAATTTGCTCTTTGTCCAGAGACACAAAAGGTGCAGATTGACACAAAGGGCGATTCAACAAAAAGCTTCAGCATCTCAAAAAGAAAAAACACTGTTGTTCAAGTCCAGAGAAGACTTCATCAAATCTTCAAACTTTTTTGTCAAAATTCTGTTTCACAGCACAGTCTCTTCTCCATCCAACTTTTTTGACAAAGTGACGAGTGATGCTCCACTGGACTGTAATTTTCAGTGTTTTGTTTGCACTGCCTTACGCTGAAGATCCTCTTGTGTTGATTGACTGGAAACACAAACCAGATAAACATGTTCCTGGCCCTTGGATGAACTACATTCAGGCTATTATTGTAGAGTTTGGACTGAAAGAGAGTCAACATATCTTGTGCATATCTTTTCTGAAGCAACTATCAAGCAACATCAACACAGGGACACTTGTCAGGAAGAAAGTTGTAAAACTTTTGTCTTGGTTTCGCAAGATGAAAACTTCAATAATCTTTAGTCCAATCACTTCACTTCAAATTTTTGATGAACTTCAAGACCATGAGAAATCACCCAGGGCTAACATACAAAATCGAGTGTGGTATTTTCATTTGCACATAATGTTGAGACTCAAGTTCAAAATTTATAAAATGGCCATCATGAGTATATTCTGGGCAAAGTGTTTCAACAAAGTGGTATTGACATCCAGTGGCAGCACTGTTTTCTGTGGGATATACCACCAATTTAACTTTTACCCCTTTGCAAGGCAAACATCATTACAACTGCACTATGTGGTGTACCATGACTTTCAGTTTCATGCATTATTTGACATCATTTCTCCAAACATTGTGGCCTCCATCGGAATGCATCACAAAATAAATCAGCAAATTCACCAAAAACCGTACCAGGTGTTGCTGTTGAAGAAAAAGCAAATGGTGAATGCTTATTATCTCACTGCTCAAAAATTTCAAATCTTATCATTAGAGTTACAAAAGCATTCCCCAGTTTTGTTTTTGATGGTCCAGGAATTTTTGCCCAAGAATTATCAAAACATACAGATGGACTGTACAAAACTTCCAGTTTCCAGTGCTGTATTGTTCTTCAGTTCAGCTTTCATGAGTTTGCTGAGCACACCAACAAAACTACACACATGTTGCAAAAGGTGGAATTCAGAGCGTCTGCTGTTTCACTTGAAAGATTGTTCATTGCTGCACATAATAATATATCAACAATAGCCCATGACAATGGAACTGTGAGCTCCAAAGTTATTCTGATAAGATCAGTCAGAAATTCAGGAGTAAATTTGACAATCAGTACTTATAGATATGAAGGGTATGAGACACCAGATTGTCTGTTTGGAGGCATTTCACTTTTTGACGTCAATGTGACCAAAACAGTGTTCCCAGATGGAGTGAGAGAGCACTCAACATTTTGTACAAACAGGCCTGCTGAATGGACAAATCTTCCCAATTTTTACAGTGGTAATAATTATGCATTGCTTACAATGCACTCTTATCCACATTACAGCTTTTTGAATGTGACTTTGAAAGTATCAGTCACTTTGTGTCTTGTGGTCAAGGTTGACCCATGTGGCTATTTCAAAAGGTACCGTCAATTGAAGGTGATGCAGAGTGGAATACAAATCAACATGAATGATAACAAATGTTTGGTAGTCCATATGCACAAAATGGTTCACTATTACTCTGGCCTGGATCATGTTTATTGTGGTTGTTCTGTGTTTATAACTAAGACAAATGCACATTCTATCTTCAGGTATTCTTCGAAAGCTTATTTTTCAGACAAGTACAGGCGTTATACAACACAGTCATATTTGGCCATAATGGGTGAGGGTTACAACATTGAAAAACCTGTCACCATGCATGAATGGAGAGATGGTGAGAAAAATACATTGGAGGAAACCCATCATAAAATCCCAGTGTCAGTGAGTGGAATTACTTCAACGCACAAAGAAATCAGCAGATTTTATTCAAAAACAATTGACTTGTTTACACAACAGAATGTTACAGCCAGTTTTACATCATTTTATGGCACCCGTAAACAGTTTAGTCCCCTTTCCATTCAGTTGACACTTTCCTCCATAGTGCCCACAACTGACAAATCTGTTGTTCATGCTGTTTTATTGATTGGACACAACAGCTGGTTTGAGCTGACATTTGGTCCATTTGACAACACAGAAAGAGATAATGACACACATCTACCAATTTGGTGGAGTTATGATGTCAAAAGCTTCACCAAAATTGAACATTTGTTCTCCAACAAGGTCTTCATGCTCTGGTCAGTGGACAAAGCTGCTCACAATGAATCACTGCAAGTTGATATTTTGACCAAGGTAAATCTACAACCCCTTTCAGTCCCATTCACAATTCCTGGCGAAACTAAGAGAAATCAGAGTTTGAAAGTAGTTTGCCGAGACATTTGCCCACCAGCAATGTGGTGGCTGTTGCTTTGCTTTTGGAATTCTTGTTGTCAAACACCTGCACTGATTGTCTTCTGAATGTTACAGAAAGTTTACTTCAGTTCACATCACAGAGCACCATGTCTATACTTGTGCACCAATTGCACACATCCACAAGTGATAAAGTGGAAAACTGTCTGCGCACCAAAGGAACTCACAAGTGAGTTTGTAGTTGCATTACCAGGGGAGATTGACACCATGAGCATCAGAACAACAAAAAAGCAAACACTGACACTGCTTCTCAGATGGCCTGAAACTCAGAGTCTAGCGAAAAAGGAACCTCACCAAATAGCCAACATTCGTCACACTACACGATTGATTGACATCCTTGAAGCTACTTGGCTTTTTGAGCCATGGGTTGTGGATATTTTTGGATTTGCTAACTTTCCACAATATCGCAAGTACCCCAAATCCAAACAGCTATCAGGTGGAATGTATATTTTTGTAAAATACACATCAAAAACAGGTGCATCAAAGACCTTTGCAGAGAGAACAGGTAGTGTTTTGCTGAACTATTATCAAGCCATCCTGACACTGCCTGACAATATTACTCTTGTCAAGGGTTCCCCTGACCCGTGCCCCATGGACACCAAGCACCCCAAGCAGTTCTCATGGAAGGATGCATTACAATTGTGCACAAGTATAGGGAGCACTTTGCCAGAATTTATCAGCAGAAAAGATCAGGAGGAATTTGTCAGTTTGCTCAAAAGTTCTACAGATATTTACCCAACAGAAGCCATTTTTATTGGAGCATCCAGAAGTCCAAAGTCTCAGGTTTGTGTTTCCTCAGAAAGCTTGCTGACATCCAACAATTTCCTTCATTGCTTCAACTCATGATCAGGTGACAAGCAGCACAGGTGCACAGACATGACAGACAAATATTAGCATTGCTCAAAAAGTTTTTGGACAATCAAAACTTGCTTGCACAGCAATATTCTTTTCAATTCACAGTTAGCAACACCATGGTGCACTCTCACTCAAAGGTGTGACATTACAAAATCAGACAAAACATACTTCACCCCAAAAAAGAATCAATGTTTGCTCAAACTTGGTTTTTTTTTCAGGATGGTATGCTGAGCTGGTCCTCGGCCCCAGTAACATTTCAGAACTGGAACAATGCCTTCTATAGAAAGGAATTTTCTGTTGAATACAACATTTACCATGTTGGTGATACTCAGCGCGTTACCAGCAGAGACGCTGAGAGTTTCGTGAACTCAGCTGTGACAGCAACTACGTGTCATGGCAACGAAACATGTTACACCATTGAAAGCAATTCCAATCTAAAAATTGTGAAGAACAATTTTATATCAACTTTGCAGCCATTCTTGGACAAGTCACATCGTTGTTCGATACTTCTGATGTCAAATTTAGCAAATGTATTCTGGATATCTGTAAACTGCACAGAAGAGATGTTGTCAAATGTGGTCTGCTTCAGAAACAATGACACTGCTTCACTTCCAAATGCATCTGATGAGCACCACATTGAATTTTGTGCCAAGAATGAAATTTACATGAAAGGAAACTGTTACATTTTTGCTTCCAATTCCCCAAAACAACAGGCTGAATTCTGGAAATGTTGTCATGAGGCTCCAAATCTCAACCAAAAGGAGGCATCTGACATTTTGCTGGTCATTTCACAAGCAACTAATTTAGATCTATCCTTCATAATTCACAGACCTCAAAATTCACACAAAGTCACTGAATTGTTGTCCAGGAAGATTTGGATGAGTACCACTGTTGAGAAGGTGGAAAACATAGCCAGCAAGCAAGGCTGGATTGGATACAGAACAGTTCGGAGGAAAAAACTAGTTTTTGGACACAGTATCTTTTGTTGCAATACAACATACATATCTCAAGCAAGTATTTGTGACAACTTTAATGACTGTGGAAGTCTTGCTGCAATTGCAAGGTGGGATGACGAGCATGCATGCCAGTGTGAACAACAGGAGGGGTACTGTCGAAACATTTGCACAAAAAGCTCTTGCTCTTGTTCACCTCTTTATTTTCAGACCAGGCATGGTAAATGCATGGGGTATATGTTTTCAAGCAAGCCTGGTGAGAAACCAATTAGGGTCTCTCAACAATATACATGTCAGGATGGGTCACTTATTCCCCAAGCCTTCATGAATGATTTGGTATCTGACTGTGGCTTTTTGGGTGATGATGAGGCCATGTACAAGCAACTACTTGCAAACCACACAGAATGTGACCTTTGTGTTGGGCATGGGCAGCTGTCATGTGACAAATTCAGCATCAAATGCTACAAGTTTAGTGACATCTGTCTGTACCAGTTGAATGAACACAACCACATTGTTCCTTGCAGAACAGGATCTCACATGCAAGAGTGCAGACTGTTTGAGTGTAATTTTCAGTACAAGTGCCCAAGAATTTACTGTGTGCCTTGGAAATACATTTGTGATGGAAAATGGGATTGTCCATTTGGAACAGATGAGAAAAGCATTTGTAAAACCAGTAGACTTTGTAAAACCTTGTTCAAATGTAAGAAATCCATCATTTGTGTCCACATGCAAGATGTCTGCAATACTGTCAAGGATTGTCCATTTGAAGATGATGAACTGCTGTGTGATCTGCATGACGTTGTTTGCCTTCATAATTGCACATGTTTAAACTACGCTATTCAGTGCAACAATGCAACAAACATATTTAGCAGTCATAGAAAATTGCCCTATATATCTTACCACATAACATTTGCAAAAATAATTTCTCTGTCCAAATTCATGCAAATCAAAAATACAGTGTATCTAAATTTTAGTAACAACTTTATCACAGACATGTGTGGCCCACTGTTTCATGCCAGAACATTGGTGCTTTTTGATATCAGATTCAACAGCTTGACAACCCTTTCTTCATTTTGCTTTGATAGTTTGCCATTCCTCAGATATGTGAACATCAAGTACAACCACTTGACTGACACTCATCCCAGATCATTTTGCAATTTATCTTTCCCACTTTCTGTTGATTTGTCTCACAACCACCTGACTTCAGTGCCAAAGAACCTGTTTTTTCATGTCAGAAAATTTGTTGCACTGAACTTGATTGCAAATCCTCTCACCCAATTAGAATCAGGTGTGTTTGTTGACATATCAGTTGACTACTTACGGACAGACAAACATGAGATCTGCTGTGTCGAAGCTCCTCAGTCCAAGTGTAGTGCAGCAAAAACCTGGAACAGCACATGTTCACAATTGTTGACCAGTTTATCTGTGGTTGTGACAGCTATTATTTCATCTTGTATCATTCTTGTCTTCAATTGTATTGCTCTCACAATCAACATAATCAAATTGTACAGTCATTATTCATTGAGCGTGTTGCGGCGAGAGAGAGAAAGTAAAGCCAGTCCTTTCAATATCATTATGAGTTTCAGTCATTTTGGGGATCTTCTGTGTGGCATCTACCTTGACATTCTATGGACTCACAATATGAAATTTGGAGCTTCATATCCTCTTTGGACAGATCATTGGATGAGTAGTGCTGCATGCAGTGTAGCATTTTCTGTGAGTTTGTTCTTTTTTCTCAATCAACCAATTTTAACAGCTGTGATGAATTTGTCTAGGTTCAGAGTTGTGAAAAATCCAATCAATACCAAGTTCAAATCAGCAAAATTTGTCATCGCATTTTTGACTACAATCATGACAAGTGGGTGTGTGATTGGTGTTGGGTCTGGCACCTCACTTGGTATAAGGCAGAGAATTAAAACCAGCCTATGTTTGTCCTTTGTGGATCCAAGTGATTCTGTTTGGGAAGTAAGAGTACTGACATTGAGTTTGGCAGTTCTTCAGCTGTCATCCATACTTTGTTGTTCTGTGATGCACTTTCTCACAATTGATGCAATGTGGAAGTCACAAAGGGACACAGGTCAAAATAGATCTATAAATTTGTCAACTGTGATGCAGCTAATTCTTTTATCCCTCTCAATTATAATTTGCTGGGTGCCTTCAAGCACAATGTTTTTGTCAGCTCTGTTCTTGGAACAATATCCTTGTGAAATGCTGCTCTGGACAACAGTGTCAGTGATGCCAATTCATGCCATCACAAACCCACTCATTGCATTTTTGTTCATGTCATAAGTGAGAGTGTCCTGAGTCCAAAACAGTCAACTTCAAAGACCTGCATCAAACACAAGATATTCTTCAATTTTGACCAACACTTTGCAAAACACACGAATGAAAATTCAGTCAAAGGAAACAACTGGAGTTTGCAGGAGACAGACGTCCAGACACTTGTATTCGTAATTATTACCAGACGAAAAAATAACTAGATCTGACACCAGGACACAAAAATAGCTCCATGGAGCTCGCAGTGATTTGAGGAAATTTCGGTTGCTCTGATTTGCTCGCTCTGATTTGGCTCACTCTGATTTGGGTCGCTTTTTTGTCAAAATTCTTACTTTTTTCACTTAACATTCACAACATGGGAACTCATTTAGCACACACCTAATGGAACAAATTCAACCAAATGGAACTTTTGTACATTGTTTTACAACAATATCCATAGAATTGCTGAATATCCTTTTTTAAATTTTCAATTAAAAATGACTTTTCAACCCAAACTTTAGCCCTACCTAAAAAACCATGCAAAAATTTTCAAAAGTCAAAAATTGAATGCTACCTCTCAAATCCCCATACAATACACTACATTTCATTATTATACTTCTTTCACCAAATATTTGTACCTTCTGAGATACAGAGACATTTCTACATCCACACCCCATTTTTTCCGCACTTCCAAATTTGACCTTTGTGACCTCAGGAACCCAAAAATTCAAATTTGACAAATTCTTTCCTCAAGCATTATCCCCAACCTAAAACAAGCCAGAAAAGCCTTAAAGATCCTGAATCGATCCTCATCTTGACCATTGGCTCACTTCAGCCCAAATCGCATAACCCACCTCAAATCACCTAAAAAGCATTGTCCTTTTCATTTGAAGGTCGTTTAGCACTGCTGGGTATTTGCACCAAATGCAAGAATAGCTGCCCATATCACACCTTCGTGGTTGCTCAAAACGGAAACAAAAAACACGAGACCAGTCGACGACTCAAGAGGTTTTCACGTTGGTGGCGTGCGGTCGTTTCTTTGACGTTGGCGTCAAAATTTCACATTGAAACCAATGGTGACATTTTTTACGTCAGCCCAAAAAATGACCACGCGTCACCAATGTGAAAATGCCTTCAGCGATGTCGCAGAATTATGCAGTGAGAGTCAATGGGGAGTTTCAGCAAAGCGCTCCGTAGACGTAACCCGTACACGTAACACATAGCTTGTTGACACAACATCCCTGTTTTGGAAGAGTCCACAAATCAATTTTTTTCAAATAAGAAATTTGAGTTATTCCTTCACAAATAATCAAGTATCAATTTTTTTATGAAGGGACTCACCAGATTACAAAGTTAAATCTCAACAATTATTTGAATTTTGTATGTTTCACATCTGTAGACTCTTCCAAAACAGGGAAGCTGTATCAACAAGCTACGAACCAAGTGCTGAAACTCGCCATTGATCTGTGTCAATACGCTCGTAGGTGTTCCTGGTGGGGTGGAATCACACTGCGTTGCGATGGTGTCCTTGACTGACGACACATCGCACTGCAAGCAAGGGACAACAAGCAATCCAGCACTCAATCGCAGAAATTCTTCACTCAATCCTGTCATTCTCATGAGAGTGACGGGGTGGCAGCTCACAAGAAAAGAGCACAGGTTATACAGTTTGTAATTGTGGAGGTTCGGGTATACACTCCCTTCGTCTTGGTGAAAGTTCCACCTCAAGTTTCCATATGTTGCACCATAAAATAACTTTTGTTGCCTGGTTACACATTTTGCCTTTTGATGTCTTTAGGTGATTTTCAATGTATGGTATAATGTATGGCTCAAATCCACTCACACGGTGCGTTTCTACCTCCACGCTCCACTTTTTGACAGTGCGGAACATTTTGTACGCAAAAGCAAATACGCGCTGCACATGTCGTGAGGTCGTGTGTTGACACACGTCCCACATTAGCTCACTTGTTTCGATACGGAATATTTTCAACTCGTTGGAATCATTTCCTTTCTCCGAACATGGCTGGGACAAGCAAAGATGCAGGTTTGAGGTGTGATCTGTACGAAGCCGCAGAACAAGGAGACAACGAACGGATCAGAGAGCTGCTCGAGATCTGGACTCCGGATACGCGAGAGAAATCCGTGGCTTTAGCGTACAGTGCTGAAGGAGGTCACGTGGATTCGGTTGCCCTGCTTCTGAAGTCAGGAGCTGACGCAAACCACAAAGACCAAGTTTCTGGAGACAGTGTCTTGATGAATACTGCATACGTTGGTCACTGCCAAATTCTGGATCAACTTCTGAAATCTGGAGCCGATGTGAACCACTCAAACAGAAGATGTGAAGGACGCAGAACTGCGCTGATCATAGCTTCACGTGATGGATCCCTTGACTGTACTGAGCTGTTGCTCAAGTGGGGAGCAAATGTGAATCACAAAACCAGCAGTGGAGAGACAGCCTTGATGAAAGCTGTTGCGAGTGGTCAAGTTCAGTGTGTGGACATGCTCCTCCAGAATGGGGCTGATGTGAATCATGCCAACCCACAAGGAGAGACAGCCTTGATGAAAGCTGTTGCGAGTGGTCAAGTTCAGTGTGTGGACATGCTCCTCCAGAAAGGGGCTGATGTG
>JAAUXT010030544.1_pt1 | contig 19906 bp, 22 predicted proteins | sample 7278171 | NCBI WGS metagenome assembly JAAUXT01 (sample SAMN14350112, study PRJNA611818) | marine sediment metagenome | isolation source: surface marine sediment (1.8m) | place: French Polynesia: Moorea | collected 2018-08 | reverse complement strand
GGTTTTTCTTCACAAAGTTGATCATGGCCAGGTATTGCTTGGGAGTGAGGTCGACGTACTTGTCTTCCTCATCTCCTGCCTGGACCTGTTTCGCTTTGTGGCCCATGATGCAAAATATGTGTTTGAAGATATGCACAAATGAACGAATGCGAGCGAGCGACCTTCCCTGTCGAAAGCCAAAACTGGAGTGAAATGTCACGGCTGAAAATGGTGAAAAATTGACGCGCGTCAAAAATTAACGCGTCCCTGTGTGGCCACCCCGAGCGTTAATGTGTGGTTGACGCATGGTTGACGCGCGTCAATTATTGACGCGTTGCTCTGTGTGGCCGCCCCTTTATCTGATCCACTAGGGCTCATTTTGCTGAAACGCGCGTCCATTCTTAGGTCGAGCTCAAGTTGTGCGTGATGTTGAACATTCCAGACGCATTTTCTCACCCAACCGCTGAGCGGAATGTTGTCATACGTATTGTGATGAACATTTGCTTCACACGGATGTATGTTTGAAAGAACGCCACATACAGGATGAAGTATGGCGTGTGTTCAACTCAAAAGGAATGCGTATACAAAACCGACAGACAAGAGTACAAGGAATCTTCCTTGATGGCTTTTTGTGCTTCGCAAAAACAAGTGAAAAGAAGAAACAAGCTTGAAGTCGTGAAAGCTGTCATGTGTGTGATTTTAAGAGTTTTCTCTTTTGAACGCAGAAAAAAACATCGATCACCCGTCTTTTTGATGAGAGGGCAAAGTCTGTCATGAAAGGAAAGTTATCTGGCCGCAAGATCTGCTGATATGAAAACGCTCTTTCTTCGACATTTCTACCTTTTTGGCGGTGGTGCGAAGATGTTGACTTGAATACCACACACGCGAACCCGTTGCCACTGATAGCTTTGAAATGACGACAACAACAAATGATAATCACGTGCAAATAATGAACAGAGAAATGTTGAAGGGGCTGCAATCTTCTGTATCTGTGGAAGTCCAAAAGTTGTGGTCAGTCAGTTGATATTTCATCGTGTCCCACGGGTTGTTGCTCTCCTTGTGACAGATAATGTCACGTAATTAAAAGTAAATACAGTTGAAATTGAACAGAAGTATGAAATTCTTTGATTGACAGGAAGCGATCGATGACGGGTTGATCGTGATCGGTTCGTTTTGTCGATGAAATCAGGTGGAGTTTCCGCCTCGACATCCGGGATCGTGATCTGCGTGAGAGGCGAGCGCGACGGTGATTGTTGCGAAACTGCCCCTTTTCGCGGAAAGACTGAAGCAAAGAACCGTTAAACAGTCTGTTGAACAAGGCTCTTCGTGTAAACAAATGCCGAAAGCTTCCCCCCATGTTTCCAGTCTGAAGAGCAAGCAGCAGTGGTGAGCAACCTCAACTAACTCTTGGCTTCTTTGCAGTTGCTGGTGTTCACGCACGATGAGGACGAGGACGCGGGGCTCCCGTCGACGGCGTCGTCCATGTTCAGCAGCGTGCACGCCGCCGCCGCGCCGACGCTCCGACTCAAGGTCACTCACCTGCAGAAAACTCACCAGGTCCGTCCTGCTGCTCACAAATCAGACTGCAATTGTTGGCCAGCGTCTGCTCACAAAATTCAGGCTGAGGAAGTTCTTTTCTGTAATCGTGCGTTTGATATTTCAGTCTTCCAGGAGGGCTCATGTGCTGCCGAAAACAGACGTCCATCTGGAACTCGCCAAGTGTCGTTCGGAGTTTGACATCACTCTGGTGGACCGAATTAACGCGTTGCTCAACCGTCAGACGCTGTCTCCACAGACGGCCAACAGCAGAGGCTACAAGTCAATGGACCCGAGCATGGTGCGTGGTGATCGGTCCGGAGCTGGGGACGTCTCACCTCAAAACGCTTATGCCTTCAATGAAATTGCGTCTTCCAGCTTGGTTGCGAATTCGCTGCTCATTGCGATGGCGAACTTGTGGGGACATTTTCTGTGTTCCTTTTTCAGTCTCGACAAGCGGTGTTCTCGCAGGCCATGGATGACGCGTCAACAAATTTGGAAAGCAAACTGGACCTCAAAATCTCTTCTCCCTTCATTGCTGTCACTGTTAGGTATGATGTGTGGTTCACAAAAATGCACGAAAGGTTGACCTCAAAGGGCACGTTGTTTGAAATATTGCACAAATGAGCTTGATGTGGGAGAAGCTCGGAACAGGTGCACCCCGGGTGTGACCCGTGTCAAGGTGTTCTCGTACATGACGGAGCCTTGCTCGCTCCGTGTTGCGGTTCGTGGCTCAGTGTAGTGGCAGGTTGGTCCCAACTGTTTCCGTGGCAACACGTGCTCAGCGCACGATGTTCGACGAGGACTGGATTTTCTTTGTTGCCACAAACGAACCTTTTGCATCTCCACACATATCGGCCGAAATATGTTGCAAAAGTCCTTCCAAAACAAGAAAAAGTTGTGATGTTCAGAACGTTTGTGTTGTGTTTGATGACTCACTGTGTCACCCTCCCTTCGTTGTCAACGGCCTCTCTTCTTGCCAGGTTCCCGATCGCGGACCTGCGGAGCGGGCAGGAGCGGCTGCCCTGGTGGCGTCGCTCCCTGCGGCGCGAGGTGGCGCTGCTCGAGCTGACGGACGCCACGCTCAGCTCCACACTGGGCGCCGAGGATGCCGCCCGCAGCAAGGTGCCCTTTGCGACTGATGAGAAATTGGTTTTCGAAGAGATTTGGTTGTTTGGCATAACTTGGTTGACATAACTTGGCTGCTCGTTGCCAATGTCATCAATATTATTTGGACATGGTCGTTGGGGACACTCGTCAGATGGCTTGGTCATGTTGAGTGGGCAGGATGTTGAGCGTCGTGATTGACAGGTGGAGTTCACGTGTCGAGACGCACACGCGCTGTTCCAGGAGGCGCCGGACGCGCCGCTGCGCTCCTTCCTGCGCGTTTCCGCGGACGACGCGGCGGAGTCGCACGACACCGAACGCGGCTTCAACTGGCCCAGGTGCCGACTCGCATCCCTCTTTAAACACCCTTGAGTGTTTTGGAATTGAAAGCGAGGCGTAAGAAGTCGCCAGTCCAGTGTCGTCACGACTTAGTTGCGTTTCAGGTTGGTGGTGAAGACCTTCTCCGAGAACCACTCCGTGTTGGAGGAGGAGGTTGAGTCTGAAGACTCGCACAACGACTCCCTGAACGGAGCGTGTCAGTTCTCCAAACCAGACCCGTCTCCATTCTCGTCCCGAAAATCCATGTTTGACAATCAGGAGGTGAGTGAGTTGTTGGGCAAGCTTTCGCCATCATCGAATCTGTTCAGATGTTGATGGAAATTTTTTCGTGGGCCGTGTGCAAGGGAGTGATTGGTCTCGTCTGTTCGGCAGTTGGTGATGCCGGGAGAGAAGAAGGAGATCGCCGCGTTCCTGGAGGAAGCCGTCAACAACACGCTGCTGCTCGTCGACTTCTCGCTGCCCAACGTCCACATCCAGCTGCCCTCGAAACTCTTCGTCGAGGTCCTCTACAACAGGTGCGTGGGAAGACCCGCAGTGCAAGTCGCGATACTCGCGATACAACTTCAAAAGCATCTCGAGAACTGTGTCACGCAGACTTCGTGAAATGATCTTTTGTTTTTGCATCAGTCCACCGTGGATTCTCGAACCACCCCTGTGTTGTACAGTGCCAGGCCGTGCAGTGTGTTGACAACTGCAGGTTGAATAACGATCTGCTGATGTGGGAGCCGCTGGCGCCGGTGCCGACGGACACGTCCCCCGAGGCGCACCTCTACAGCCTGCCCAGCTCCGCGTGGGACCTGAACCTCGCGCAGCAGCTGATGCAGCAGAACACGGGCGCCGAGCCGCAGAGCTTCTCCCTGTGCAAATCGGCTCTCCAGTACGGTGAGGTGCCAAATGAAGTCACTCGGGGAGTGGTTCGACCACCAAGCAGACAGTGTGTGCTGGCAAAAATACACATTGTCTGCCGCACACGAAATTGATCGTGTCCGTCAATGAACCTCGCATTTTCTGTGGAATTTCGCATTTGTGGTCGAAGGAACGTGAGGGGGAGCAACATGATAAAAAAGCAACACAACATATTTTTCAGATTCCAGTTCAGAATCCGAGGAAGGGGAGCTTTACCCCTCAGTGACTGACTCGAGGTCCAGACAGAGACACAAAACTCACGACCACCACCAAAGAAACCGTCAGTCGAAAGTGTGTGTCAACCTTGCAATCACCAAGGGGAAGTGCAGAACGGCGAATCCACTTGTGGTGAGCTCTTCTGTTCCTTGCTTCATCAGGTCGAGAAAAGAAACGTGGTTTTTGGTGGGTGCTGCTGCTCATCGTGATTTCGCGACAGGAGGACGGTGTGCTGAGCGCGGAGAAGCAGGGCGAGTTCGTGCTCGAGGTGTGCGACTCGGGTCTGTTCGCCGTCGTCGCGTCCGGCGGGGACCCGAGCCTCTCCTACCTCTGTATCCAGGCCAACAGGGCCGCGCTCTTCCACGCCGGTGAGCTCCATTCGGCTCCGTGTGAAAAAGACCGTCTGGGACTCTTAAGCAGCACAGTGCCAGCTGCATTTCATTCTGCGGAGTTACTCCACACTTTGCCGTCAGGTATCGATACACACAAGAATGTTAAGGTTCGTTTCGATTTCCAGACGTTGTTGAAATTGCGACAAGTTGGCCAGCGCTCGGCCGATCCGGTTTCGGCATTCCATCACATCTGCACCCAACAATCTACCTGTCGGAGCCCGGAGTCCCCACCAAACGATCTGGAATGGTCGGGAAAGGTCCCGATTCCGTTGACATGGTATCGCTTGCCATCAGAATAAAGAACGACCGTCCAAAGAATGTCAAGGTTTGTGTTCAATGTTCAATCGTTCCAGTGATTTCTGTCGGCGTCTAGAGTTGTTGATTTGATGTCATTCCACCGCTTTTGCAGACGTTTCAAGTGGCCTTAGGAATCCGAGGTGGAACTTTGCAACACAGAATCCTGCAGACGGGTCATGGTTGGTTTGGTCAGGTGAGCGTGTTCGTACACGAGTGATGTGCACGGCTCTCATGATCTTTGTGTTTTTGGATACCGCGAGTTCAGCGCGTGCGAAACGATTGTTTTCAGCTGTTGGAGCTGCTGGACCTGAAAGACTATCCCATATTGGGGTACACCATGCCAAAAACATTGACCGAATTCCATTGTCACTTGTGGAGCTGTGCTATCGATTACAGGTGAGGTTTTGTCAAAATGCGAAGGGCGTTATTTCGCAAACTCTGTTCTTTGCCCTTGGGCAGTTTCATTCGTCTTACAATATTTTTGCCAGGCCGCTACACTTGCCGCTGCGGACCATGCTGGTTGTGGAGTCTTTCACTGTGTCGAGCAATATCGTCATTGACACCCCCGTCTCAGTGCTCAGGTATGTTGGTTTTACTGTGCTTCTGTTCCTTGGAAAAAAAAAACCCGTCAGCGACAAGTTGTTTTCCTTTCACGAGTACTTTGAGCACGTACCAGAGATATCGCTCTGTGTTTCACCGCAGTTTTATCGTCGAGGATGCTGCGCTGTTCCTTTCCAAGAAAACCAAAGCCAACGTCGTGGACTTGAGAAACAGTGAGTGGTGCTCATTTGTGCAGAGCCAGGACTGTTGTGTGCAGAAACTGACATCACGTGAGATTGTCGTTGTGTCGTGTTGCAGACTACGTGTGCGTTGTGGATCTGGGACTGCTTCAGTTGTCGCTGCGAACCAGTGACGGCAAAGATCCGGTACGTCGTCGACGTTTGGTTGATTGTGGGAATGCATTGAGCACGTGAAGAACCCTCTGTCATCAGCCCCGTCCGGACGAAGAATAACGCAACTGCTTTTGTTTGGATCTACTGCAGAAGTACCCGCGGACAGATCTGCGTCTGTCGAACAATATCGTGCACGTGCGCACGTGCGCGGACTCGTGCCAAGCGCTCGCCGAGCTGCTCCGCTATGTTCAGGGCGATGGCGACCTGGTGGACGCCGCGGACTGGAAGTCGGACTCAACAGTCCGATCAAGGGTCAGTACATATTTTGCTTGTTTTCCGTTGATTGTCAGAAAGATTCAAATGTAATTGAACCACTGCGAACTGGTTTTGTGCCCCCCCTCCCCAACCATTCCAATTCGTCCAACCAGCAAATTTCAAAATGGCCATGAAAGGTGTCGAAGTGTCACGCGCACCAGAGATCGCGTGCTTCTGTTCTCCGTCTGCCAGGAACGGAAAGGGGTTGGGCTCATGTTTGTCATGGAAAAAGTAGAACGATTTTCCACCCCGCCTCCAACCCAGTGAGAAAAGTTTCAGCGAGTGTTTCGTCCACTTAAATATGGCATGACGCGTGTGTACACCGACAGGTGTTGTTGTTTCAGCGGACTTCTGTGAGTAGCCACGGCACGGGAATGTCAAACAGCCCGCCCATGATGGGGCAGGAGCAGACAGATCACTTGTCCAATTTGATGGCGGATGCCATGCAAGAATCACAACCCGAAGAAGAAACCTCACCGGACGAAGGTAAACCTCAGTTTTACACTCGACCACTGGCAATCAGAATGGAGCGTCACGTCATCCCCTCCCACGGGTGGACATTTTTCAGTGCCTTGGGGACCCCTGCGCCAGACGGTGTTCTCGTTGCTTTGTTGTTTTTCTTTGTAAATTTATAAACTCTTACTCTGCCTCTACTCAGATAATTGAGTGCTGCAGGGAGGGCTTACGGCCAAAACAAGCAGAACGAGCGATGTTTGGACGAAAAACAAACTGTGCACCAGTTTCATGGAGTTTCGCGTCGTTTCTCGACAGAAGAGGCTGACGACGGCAAGGGTCCGACCGAGGTGTTTTTCTTCCCGGCGAGCATGGTGGGCGCGGCGATGGACGACCTGGACCCGCCGCAGTCGGCGCTGAAGCTGCCGGCGCCCGCGCCATCGCCCGCGCGCGAGATCACGGTGGCGGCCGAGTCGCCCGGCGGCTCCCTCACCTCCAGCTCAGGCGGCAGCGCCAAGGAACCGGACGGCTTCTCAGAAGACGACGACTACTGCATCATCGACGATCTTCCTGGACATGGACTCGTGGTGGGTTTCCTGTGAAGTGTCAGTCTCATCTGGGGAGTTGGACAAAACCGCAGCTGAGGCAGAGTTACAACAAATTGCTGGTCGATGTTTCTGTTTTGCGCATCGGAGTGCAAATGCTCTCTAAGCACACGCGTTATTGACCGAATGTTACGACTACAAAGCAACAGGACTTCGCGATGCAAGGCCCAAGTTTGTCTTCACAAGAAGTCGCCAACAGTCGTGTGATGATGTGTTTCAGCCCAGGGACGGACAGGCGGTGGTGCACCTTCTCACTGACGAGCCGATCGAGGTTCGGCAAAACCACTTCTCGGTGCCGCTGGGCAAGGCGGACGTGCTGAAGGCGCCGGAGAACTTTCCGTCGGCCGTCTACCGCTACACGCTGTCCGAGATGTCGCTCGTCTGGCACATGTACGGCGGCTCCGACTTCTCCGAGACAAAACGTGAGTCTGTGCGAAACGCGCTACAAAACAATCCGTGACTTTTACAAATTGCCGAGAAACGGTGTTTTGTGCTTACGTTTCTTGTCTCTTCCACAGATACTGCTGACTCTAGTCCTGTTTCCCGTGGTGCTAAAAAGTGAGTCGTTCTTTGTTTGCAATGGTTGCTCGAGCACGTCCCATTTGTGTTCCCCTGTAAAGCCACTTGGGGACAATCCAGTTGTCACGCGTTACCTCTGCCAAATCTCGCTTTTCAATGAACAATTTCTGGGTTCCAAACAGGTCTTCCAAAGTTGGTGGACGGCTGGGTCGCGTCGGCTGGATGGCTCGGGGCGGACCCGACAGAGACGTGGACACTCTGATGGAGCTACAGCTCAACAAGGTCTGTTCTCTGCTGTCACAAACTCCGAGGAATCGGCCGGAAAACGAAGTGTGATGCGACGGCCTGGAAATGTGTCTGCGGGATCGATTGTTCAGTTTCGTAGCGATGGAGCATTCACTGACTTGAGTTGCCGCGTCTCAGGTGCGGATGCAGCACGAGTTGTACCCGGAGACGGCGCACCAGGCGTCGCGTCAGATCTTCACGGTGCAGGAGATCGAGGTGCGGGACCGCCTCACTCTGTCCAAGATCAACAAGTTTCTCTACCAGTACACCTCCGACGCCATGCCCAAACGGACGCACGCCGACATGGTACGTGCAGCAAAGCCTGCATTGCTGTTCCCGACAACAAAGACATGATGCACAGTGACTGCGTCACGGTTGGTGAACCACACTGGGGTTGATTTCAGTTGGTAATAAAAGCGGTGCACATACGTCCGGACGCGGTGTTGACAGCCGAGGAGTGTTCGCTCAAAGTGTCTCTGCAGCCGCTCAGACTCAACATTGATCAGGTGTGTAGAAATCCAAATGCTTACGTCAGCTTTCCTCGACAGCCGACCTGCCGTTGAAATTCGTTGCCTCAGAATCCGGATGTAGGGATTTCTAGTCACTGAAGGGCCTACTCTGTGCTGTCGATGCAGGATTCGCTGTTTTTCCTGCGTCGCTTCTTCACGTCGCTCGCGGGTCGAGACGAGGAGCAGCCGGACAGTCGCGAGGCGTCCGGGGAGGCGCCGCCGCCCGTCATGACGGTGAGTCCGCCAGGCCGCGCCCCGACACTTGTCGGGTCTGTGCACGAACAGGGGTCAACTGAAAAGGACATTGATGCAGCTGACCAAGTTCATGTGGTGGAAGTCAACGGGGCAAGGGTGGACGGTTGGAAGCGTGTGATTCGTTATTGTGCGTGATATCTGAAACGACGCGACTTTTCTGTTTCCGCAGGCTTTGACGCCCATTACGAGTCCCGTGCGTTCCTCACCTTTCGTTCTCGTTGCAGTTGATGGACCCGCTTCATTTCCACTGTTGTGTCAGTTGTGTTTGCTTGAAAAAGTCTGTTTCTGTTCGCTGATGACAACCAAGTATTGAACTCCGTCAGATGTACATGAGGCGGAAGTCTGAGGACCCGGAGCGGGACCCGGATGTGCTCGTCATGTTCGACGAGATGCGCGGCGACGACGCCGTTGACGAGGAGGCGGCGCCGGGAGACGACGCGCCGCCCAGCGACGCGGACGACCCGCCGCCCGCCAAGCAGCCCGTCTACTTCAGGTCAGTCGGACATCAGACTTTGAGCGCGGTGTCTGCTGCAGTGGAGGATTCAGTATCCTAGTTTTGTTTTACCAGAAAACTTTGGTTGGAACCAATCAAAAGCATTATTCATCAACCTCATAGCGATGACGTGTTTTGCAGGAGTGTTGTGTTTTCACCTGATGTGCCTATTCGACTGGATTATCACGGCAAACGGGTGGATATTCAGGAGGCAAGACAAACGTCCAGATTCTGCGTGCATTTTATATTTCGTTTCAATGGACAGTGACGTGCGGCAAGTTTGACTTTCCTGGGCTCGCGTTTTTTCAGGGCACTGTGGCGGGCTTGTTGATTGGACTGGCGCAGTTGAACTGCTCCGAGCTGCGCCTCAAAAGCTTCCACCACAGACACGGGTAAGCGTCGGGTGAGCACGGAGCGCTCCGCTTCGTTTCTCCAGTGTCGGCATGCTTCAGTGTGCAGCGCTTGTTTCATCAACGCCTTGTACGTCAGGTTGCTGGGTATGGACAAGCTGGTGGCGTACGCATTGAAGCAGTGGCACAATGACATCGTGAAGAACCAAATTCCGAACATCCTTGGTGGAGTTGGACCCATGCATTCCTTGGTGCAGATTGGTATGTTCTCTGCTGCAATTTTGAGAGGACTGAGGCAAGTGTCGGGTGGTGTTTTGTTTCTGCCAGGGGTGCCAAGAAGTTATATGTTGGCGACTACCTGCCAAAAGAACTGTGGCATTGACGAAAATGTTACAACTAGAACGGGAGAAGAGAAAGCGTGCGCGACGCCATCTTGATGGTGACGTGTTCCATGTGACGCGAATGTGCTGTTGACGGGCGAATTGATGCGTGTTGTGCTTGCCGTTCGCAGTGCAAGGCCTGCGCGACCTGATCGTGCTGCCGGTGGAGCAGTACCGGAAGGACGGGCGCGTGGTGCGCGGGCTGCAGCGCGGCGCGCGCTCCTTCTCCACGTCCACGCTGCTCGCCGCGCTCGAGCTCACCAACAGACTCGTCCAAACCGTCCAGGTACATCCGCGCATCTCACGCGTCTCTGCAGTGCTGTCGGAGTCGGTTGCACAACTGTCAATCAAAATTGTTGATAATTTGTTGCTGTTCATGGTTTCCATCGCACAAAAATGGCACGCTCTTTCTTGAAATGAGTTTGTTCTGCAGTGCATGTTTGCACGTTGTTCTCACCCGCGGTGTGTGGTTTCAGCTACTGGCTGAGATTGCGTTTGACATGGTGTCTCCGGGACCGAGTGTTCGCCACAAGAAGCACCACCAGCGCCTGCTGCGGGCTGCGCAGCCCACAGATGTGCGCGAGGGAGTGGCCAACGCGTACGTCGTCGTGAAGGAAGTAAGTCTTCCCTGTCCGGCCAGGAACTCTTGTTTGGTGCGAGAGTTGGACACGTTCGAGTTTCGTAGGCGACTTGGTGAAGAAAGTGCTCAGAATATCCTGCCAAACAGACTGGGACAAAGGATGCGACCATTCTTTGGAAACCCCAAGCTGTTTCGGAGTGTTGGTTGGAAATCAATGTTGGAAGTGGTCGACGCTTTTCCCAAGAATTGACTGGCCTTTTTAACAAGAGCATGGTCGATCTTGCAGGGACTGACGGGGACGGCCCAAACACTGGCTCATGTTGCCACGACGGAGCATGACCAGAAAGGGATCGCGGGCGCGGTTGGGGGCGTGCTGCGCCAGGTGCCGCCCACGCTCATCCAGCCCGTCATCGTCGCCACGGAGGCCGTGTCCAACGTGCTCGGCGGAGCGCGCAACCAGATCCGCCCCGACAGGAAGCGCGAAGACGAGGACAAGTGGAAACCCGACGACAGCTGACCGCGCCTCTGGTGTATTGGTTCGTGTGTTGCAAGTAAGAGTCAAGGCAGGGCAGTCAATACAGAGCATTGCAGGGCGGTTCTGGACTCGCGTGGTGTGAAAGAACCGAGTTCGCCGGCACCTGCTGTTTGATGCAGAAATTAGTTTGAACTGTGAGATGAGTGGCGGGAATTTCCACTCTTGAAGCTGTTTTTCTGGCTTCTGTAGCAAATTGTGGCGAATGTACTCCTGTGATATTTCCGCGAGTGCTGCCCTGTCATTGGTGCAGACGTGAGACAGTCGGCACCAAATGTGAAACGAAAACAATCGATCATCGGATCGGACAGGGTCCGTTCCGCGGTGTCTCCTGAGATTTGATTGCTGTGCGCACAGCCGGGCGTTGTGCAGCAGGCTGTTTAGTTTCAAACTTCAGGAGAAAGGTTCCGGCAGTTGTGTTTCTGCATGTTATGCACGAATTTGAAACCTTTGCAATGCAATCTTCCCGCAGAATATCCGCTGTTTCAAATGCGAAAATTTGCAGCCGGTTGTGGGGTGAGACATTGAAGATGAGTTCACCCTGGAAGCGTCTTCCCTTCAGTCCCTGTATCAGTCATTGGGCGCTGCATTGTAAGCGATGACTCGCTTTCAACGCGCGTGTGACGCATCCAGTGTGAACTCCTCCCAGTACGCTGCCCAACACGATCAAGAAAATGTCAGTTTTGTGTGTCACAATCAAGTGGATCTGTTCTCATTTTCTCGCTGCCAAATGTCTTCGCTTTGTGCCTTACATTCAACGGTAGATCTAGATTGCACATGTAAGATTGAGCTAGGTTTATAAATTATTCAAGTTTTGTATTCTCCAGTTTTTCTGAAAGAACTGCACGCTGAATGGGATAATTCCGAGTGCCGGCAACGTATGTGGCAACCGCGGTTTCCTTGTTTGTCATGTTGAATCGCTTTTGTCCCAGAAACAGCAGTTGGCACCAATCTGGGCTTGATCTGGCACCGAAAAGTGCAACGAAAAGCGTTTTGTTTTGTAGCGTTCTGAAGACTTTCCAACGTGTTCACAAAAAGCAATGCTTTTGCAGAATGTTTGAACCTTTGATTGCCTTATCACGTCGAAGCATTTTTTTCTGTGCACCTCGATCATGAAAAGCCGAGGATGCGCGTGCACTTTTCTCTTGTTGCGCGTTCCTGGCTTCTGGGCTCAGACGTGACGGCAGCTGCATGGACGAGATGTCCGCCTGATCGTTGTCGTCAATCGGCTCAGTGCCACCGGTCATTCGCTGGATTCGACCGGTCAACAACGTGGGAACTTTGTGGCATTTGGTCTGTTGAGAGAGTTACCATTCAGTTTTTCTCAGTTTTGAAGATTGTTCCTTGCGACACTCGACCCATCTTGTCTGCTTCCAAGCATTTCGTTGAAAAACTGTGACAAGGAAATAAAAACAAACATACTTGCCCCATTTGTTTCATTGCACATTTTTATTCAGAAAGAATCGTCAATGGCTTTTGTTTGCCGGGCTGTGCGCAAATATTGCTGTCGAGGCCACTGATTCCAGACCCGACAAATCGGCCATTCATGATTCACACGTTAAAATTCCTGACATTCTTTCACAGGTCTGCAAAAATTAGAAACATTCCTCGCGCAAACTTAGGAAAAATGAACGGGAACAATACCAGGTAAACACAATTCCGGCACAGCAAAGCAAATTTTTGCTGCCTTCTTCTGCAAAGGGAATGTATCACTGCTGAACAGCGAATTTCGGACAAATCGTCGCCAATCCCGAGATGTGCTTGTGAGACCTTCTCGTCTCACCAGTGGCAACACGATCACATCTCGTCAGACAAAATGTGAGCTCGCAACCCATTCCCCGCGTCCACCCACGTAAGAGACGCACCTTTTGTCCCTTTCTTGAAGATCAAAAGCTGGGTACCTGTTGTGCACGAGTTTTTCACGTTTTTCAACAAGACCTTGTTCCGGAAAATTGGGGTGGACCTTCACCGGAGGCCTTTTTGTTCCACGTGGTTGGACACGGTGCAGTCCACAAACTTCTTCACAGTGAGCAACAAACAAAGCTGTCAATAAAGCCTGAGATCCTCGTTCACACATTGTCGCAAGAAAACAAGGATTGTACCGAGTCGGTGTTGGTCGAGCCGTCACAACCACAAGACTCGCCACAGAACACACAAGGATCAATCAACCAACTGAAAATGTTATTTCAAGTCCGAAGCTTCAGTGCAATGTACACCAAACTTTTGATGTCGATATTGTGGTGTTTCCAATCTGCCACACTTTCGAATTTTTTTGCGCGAGAAAGTTGTAGATCTGTTGGGTGACAAGGTAACGATTTGTGGCGATAAAATGCCACAATTGCGCTGGTAACCACCACCGCGCTGACCACACGATACTTCACGCAGTTGAGACACATCATGAATTACACATTTTGTGCTTGGCAAGGAAATCCACACAGCTCTTGCAAAAGAAAGACACGGTTTCACTAAAAAGAGATTCACATCCACTAGTGACTGTATCACAATGAAATCACAACCTTAACTGCAACAAGCTTGGCGTACAACACCCGTGGGCTACGTGGACTTTTTGGCTATTCCAGTCCATCTCTCGTACAATTCTGCTTGAAACAGTTCAAAGCCGCCTCGGTGACTCATGTAGAGGTGGAACAGACACTGAAATATTGCAATCCACCTGGCCAGCCAGGACCAGTAGAGGAGAAAGAGAATTCCGAAGACAAACGACGTCCAGAAAACTGCCGCCACCCACAAGGTCACCTGGGGATTTCGGTTTCCAGTGCATTTGTCCTGAATCTGCTCCCCGGGGAAACGCTTCGTTTCACTGGCATAAAACGTCTTCAATGCTGCTTCTTTCTCCTGCCACACCTGAATACAAAACCAGGAACTTGAACAGTCGTTGTCGGAAACTTTGAAAGTCTAACCTGGTAAGTGTCATTCAAACCAAGGACACCAGAGATGATTTTGTTTGAAACTTTCAACCTGCATAGTGAGGGAAACTCGGAAATGCCAGCTCGCCAGTCATGCAGGTGGACGATAAAAAGCAATGTCACTACGCTTCGCAGCTGATAACAGTACGAATAGCCACTCAAGCCAAGAGCGCCCCTCCCCCCCCCCCCCGCCGCGCCCAGTCCACTCAGGCCGCTTGGTGAGCCGCGCGCCACAAATAAATCAACAGAACGTCTCCGACACGCTGCACGCACCTGTTGGCACCAGGTGGCGAGCTGCTCCTCGGAGTGCGGGAGGCTGTCGGCGGCGTGGCGCCGGATGTGAAAGTGCACCTCGCGAGGGAAGTTGCCGAGCAGCAGCTCCGGCTCGTTCTGCGGGAAGTTGAACGGGTAGGCGATGCTGATGTCGTACACTGCGTCCAGGTGAGAGTCTGCAGCAGCAGAAATGCGCAAAATTACAAAACATGAACATCCGCCCATCCTGACTGTTAAGCCTTTCTTCGAAAGCTATTTGCTCCATGAATGAATGCTCGCACAAACAAGAAGGCCAAGAGAGCAATCACCACCGAGTTGTCGTCACTCAGGACCAGAGTATCGGGAGGGGGCAGGTGACAGCTGCTGAACACTGTCCAGGAGCCATCACCCTTTGTCTGACAAGCAAAATTCAAGGTGCAAGTGCGACCCAGTTCAGGAATCCGGACTTCATTGGTCGTCACGTTTCAACCAAGTTCAGAAATTCACGGCAGACAGACTTCAATGAAACCTGATGCTGCTTACTGCTTCTCATGTGTTGCACGAGGAAAGTGAACCCAGTCGTGCGTGGGTGCAACACGTACTCTAAGGTCTGCAAACCGTTTTTCTCCGCAAACCGGTCACTCATCACTTTTGTCTTCGGAGTCATGTCCGTCCCTTCTGGGAACAGCAGCACCTGTCAAAATGATCAAACCCAGGCATTGACGAGACAACACGATCAAAGGTCAAACTATTCCATTTATGATAATCTTATCTTGATCTTTACAAAAGAACAGAATCAATGGTTGCTCACCTGAGTCTTGTACTTTATCGCAGCAAAATAGTTCAACATCTTTGTCAAGTAAACTTTGTCTTCTTCCCACTTGCGCTTTATGAATATGAGAGCAGCTGATTGCATCGCCCATCCTGTGGTGCAAACAAACGGACATTTTAATACGTACTGGTTGCCCTGCTCACGATCTCACACCACAAAAGTTAACGCCACCAATCTTTTACACAGAAAGCACTGTCGCAAAAGTGTGTGGTTATCTTGTCCTGGGTGCAAAGTGAGTGGTTGTCTACCTGCTCCTGGAACCAGCTTCAATGGGGCTTTCAGGATAATTTTCTCTGTTTTCACTCCAGACATTCTCACCAGTACAGACCACAGGTACATCCAGTCGAGCCTGAAATAAGAACGCATTTGAGCTGCGCCTCACAGGGCAGAGTTCCGAAGAAATTCCTGTCGACAAAGGAAGGGGATCTGACGCAGAAGAAATCTTCGAGTTTTGCGAAAAAAAAAAAAAACGGGTGTTCCAGGGTGTTCATGCAAAACAAAGTCACTTCAAAGTTTGTTTTGGAGGAGCTCTCCGCCTTCCTTGTGGATACTAGGCTCAGAATGCAAGGCACACACTGCGGGGGAAAGGGGTATCCCTCGAGGTTCTGTCCACATTTTCCGACATCCCAAATCAGTGCGTCTGTGTGAAAAACAATTTTGCTTCAGCATGACGTCAAGATCGATCCTGTCGTCTTCGATCTGCACTCTGCGGGACGCCTGACGACAGCACCGCAACACCTTATTTTGTGCTCAAATTTCAAACAGACATGTGAGATGCCTCCCTTCCAACAGATCGAACATGAAATCAGATTCATGTCAAATAGCGCGCTATCTCAGGTGTGCGCCACAACAGGTGGCCAGAAAATGTTTCAAATTTTTTGGGAAAATGGTTGGACTCGTATTTGTACATAAGAACACCACCGCGTCCAACAAGCACACAAAAACACAGGATCGGAATGGAGCGCTCACAAGCCTTGGCGGCTGTTAGTCACCTGGTTCTGTGGTTCATGATGAGGAGGTTACGCTCGCCGTGTCGGATCTCGTCCCCGGTGATGACGATCTTTATCCCGAGAAACAGCTCCAGCAGCGCCTGGCAAGAGAACAGATGCTTCATTGTCACCGTGTTTGATTGGTCTTGTGGGCAGCAATTTCACACAGAACGTGTGTCGTTTCGTTTGAGGCCTCTTTCCTGTGTTCTCAATGTGCCCGAAGTTGGCGTACGTTCGGCCTCTTTGCGACAAAGAAACCTCACAGTGCACGTGAGGCAACAGGCAAATCAAACGAATGAAGTCATCCCCCGATGGATTGAATGAAAGAATCTTCGTGTTGTATGGTTTTGTCTGCGTCAGGATGTTGAGGTGTTGGGCTGAACAGAAGCTGCCGGTAAAACAAGTCAAGATCCACCGAACACTCCACACTCTACGCTGCACCTTTCTGTCCCTCAACAAGCGAACAAAGTGAGCAGTTACGTGTCCAGTTACTTCAACAAGTCGGTCTCGAGTCATTCATCTTGGAAGTCGTACTCGTACTTTCTGCACGAAGGCTTTGTTCTGATGGTTGAACAAACGCCAAACGCGCTTTCAAATGAACAAGAAGGAACACTCTAAATCCTTGCAAAAGTTGATGACAACACTCAATATTGCAACAAGCGCGCAAATAGCTCCATCGTTCAATGCTCGTGCTTGGATACCAGCGTCCCTAATAAATTATCAAGAAAAAAGATCGACCAAATGAAGCAGGATTTACCGCACAATGCACCATCCAGTAGCCCACCAGTTGATCGACGTATTTTCTGTACCACACAGGTGTTGCAACAAGACCGAGCAACAAAACGTGCTGGAAAAATGCAACGCCCAGGAACGCGCTAGAAAAGATTGCAACAGCGAACACAGTTCCGTGCAGCGCTCTCGTCGCGTTCCGCATGCCTTCTGCTGCGCACTGCTTCACTCGAACTGCTTCACTCGACTCGACTCGCGTGTTCAATAATGAATGAAATGATCCAAGGATCACAGCGCCACTGGCCACCAGCGAGCAATAGAACTTTGGCCGTTTCGTGATCTGGATCAGCGGTATTGCACTGAAGTGCAAAGCTCATCCTTATCTGATAAAGATATTGTGATGGGCTTGACCCTTGAAAAACAAGATGAACACTGAGTGAGGAGACAGGACAGCACAGCACAGCTCAGTCTGTTACTCAGTCAGTCGACTGTGAACAAAGCAAGATAACAAGAACACTTTGTTGTGAAGACGTGCGCTGCACCGGCAAACTGGCCCTCGCATGTTCAAGCTGGAGTAAAAACGGCAAAATGACAGGAAAAGTTGTTTCGGATTTCAGGCCACACAGAGCACGAAAATACTTCCAATGATGGTTGATAAACAGCACCCAAAATTTTGTGACTGCAGGGAGGAGGCGTGTACGAGCGTGTGATCATCTCAAAATTTGGGACTTGGAGGTGGGGTTTTCAATCTCAAAATTCGAGGACAAGTCAAACAGTGAAACTTATGTGGAACTGGATCCCTGGTCCCAAGCTCAACACATACACATACAGAAGAACACCATAGTGATTGCATCAAGCACACTTTGTCGCCCAGGCGGTCGCGCGCTTTCACATACCAAGCAAAGCGAGCACACAAGTGGACGAGTTGGTCCATTCAACGAGGGTGGGCGGTGAACAACTTTTTTCTGCAAAGCTTGGAGCTGGAGAGGTCATCTTTGTCAGGCACAGAGAGTGATTGGACACTTGCTGCACCCAAGGGAGTTGTGAGAAAATTTGAACCGAGGATTCCAGATTCCGAAAACCCGTCAGCAGTTGCAGAGGCCGACGCGCATGGTGGATTCAAATGAAGCACTTTTGGATGCCCTGTTCAGAAGTTACACATGGAAGACAAATGCAGTACTCGTGAGTGTGGATTGTCTGTGGAAAGAAACACCTGCGAATTCAAAGGGAAGTTGATTGCAAACCGAACAAGAAAGCTGGTTGGTGTTAACATGCGCCGGGCCGGCAATCCGATGGGTGCGGGTGCACATTCCGTCCATCCGTCCACGCCTGCATTTTGCGTGTGCGTGAGTGCGTCTTGGCAGCACACAAGGGGGTGTACACTGGAGTAAGGCACGTCGTCAGGGGCAACCTTTGTTCTCCGGAGATTCAGCACAAGTAATCTACACTTTTGACTCAAATGGTTTGACACTTGTGCCCTGACTTACGCTTTACAACAGGTAATCAAAAGACAACAGGAGACAAATTAAATCCTCGGCTGCGCCTTGGATTCATAAATCTTTTGTCGTCTGTTGATCACCTGTACCGTAACTGTGGTTCGTGCAAAGAGAGAACCCAAAACTGACGAGGGTAGTTTCTTTCGACTGAAAGAAATGGTGGTTCCTTGATTTCGTAGTCAGCGCCAAGGGAGGGCGAGGTGATCCAAACCTTGAACAAATGCGATGGGAAATGAATAATTGCACCTTTCGGCGCGAAATTATGTGCTTCCAATCGAACGTACGAGATTTATTTCGCGAGTCAGGGGGGCAGCAGCCCGTCCTTGAGACGCACCAATCGTTTTGGGTGCAAGGAAGGAAAACAATGCTCCATCTACCACATCTACCAGCTCATGCATTGAACATGCAGGCATCCACTTTTACTTGCAAGCGAAAAGTACCATTGAGACATTTACCGACATGCTGTCCTCAAAAATTTTGAGACAGAAGGACTCACCACAAAGAACACAATGGAAGAGCCAAACAGCTGATCACCCAGTTCACGGAAGAGATCAGGCCTGGTGAGAAGGGTCGGTATGGAATACACCGGCAGAAAGACTGTTCCAACCAAACTCGTGCACACCATAACAGAGCAGCATACGTATCTCCATCTGTACGGTGTCTGCACAAACAGACCACCACCATAGTGACTGCGAAAGCGCGCTCCGCTGATCCGTTTGTTGACCAACTGTCACCTCGATGCAATTGGCTCTGCAGATGATCACGTGTACTCACCGCTGCATAGTTGAACCAGAACCCGACGTGGAAGTCCATAACGGCACGAAACAGCCTCCGACTGAAGAAAACAATTGGCAGGCACCATCCCGCAAAAAAGATGATGCCCAAACTGCTGCTCAAATACACAAGTACTGCAAACAGAAATCCTTTCACTTTATGCAGCATCGCCATCTTTCAACTCTTGTGAATAGTTCTGTTTTCTCTACATCGTGACTTTGGCAATATTTCGATTTTTCGTTTTAATTATTGAAAGTGTCGGCAAAATCTTGGCCCGTCTCTCCGACGACAGGCTACAAGTTTTCAGCTGCAATTGTCTCTTTGGGACAAAAAGACCGGACAACTGCACATCGCGAGTCATGTGACACCCGCCAGATCAAGGTGGGAGTTTGGAATTGAAGAAAGCAAGCAACACCAGACAAACAAGTCAGATTGTATCCTCTGTGCCGATCACGGTCAACTTGGCTTCGTGGATCTGAGGCACATCCACAGCCTGACTGAGGCGCGGACGTCATGATGAGTGGATCAATTTTGATGGACCGTATTATCGCCCACAGGTAAAGCGGCTTCACATGTGTTGTGGAGTGACTTGTGAACCACTCACCTAGTCTTGACCGTGGGCGATCCGCCACACGAGCCGGTCGAAATTTCTGTTGCTGGCCGCCCCCAAATTGAAGTGCTGTATCACGGCTCGGATGACCTGGGGGTGCGTCTTGGGCAGCCCCTGGGTGTGGGCTTCGATAGCGACCTTCCACGCGATGTTTTGACGCAAGAAACTCAACAAATCTATCTCCTCTGGAGTGATAGGCTGCAATGTGCATCCAACATTGGTCGCCATGACAGTCAAAGAGAGCGCAAAACCACAAGGGGTCACGTGACCAGCCCCTGGGGGGGAGGAATGCTGGGTAATTCCAGCAAAATAGCAGAATTTTGATATTAAGCATCTATTCCCTGTCTAATGTATGTAAT
>JAAUXT010047499.1_pt1 | contig 19920 bp, 20 predicted proteins | sample 7278171 | NCBI WGS metagenome assembly JAAUXT01 (sample SAMN14350112, study PRJNA611818) | marine sediment metagenome | isolation source: surface marine sediment (1.8m) | place: French Polynesia: Moorea | collected 2018-08 | reverse complement strand
TCATCGGGTATGACAACAAGATTGCTCACATGATCACCAAAACTGCACAGGCACAAGATCAATCACCCATCATCTTACAAGCAAATTATCAAATATTTTAGGTTTTGTTTTTATAGTTCATTTTTAGTCCAAAATTAATTAGTTTTCCTTATGTGGCTGTTAACAGTCAATGGTCAGAAAGCTAAATTCAGTACAACTCAGTGTACAATCGATAGTCACAAGTAAAATAACACTATTTTTTGTTGAATCATTAAGTCTATAGGCAAAAACTAAATTTGATTCAAAGTTATTCTAAAATGTAGCAATGCAAGTCAAGATTGCATACAAAATTTTTCAGGGTAATCCATGGAGGTTTTGGGGTCCTACCAGATGAAAAACGGTTTCATAAATGACGGGCCTCGTAGTTCTGTGGACTCCGTGCTTTCTTTTTGCACACGTAAAAGTATTCAAGTGAAACAATAACTCCTGCTGGTGCAGACAAGCTTTGCGCAACGGCCCCGACAAGAAATCCCATGAGCCCAACAATTTAATTTCATTGATCAACTTCCAATGCATAAGAATGCACCAGAACGAACTTTTTACTTCAGGTTGGGCGGGGTTAGCTCTGCCTGCAAGAAAAGATCGATCTTGACAATTTGGCGAGAGAAACCGGTCTTGCCATTGACTTGTTGGTCACTCACCATCGTATTCACAAACTTCCTCGTGGAGTTTCAACAGGACCTTGCAGGACACTCCTCAGCAAAAACATGCACATATCCAAGCAGCTTGGCTCAACTTTTCTGACGGTAATGACATCAATAAAATGACATCAGTTTCTATGTTGGGCTTTTCGTCCATGTGCGTCAAACGTTCAGGAACAAAATCACGTTTTCTGGAAGGTTAATAGTTTTTGCAAGTGTATACTTGTAGAATAGAAGTCGTGCACATTGGACTGTCTTGGGTTTCCAATCTCTGAAGCGGAGTCATGATTTTCAAGACTGCAAGACAGAAACAGTGCTCGAAAAATCATCACAAAAGCTGCTTTCCTTGGCTTGTCAAGCTCTGGAAAGACAATCTTGAGTATGATTCTTCGCGTTCGTGTTCTGACAGGGTTTAAGTTTGAAGCTGTCCTGTATACGGTTGTCACGTTGGCGGCATTTGAGAGACAATCCGTATTGAATTTGGAAAATTGTATTTGCAAAAATGTCTGAAAATTTCTGGTGACAAAATATTCAAATCTACGCAGAACGCCTGAGTCACTGCAGAGTTGTGCAACTGAATTTTTGTCAATCTGTTTTTTCGCGTTGGAGCTGTCAGTGGCCACTTGCTCCACAAATGACCACCAGCTGGCGTCGTGGTGAAGCGGAATCACGCATGACCGTTACGTTGACAGTGACTACATGCGAGCACGAAATAAGCAACTGTTCACACAGGTTGGAGGAGCGAAAACAACAACAACAAAAAAACGGAAACAGTACGAGCGTATCAGCAAAAACTTCGAAATCATAAGCCGTGTCGCAGAAAGCATCAAGTCCGGAAACGTCAAAATTTGCGAACGAGAAGGGACAGGGGAATGTGTTTGGCTTACCGCACACGCATGTGCGAGTGAAAGTTTCATTGGGGATTAAGATTGGCACAAAACCAACAAAAATGCTTCTCTAACAATCGGCGATGAAGAATGTGCTCCGCTCATTTTTCTTCAAAAGTTTGCATACGTTAAACTAGATTTCTCCCTTTTCTGTGTTTATATGTTTTCAAGTCAAGCATTATTGGGAGGAATGGAGACACCTGGCCTTATTTTTGCTGCCACCGTGAAAAATGGTACCAGCCGGCCCTTATGATCCTGAAAGCCTCTTCTCATGGGAAGATTCTCGGAAGCATAAAGATTTTAGGGAACGATGTGGGGAACAAAGAAAGGAGAGGTTGTGTACAGATGCGGGTGAACACCTTGAATGTTGATTTTTTGCTGCGTGGGAAACTTGCAAACTTTTTTCCCGCAAAAAGTCATTGAGGAAAATGTGCGGACGCGCTTTCTGGTTTCAAATCAAGTTGTCGTGTCTGCTTTACTTGTTGCGCCAGTTTTCTTTCCTCAGTTATCTGAATTTAATCTCTCTTCAATGATCAGAGAAAAAGTTTTTGGCACTCAAAACTCTTTTCAATTGCAGACCACACACAAAAGGGTGAACGACAAGGAGACTTGTCAGTCTTGATACGCGCCCAGAACAGACCGCGGGGATCTGAGGCCTTTTCATCATTTCAACCCACTTCAAATCACCACGAGGCCCATGGCCTTACGTTTTCCTGCTGTAAAAGACAAACGCCTTTGCTTCAAGAAATCGGAGCTTGGCAAGAAAGTCTGGAAAAGGAAAAAAAAGAATCTGACTTGGCGTGAACTTGCGTGCTGATGCTCGAAAAGTTTCGGTCGGGTAAGGAAGGCCCAACCCACGCGTCCACTTGAAGACACGTCCAAACTGTTCGTTGGTGGTTTATGAGACAGAGGTCTCTCTTTTGAAGCACAAATGTTTCCCATTTTCCCTGTTTGTAGGTGAGTGGGAATCTGGGTGAGAAATCTTCCAAAGAACATGCAGGGCTGCGTGGTGTGAAATCCTGGAGCAGCGCAAGAGTTCAATTCGCCGCATCGTCTGGACAATGTGGTGGGAAACTTTCACAACCTGTCGTAAGTCTCGTACGCTCGTATCTCAGCAGAACAGATAACACAAAGGGATAGGGGATGTGGGAACTGGGTGAGCGAGCTGAGACGTGCATTCTGCCGACTGTCAGTGCTGTGTGGACAAATGCCTGAGATACCGACAAACCAAGACCCAGATCAAACAGTGCGCAACACGCATCCGCGAAACTGTTTCAAGTGTGGCGCGCGGGGAGGATTCTCTTTCCCAATGGGAGTGAAGTTTTCCGGTGCACCCAGACGTCTTTCTTCGCGGATAGTGAACAATTCAACAAGACCACCTTTTTTGTAAAAGCAGACGCGAATGTGCACGCCTCTGAATGCTGCAGTGTCCATGCAAGATTTCGCCACATGCACGCGTGAAAATAAGCCTTGTGAATGAAACGGACCCGTTCTTGTGCGCACATGCAGTGCGCGCATTTTTGGTGCAATCTAACGCGCGGTGTTGAAGACGAGTGGTCTCCACGAGCATTGCACACACACGCACTTGTCGTTACATCGGCGAGTTACGTCTCTGTCGAGTTGCAAATTATTTTGGAGCAGCTGGCTGACATTCTGTCCTTGGTGGCTAAATGTTCTATTCCCACAGCTTACCTTGCGTTTCGTCACATCTGTGACCTCTTTGCCAATTTTTCGTTGGGGGGAGATGTTTCCCTTGTTTGAAACAGCGACGTGAGTGTTGCAGGTGACTGGGCACAGGTGTTTCACCCGAACCGACCCGAATGACAGGGGTGACTGCAACAGTTAGGCAGCTGGTGTGCGAATGACGAGTGTTTCAAAACTTGCCAGTTCGTGTTAACGTTCGTGCAGGAGGTGGGTGCAGTCAATGAGCAACAACTTTTTTTCTGGTTGCTAGAGAATTGTACTTTTCTTCATTTGCACATGCACAACATGTGGACAATTACTTTCAATTTCTCTTCATCAGAGTTGGAAAATTACACGTGACGATCTTGTTTCTCTTCACAAAAGAGGTTCAACGTACGCTCTGAAAGACCCCTTTCATGACAAGTCGAGCAAATCAACTTCCAATCGTAGAGTTCCGTCCCTAGTTTCCCTATCAGAAAGAGACATGTCTCACCGTAAAATTCACACCATCTCAGAACAAACTTGACGCAACTGGGCACTGCGAATCAGAAAGAAAATGAACACAATGTCTTCTTGACATAGGTACAAAAACAACTCGTGTGCTCTATGAAGAAGAAAGAACATTTCAACTCGGAATGCCAAATTTCCCGGTTCGCACTTCGTGAGCAGTAGCAATGCAGCCAACCAAGCCAGTGACAGTGTGATTTTCAAACTGTTTGTGATTCAACTCCTTCAAACAGAAACAACTGATCCGACAAAACAAAATTACTGCTTGGCTTTCCTTCTTGGAAGCCGAAAGGATCGGTCAATCCCAAGCAAGACTGACGCACTGCTCAGGCATCCTGGTCCATGGTTCACACCACCGACTGACAAAACGGTGAAGCCAGACCAGACCGCACACTGAGTCCCAGGCATCCGGACCTCCGTGGTTCCCGCCACTCGAAGCAACATGCACCAGAACCAAAATCAGGCGAATCACGTCACACGTGTGTTGCTCGTATTAACTTGTCCACTGACCAGTTCTCTACGGCTGTGGTTCACTCAAGCCACGTCAGCGTGTCAGGAAGCAAACACACAGTGAGCTGATGACTCGTAAAGACTCGAGCAAGACTCGTGGGTTGTTCAGACAAGACGCGGCAGTGTCTGGGACTTCGGACAATGGTGGCTTTGCTCTCACTCCAGATTGAGAACTGACACCATAATCTGTCGTCGTCGTTCTGTCAGGGACAACGAGACTGAGAGTCTTCTTGATCGCGTGTATTGGGAAGCCAGCGCAGGTCAACGCGCGTCTTTCCTACCCTCGCCTGTGCGTCTTGGCCAAACTCCCAACACATGTCACTGCAACAGAGTTTCCTCTCACAAGTTCATGCCAACGAAGCACTGTTTTGCGGCAACCCGCAGTCCGCAATATTTCCACAACATTGAACGTGAATGTCAGTTGCATTCTCTGCTGCACGCAAAACACTCGTGGCTTTCCAGTCCCTTCGCTTTCCTCCACAAGTCCGACACCGCTCACTTTTTTGTGATCATTTTGTGTACTTTTCTGGGCGGAGACCACCGGAGACAGGCCGTGTCGATGGTGATGGGCGGCCGGCGGTACTCGGCGCTCTTGATGTGCTCCTCCACCAGTTTGGGAGTGACGCAGATCACGTGCTGCCCCTTCCAGTACTTGACCATGTTGAGCGACTGCAGCGTGCTGATGATGTCGTTCTGTGTGATCGAGGTCATCTGGCTGCAAATACACAAAAGTCAGGTTTCAATTCCACAGGAAACGAAACGAAAGTTGGTGGGACGACCATCTACTTCCGCGCTTTCGACAAACACAGCAGGTCGTCCCTTCCTGATTGAAATTTGACCGTCACTTGGCATTTGCTGGACAATAACGTTCAAATGCTGTTTCATATTTAGCACAAGGAAGCCACACGAAATCACGAAATCGTGTCCACAGACAGGATGCGTATAACCTTGCAGTATTCCCAGGTTCGAAACATTCTGCGCAACGTATTTTATGTTTCAACAATGAATGAATTTGGAAGACACACCCGACTGCTGGGGAAACCCAAAGTTTGCCGGCAGTATTTGCAAAATCTGTGAACCTGCATGATGAAAAGTCTCGTTCAGATTCAACACAGGGGACAGACTTGCTTCAGGTTGACAGCTGCAGCAGTTCAGATCTTCTGACGGCCACAGGACAATGAAAGGGGAACCAGTGTTTCAGGAAATGCACAAGTGTGTCACTTCCTCACTCTCTTTTTCATAACCTCATCGCGATGGTTATTTCAATGTGACAACACTACGAGTACAGGTCTGCTGCGGAACGACAGACACGACACAAGAGATCGAGGGTCGTGAGATTGAGAGCACTGAACATAGAACTTGGTCGTGGAGACACATGCCTCGTCATCACTTTCAACATTTCCTATCAGAAAACAGTCTTCTTGAACTTTGTAACCCAATCTGAGGTGGGTCCACTACGGAAGATCAGCCGCGCTTCGGAACCACTGTCGGAATCGCGACAAGGAACCAAACGGAAGAGTTTCGGTTTTCTCTGTTCACTCACAAGGAACGACGCAAAAAATCTGATGCATTAAAATTTGCAACCCTTGGAGGCCCACAGCGACTGGGAAAGAACAAAAGCACCTTTCCGCAGACGAGGTCACACGACTGGTCGCCACTTTTCTTGGCGTTCTTTGTGCACAAACTCTGGGGAAGCCGGAAGGAAAGTGGTACGTATTTGCATTTGCCCCTGGTGACAGAACAGAGCTGCCCTGCATGTAGATTTTCGTTTGCACGCCTGAGCTCATGCTCACTGGATCTGAGTACTTACACCAGGTCAACCAAAAAACAGACACGCAACACAGCAAAATAAAGGTGGAAGAGTGTGTCCACGTGTGCAACAACAAGGTCATTGAACGATAAGCGTTGTGATAACATCAGTTCAAGTTCACTTCAGGAGCCCAACAAGTTTCAACTCAGCAGTTCTTGAAAGCACGGGAATTTTTCATCCCCTTTTGTGGAAACTCGTTGTCAACCAGCAGAGAGAGACTGAAAGGACAGGAACATTCTGAGAACACCGAGAACATTCTCTGTAACACACTCGCCGAAGGAAAGTGAAACTTTCGAAGCGAGAACGACAACAACCAGAACATCTCAATTGAATCTGCAGCTTGAACATCCACAAGTTTCTCACGTCACAGAAAAGTTGAGCCATCACGACCCAGCACAAGTTTTACAAGTTTTAATGATCCCCAATGCGAAGTTTTCAGCTTTCACGACGTTCGAAGATTTTCACTCACGACACGAACCGCAATTCACACATCTCATATCGGATTCATTTCCTGTTGAAACAAGGTGATCACGAAAGAAGGAACTGCTCCTGTTTGAGACACAACAGCGGAGAAACGTTGTCTCTTCCTCTTTGTACCAAAAATGACCGTCAAAACGCAGGGGTGCACAGTATACAGGGACATGTTTTGCAATATTTTGTAAACGACGGCACTATGCCTGAGCACGCGCTGGGAGGTCACGACAGAGTCTGAAGCACCGTAAGCCTGCATTCCTTCTGGAGACTCAAGTGAACACCATTTTTGTCGCCAACTGATACCTGCAACATTTCGTAAATTTACTCCACGGCGACGGGCTCGCAATCACTCGTAACCTCCACCACTGGGTCTCGGTAGCCTGTCAAACGGACACCGCTGGACTCACGACGCTGATATGTTTTTCTGCTTTCAGCAACCTGACTCCTTTTTTGACCATGTTTTCCTCATGGTTCGTGACAGAAAATGACTGGCTGTGAGGGCAAAAACTGTCCATGTTTGACTTTCCAATGGCAGATGATCTGCCGTTCTCGGGAAAATAGCCTCTTGTCATCGGAGCCCATTTTCTTCAATCAACCCAACAAGAAAGAAAGAAACCTCACATAGATAAGTGAGACCGATTGACTGGGGCCATTTCCACAAATTCCGCTGACAATCGGTGCGCGTAAAGGACAGCTGCAGCGATTCCGCGAGATGTTCCTTTTCCACCTGTTTCAGAAGTTCGACACTCGACTCACGGAAACGTTTCGAAACTTTCGCGGAGGTCGGACGTGTTGTACACTCTTCACGAAGTTGCCTGGAGCTGTGGTGAACCAACAGGATTAGGTGTGCGACAAAACCTTTCATCAAACACGAATAGCACCACACCTCAAGGTCCATCCCAGGTTCGCATCACGACGAGAGCGACCAACCCACACACCGTCCGTTGTGTCTTCGCGATGATTCACTCAAAGGTCAAACCGAAGTATCAATGCGTGAGTCCACTGGGAGACATCTGATACAGGAAATTGGACAAGACACGAACTTTTCCAAGTTTTGCAAATCACAATGAAATTTGCAAAACTCGACCAGCAACGAAGGCATGATGTCATGAGACGAATTAAGCAGCCAGCAGCTGGTTTCCTGCGCGCCGTGGGAGTCACTTTCGTAACTCGAGCCTCGTTTTGCTTCGTGGAGGCCGTGATGACTAATGCTGACCAGGAAACGGTCAAGAAAGGCAGGTAAAACGATCCGCCCAGATAGTTGCAACAAAAGGCAAAAATAATTGCTTTGCGTGTGAATTTGAACCGATTCGTGCTTTGTCATCATGAGTGGGTGATGGATATTTGTACGGACACTGGTGACTCATGGATGAGGAGGAGGGTCAGTCAGGATCTCTTCTCGTGCAGACATCAGAAACTGGACTCTCAACTACTCCCCCACCTGCAATCTCTTTTTCAAAGTCTCCCACATGGCAACGCACAGAAAGGTACTATCGAGATTACCGAATTTCATGGGAAGATCTCCTGAGTGATCATCGTGTCAGAAACCTCTCATCTTGTTTTTCAAAACAGTACCAAAGATTATTTGGCGGGGGGAGGAGGTGTCTCAGAAAGGGATTGGGACCATCTGGACTTTGACTCCACCTCACTGGGCCCGTGTGGTTCGTACCTGAGATCCTTGATGGAGAGGGTCCCCCTGAAGTCTCGGAGGATCTCCAGCAGCACCCACGACCAGTAGCTGCGGTAACTCAGTTTCCCCAGGTCCGACAGCGGCTTCTCGGGCGAACCGACCATCTCCTCCAGTTTCGACAGTTCGTAACCTACGAAACGCAGCACATTTGTGTCAGTTTTACCTTGGTTACCGGTTGGACGTGGTAGACACAGACATGTCCCCTTTTTCGAGAAGAGTCACTACAGCTGCAGTACCCCAAATTCGATTTCCGAGCTCATAGACCAAGGACTTACTGAAGGCTATGAGGAACTTCCCGTAACCCTTGCGCTGGAACGGAGGCAGAGTGAGGATACACGCCACGTTGTTCCCGTCAGGCGACTCCTTTTCCTGCAACACACAACAGGCATCAGTTAGAACCACTGTGGAAATTTTACTTTCGAAGGTGCCATATCCCACCCGTGAAGACGCACCTGTTTGTTCCACAAATGAACAAAAGCACCAAAACGAGGGCTGCGACGAACACACGGAAAAAGATTGTCGTTGTTTCGATGGCATATTCATATCAGAAAATCAAGGCCAAAGAAGGAGTGCGTCTTTACTTGGGTGTGACTTATACTCAGGTGAATAGGGCAAACTTCCTCATTTTGTCAGATGCAGAGTTGCACAATGTCTCTGTGTGTCTGTCTCTTTCTTCTTCGATTTCACTTTCATTTCGGTCTGGTATCCACAAAACCGATGTCACAAGCAACGCAACCAGTGTTGTGTGAGTTGACGGACGTTTAGATTGTTGACTGAGCCAAGCCACATTTTTCCACGAGAACGTCAAACTTCACGTGAAAACCGCAGCCATGCACCGTGACCACTGGATGGAATCGAGCAATTATTTGCCAAGTCGCCGCCCGAATGCTGTCTCCACATTTTGTACAAGTTCACAAAATGGAATCTGATGCAAAATTAGGGAAGGTGAATCGCGCCTTCGAGATGTTTTCGAAGTTGCAAAAGGTTTTTCTCAGGTTGCTTTCTTTTCCTTTTGTTCTTGATCAGCTTTCGCGCTTCCAACGCCTGTAGATTTGATCGCTGCGTTACGTGACCGAAAAAAAGATCTGCTCAGATCGGCACATTCCAAAATTCCTGACGCGTTTTTATTGCGAACACACCGGCGCTCATGGATTCCATCTCTATTTCTTGAATCGTTTTCTTGAGACTGAGCACGCAGGGATCATCGCACTACCTTTCACCTTGCAACTTGTTTTCAAAACGCGTTTGTTTTCCTTCCAAGAGCAATATTTCACCTGACACCGAGCCAAGTCTCACGACAAGGATTTCCCGAGGTTTGAAGATCAGGTGCGATAATGTCTGTCCCAAATTTTCTTCCTGACACATCAAAATTCCAAATTTCTTTTTGCACAGTCATCGACATCGACAAAGAGTCCGACAAAATCTGTGATGCAAGGAAGGTCACACGCGACAGCAAAATAAAAATAGAATAGCAAGAATCACTTTTCTGAGCTCCAAAAACTACCCACCCGTGAACCCCCTTCAGAAGACATGTTTTGGCATTTATGTCGGCATTCTGCTGGTTGCTTATCATCACTTTATCACTCGACGGCAAAATGCAAAAGGCGGCCTTGACTCGGGAGCACTCCACAAACTTTGGTTCCATTGTTTATCGAAACAACGCATTTTCATCCGTGCTGCAACCTTGAATCAGCAGGAAGATAAAAAGTCAACCAGCTCATCGTCAGCACTGGTGACTCGTCAATTTTCTTGTTGAAACACCACGACAAAGTACGCCATCTGTGGTCAAGTGAAACAAAATCTATTCCACTCGCGGCCTGACTGCCTGACTGCCGTTGACCTTCTTGTGTGCGAAACATTTTGGGCTTTGGCAACAGTTCGGGAACCTTCGGGGTCCTGCTTTTGCCTGACAAATCTGATCGCATTCGGGTAACCTCAGCAACAATTTCGACGAAAGGCTGTTCGCATTGAAATCTTACTTCGTGCAAGCTCCTTTTGAGGCTGGCTTAAGTCCAAAGTGAAGTTGATGTTTCATTCCCGTTCTGTTTCGTAAAATTGACATGACACGCGCCCGTGTCGGGAAAAATGTCACTAGACAGCCGGCGTGACCACACGACTCATCATGGAGCGCACTTCACGTACCTTGGAGAAGTATCCAACGAGATGGCAGCCGTGTCGGTCAACTTCTGTGAGGATGTAGAAGAGAAAGGGTTCCACGTCAAAGTACAGTGTCTTGTGGTCGAGGAACAGCTTGGCGAGCAGACACAGGTTCTGACAGTAAATCTGTGAAAGCCAAACAAAAAACATTTTGAAACATGTGGCACATTCACTGGTTGCAATTGGAAGTCCACCAGTTTGGTGGCTTCAATGCGCTGTTCACGAGAGGCAACTTTACTGTCACACACTCTGACGTCGACTTCACTCTTTACACCCTCGTAATTCTTGTTCCAGACAGAAGTTTGGCACAGAACATTTGTTCCTGGTTGCTCGGAACACCACAATTCAACTGCAATCTGGCACTGATGTTTTGTCGCAAGAACACTTGTCCACAGGAACAAAAGGTCGCACACTTGCTGGACCACACGGATTTGTGCACACATTTCACGAAGAGAAATACCCTCTTCACTGTTCGTGAGACTCAGATTGTGACATGCGTAGAAGTCACAAAAGACCCGACTGTTGCTGACTTGATAGAATTTCAAAGTTTGCAAACTGACAGTCAAACTTCTCACTGGAAGGTGCTGCGAATGTCAAATGTCATTGATCCTGTTGCCTGAACCGCTCGACTTCAGACACAATACCTTGTGGTCCTTCCCATCCACCTCGAACAAAGATATGGTGCCTTTTCTGTAGATTTCTCTCCCGTAGGGCTGCCGTCGCACACACTCGCTCTGAAAACATGTCAAAAGAAGACTCGTCATTGCAGACACCGGCTCAGCGTGCTGTGACATTGCGACTTATGCAGGTCCGGACTCAACATTCGAAAGTTCGTGCCCGATGTCAGAAATCGCTCATGTCGTTGGGAGCACCTGAAAGTCAGCACTCACCTGGTGATACCTGTAGGTTTTCTCGAGACGCATGTACTTGAGGCAGTATTCGCAAATCCACAACTTCGGGCATTTGCCGTACTCCTCAGGATAGGGTGAAAAGTACCAAGTGTCGATTTCATATTTTCCTATCTGAATCTTGTCGATGTATTTCACCTTTGTGATCTGTAAAATGAAGAAATGTTCACACATAATGATCTGTGTGGAAGCGCAAGAGCGGTGCCAGCCTTGGGGGTGCGGGTGGGCAGTGGCGCACAAACATGTCTCAACAGCAGGGGCGCCCCACCCTCAGCAGCGTACAACATGCATTGTGCTCATAATATGCATTGTACCAGCAAACAGGCCAAGGCTGCTTGCCTGACCACTGCTTCACCCAAACCAATAATTTTGTTTCTTTGCCTCGGGGTGTATGTCGAAGAAACAAACCATAACTTTACCCCGCCCCCCTCCCCCCCCCCCCCACACACACACTGGGGTGAACGAACTCAGCGGAGTTCATTTCGCAGACAAAAATACGCGATGAAACCAATGTCAGCGTGATTGGCAGCTGGTAATTAAATACCACTCACCTTCCTCCTCCCCCACCGCGCATCAAACCAAGTCCGCACACATACACACAAAACACCATTGCGATTGCACTGAGCCCGCGGCTCGACGGAATGCCGCGAGCTTGAAAACGCACCTGAAGCAAGCGTTCAGTCTTTCCGGTCATCACTGTGGGTAGCTCTTAGCTTTTGATTCCTGCCCTTACAAATTGTTTTCTTGTGTGACAAGAGCACCAACTTGTTCCAGGCACGATCGGAGGAAACAGATAGACGGCGGAATGGGGCATGAAGCACTGCTTTATTTTCTTGGGAGATGCGGTCAATTTGAATCACCTCAAGTTGACACCGTCGGCGAAATTGTCTCCAATGTCAACAAATTGTTGACTGTGGAATGATGTCGATTCGTCGGACTACAGGAGTGAGGAGATAAATGGGGGATAAATACCAACCGCTTCGTGCTCCTTCTCCAGCGCAGCTGTTGTCGGATCCATCTCAGCGTAAGTCTGCAACAGAAAGATCGACGATGGTTTGGTTGCAGGTGGTCGGCGCTGTCAGGCGGACATTTGGTTTTTTGAAGCAGTGACATGGTAGGAGCAATTCAATTTTGTTGCTCAGGAGAGGTCACAGTGTGACATTGACCTCAAGGTCATGTTCAAGGTCATGTTGGTGACCTTCACCTCAGGCCATTTGCCCTTGACCTTGGTCAGATGGCCTTGACCTTGGTGAAACTTTGGAGCTGACCTTCTGCACGTGATTGATCTCGTCGTGTTTGCGTTTCTGGTTCCGGGTGATCTTTCTGTCGGTGGAGTCGGCCAGGTCGGCAACAACAATTTGTGTGTCTCCGTGCAGTGCAGAATCCTCGATGCGCTGTGCCAGGTCGATGCTGTCCAGGCCCACCCACTCGTCCAGCCGCCGGTTGACTGCAATTGAAGATCTACCTGAGCTTGCTGACGTTTGGTCGACAATGTGTTCTCAGAACGCGTTCGAATTTTGGGCGAGGATGCTGTGCACCAAGAACACACGAGTTATTCGAGTCCAAAAAATAAATATAATGAAAAATATTTTGGGACAGAAAGACACCCAGGCCATTCTGAGAATTTCGTAGTTTTGATTCAGGAGGATGTACGTTTTGTTCAACATCAGGAACACACATCACCATAGAGCACCTTTTGTTGACAAGAACTGAGATCGTGCACAGCATTCCCGACACAGGAGTGTCTTGGTCTTTGCTAGTTGACAGGGGCAACACATCACAGAGACGAAACGCGCGACCAAAAAGAATAGCACAGATGTTCATCGCTTACATCCATCGTAGTGAACGTAATATTCGAGTTTGCCTCCAATCTGGTCGTTGTATCGTCGCTCAATTACCTCTGCAGGATCTAAAATAGAACGAACACATTTGCCAGTCAGCGAATGCAATCAAATGCACGGCATTCACTGTCACTCACATTTGACAGGTCAATATAGTTCAATAGCGTGTCCTCAAAACACACATGGGTCCATTGTGGACAACTCCCACCGGAATGTATGAAGACATTTGTTTACATTTCTCTGAACATGTCATTCTCCATGCTTGGCTTGAAAGTGCTTGAATTGCTGTGTGCTTGTGTTCAGTGTCACTGAACAACGCGTTGCTTGCCCAAAACCATCAGGAGGTTTGGACCAACACATGTGAATGTAAATATACTCCTTTCATTCTCACAATCGTGCTCTTTTCTGTCATATAATGCACGCTTGCTCCACCTGTCACCGGCTGAAACCTTTATTATCGTCCAGGTAAAACTTACGCCACGAATCGTCTGCTCTTCTGACCATATAATGCCCGTTTATCTCAATCATGTTGTCGATATCCTTCAAGTGTCCATTTAGGTCTCCAGTTTCTTCAATTTTAACGGCTGTATTGCCTGTGTTTGGCATTGTGTTAGATTTTCCCTCTGAAAAAATCAAAATGGACGAACAGACAAGCGACGGATTCGTGACGCGTGTTTATGTACGGAAAAGAGAGCACGTCATGAAACGCGGCAAAAACGCAGCTGGACAGAAAGTGCGTACAGTACAAATCCTTTCAAAAAATGTTCCGGTTTGAGTGAAAAATCGATTTTGATCATTTTCTCACCAAAGGTGCTCCACATTTGGGGGAACATCTCTTGCTAAACGAAGTTGAAAAATGTTCATATTTTATCAATCATTAATTTGACAATATTTTGGTGTTCCTTATGTTCCTGACAGAGATGATTACTGATGTTTGCACTGGGTATCAATTACAATTACTCTTGGGATACAGTACTGATACATAGTTTCATGCAGAAATTTGCTTGTTTATTTTTGACTTTGTACATGAGTGTTCAATGAGCCCCACTGAAATTTTAAATTTTGTTTCCAGATTTGGGCACAGCAGATTTTCTTACCCTCACTGCGTGCAAGAAATGTAGTGTGCAACTTTGAAAAATGTTCTTTGCAAAAAGCAGTACTGGTTGATGAAAGTTCATTTGAAACACATTTCCTACATCAGACATTATTGTTACAAATTGACTGGTAACTATCAAATTATCACCTGATATGCAACAGGCCAATTTCACATGATGCACCCACCACTGGAAAAATCAGAATTTGTGGGGGGTTAGAGACACAGGAAACAACATATTTTGGTGCCATGCACTTTGCACCAATTGCAATCCGTATTGAATGTTTGCCACATTGATGATGCCCATTAAAATTAGCCCCAAAGAGCCTGTGGTGATTTGAGAAACTAGAATGCAAGTGACCAAAACACAAACAACTGACACACAAGCAACGAAAATTCATGTGAGTATGATGTACAAATGATCAATTTCAAAAATATTTATGTTATTTTTATCCCTTAGAATGCAGCCCAAATGTACCCAAGTGATCTGTACATTGAAACTTGCTACTGAATTGCACATAAAGCTCACCAAAATCTTTGCCAAAAGTCTGTTTTGAACACTTTCATGAAATCCCAACTTTGTACCCAAACTTTTGCCCCACCTGAAAACCATACACAAATTTTTGAAAATTGAAAAAAAAACCCCAAACAAATAACACCAGCTCAATACCTATCCAATGAAAACAACATTTTATCAGTTACATCATTCATCAAATATTTGTACTTTCTGAAATATTGCCCACTTTATGCAGTGAAGTCTGAAATTTAGTGACTCCAAACATTTGAACTTTTGCCCTCAAAAACCTAAAACTTCAAACTTGATAAATTCCTTGCTCCACATTATCCTTGACCCAAACAAATTCAAAAAGACCCAAAAGACCCAAATTTGACATTTATCTTCACTGAGAAACTGGTGTAAATATGGTTTTTGCAAAAAGCTATAACATTTTTCATGCGTGCGCAGTTCTGCATTTAAAGAAAAAATTCATTGAATGTTGGGCGCAATTTTATCATGAAGACATTTTTATGGCAGTGTTAGAATCGTTCGAATGTGAGCTGAAGTAAGTACAAAGTTATAAGTTCCAGACCAACAGCCGTTATCGACATTAGAGATGGCTTGTCTCTCTCAAAAATAGCAATGGATCTATACAATTGGTGTGTGGGAAAAGGGAATCTTACACAGAGAATTATGCAACTCTGGTCTGAACAGGCAGCAACAGTGAGGCATTGAGGTCCTTGAAACTTTGGTATTGTTGGAAGCATCTTTGAGCATATATATATATGCTCAAAGATGCTTCCAACAATACCAATTGTATACATATAAACATATAAACAAAAGCCCCTTTTGTGCTTTTATCGCTGCAACACAAAACTAAAAAATCAATTTTTTCTTCAGAAAACAAATTTATGCTTGTTGATCAGGGAGTACTCACAGGGTAATTTTTTCTTTTCAAATGAAATTCCAAGCTCACCAAAAGAAGAGGAACAACACACACACACACACACACACACACACACACACACACACACACACACACACACACACATGAATCCGTGGTGAGATTGACTGTGATGCCTTTGAATTGCAAAGAGCCCTTTGAAACAGTCAGAAAAATATTTGTAGCAATACCCTGTCATTCACTTTTGACATTCCTGAAGGAATTCAGTGGAGAAGAACTTGGGAGGCGTGGTCCAGGCTTGATGATGGCGCAGTGATGTATCTGGTGGGTGACGTGCTTGGTAGACGTCTCAGGAGGGTCGTGTTTTGTGCGTCACGGAGATTGAACATTCAGCTTGTTTTGAGGGAAAACAAGGAAGTTTCATTTTGGTGTTCTTTGGAGTTTATTCACAACAACAGGTCAGTACATTCATCGTACGAGTGAAATTATTGTCTGAGGAACATATGGGGCTCAGAGTCGTAAGCACCATATTGCCAGGAGCACCCGTTTGACGTGGAGGGGTGACTGGCCTGAAGGGGTGTGGGAAAGTCAGGTTCCATTCAAGCGTGCACCTTCAACGACGAAATGAAGCCTGTCAGATCAAGAACAACAAGTTGGAGACAGAGTTGGATCTTTGCGACAGAATTGTCCAGGTTTAGCGTGGAGAGCACCCTGTGGGTCTGTGGACGGGCTGGACCCCGTGTTTGAACTGACTGACGAGTAGTTCTTGCTGCAAAGCGTCAAAGCAGCTGGGGGTCTTTTTGATTTGTCTGGATTCTAGATCCAAACTCCACAAGGGAAAGTGACATTCTTGCCCATGTGGAAACAACCGCAGACTGGTCTTGAGCTTTGAAAATTTTACGGAAGTTCTCATCGAAGAACTTTCTCACAGCGAAAGCACCTCCTCCTGATTTCTGACCCATTTCGGAGTTCTTGGCCTGTAGATCTACAGGAAGCTGGTGAAAATTACGAATGTCGATCTTGAATCACAAATACAACAAATTTTGTCTTGATGCAGTGCGGTTGCCTTTTGACGTGAATCAGAGAGACGTGAATACGACTGAGATATACGACAATTCATTTGAGACCCAATGTCAGGACCAATCAGTCTGAGTTGAACGTCTGGAACTTGTCAAAAACTCTGAAAACTCCCCCAAAAACTTGGAGAATTTGATGTCAATGCGGTGAGTTTGTTGTCTTCAAGGGTCCCCCAGGATAGAGAAGTGAAGGGGACGGACAGAGAAGTGAAGGGGCACGCGGCGCTGTCCTGACAGGACCCTGCATGCGGGAGAAGGCTCGGAATGCCCCAAATGAACTGAAATATTTGACACGCAGCGAGTTTCAAGAAAAAATAGCACACGTGGTGGTGCTCCTTTTGCCTGAAACAAGCGAAGGCATACGCTCGTAGCTGCGTTCGTTGGCGAAGCAATGTCGTCAATGCGAAAAAGAGGCCGTTTTATCCAGATGCAAGCAACATTGTGCCTGTTGCAACTTTGAAACTTTTCCGTCAGGCAAGCCACGAAAACGAACAGACATACCGGTACCGTGATAAGCAGTCACTGAAGACAGACTCCAGTCCTCCAGGTGCTCAATTAACCGGACTTGTCCTGTTGACTTTCCAATCTTCCCCTTTGTGCCCAATTTGTTCCACTTATCTGCAGTGTGCTTGTGTTGATGTTGAATTTGTTTTGCTGGTTCTTTATCGGGCGGATTTTGCAGGCTGCCATTCGACAAGGAAATGTTTTTCTATCTCACAAATCACCTGTTCTGTTCTGATGCTTCGTACCGTGATTCAGTCGGATCAAAAGCAGCACACCACTTGACACAAGTGCACCACGGCGCTTTGCAGCTAATCTGTACAAATCCACCCGCATGAACGGACACAAAAGTAAATACAACCCCGGGATCTGGGGTTTGGATCCAAAGGGAAATGCAATGGAAGAAACACATCCTTTGCAAGGAGATTACTCGCATGCATTACTTGCTGAGGAAAAATTCTGTGCGGTGCAACTTGTTTCTTTTGTTGAATGACGGTGGATAGATCTGACCCTTGGGCTTCTTTGTGCATTCATTTGCTTGAACACCTTCGGTGAGTTCGGGCAGATGAGGCGCAAAAAAAGCTGTGAGAGCTGCAATGTGTCAGTGTATTCTCAACCTTGTGTGGAGTGGCACATTTTGAATGCTTTCCACGCATTTGGACAGGAAAGCACCTGAAATTTACAAGCGCTTGTCGCCCCACGGGACTCAGGCCCTGCGAGGAAGCTGCGCGTGTTGAAGTGCGCCTGCTCGGTGAAGCTGAGAAATTGGACTCTTGCCTTCGAGTGGCGCGCATTGAGTGGCATTGTTCAGTCCGGAGGAATTCGCAGGATTCGTGCTCACCACATTCTGGAGACAGCACACTGTGGGCCGAGGTGATTTGATTTGTGTTGATATCGTCTTGTTCAGCTGCTGCAAAAACATTTTGGACTTCTACATGACCTGTGCGCTTGACTTGTGCATGTGGGCAGTGTCATTTGTCTGACCTTGGTTTCCTTTTGATGGCTACTGAACCAGCTGAAACTTGTGGGAACACAATAAATTTGACATTTCTGTTCAAGCGCGGAAGGAAATCCTCGGAGGTCGTCAGACTGACGAGAGTCTTCAGTGAGAAGCGTTTGAAGAAATTGCACTGTACCTGAAACAAGATTAGCGCGGTACAGATCTGCCATGTACCGGTGACAGTGACATAATCTCGTTTGCATCCTGAGAAATGTCATTTCAACTCGAAGTGCTGTGCTGTTCCTACTCGTCTGTTTTTGCTCACGATGTAGAATTGCGTTCTTCAGGTCTGTTCGCTGTTGATGAGGTCGGGAGATGAACCGGTGTCGCAATGCACCGTTGAAGAGGCGACGACAATGGATGAAGTGAAAACACTCAAGTAAGTTCCTGCTTTGGTGAAAATTCACCACATGATCGAATTTTGATAGAATTTTCGAGAGCATCTTTGAAACAAAGCTCCTCCAGGTGTTCGGTCATCTCGCGAAAACAGAGTCACACTTCAGTCCAGGTGTCGGTCCGTGGGACTGTGGTTGCGACTGTCGTTGTTCGTTTTCCAGTCGTTCACGAATTTGAAAGAGCTTATGGGAAGGACAAGACACGTGGTGACAGTTCAGGGATCAGTTTATAAAAGGGACGTTCTCGCAAGTGGGAAAAGCTGAATTGTGGAGTATTTGCTCCCCCCCCGCTCACGTGCGTCGTGAAGTCGAAACACGTTAAGTTGAAGACACGTTGACGTTTTTCCGGAATTTTCGCTTTCAGTTGGTACCACCCACAGGCGACTCGACACATCGCCGAGAGTCTGCTGCAGAACGCGCAGGATGGAGCATATCTGCTCAGGGACAGCTCACACGACGGTGACCTGGCACTGTCTGTCCGGTGAGTTCAGCGGATGTGTGTGTGTGTGTGTGTGTGTGTGTGTGTGTGTGTGTGTGTGTGTGTGTGTGTGTGTGTGTGTAATGTTTTTGGTCTTCTTGTTCTTTGGGGAGAGAGAGGAAATTGTTGGTGGCTTGATCAGTTGATGAGTTGATCGAATCCTTCACTCGTGACAGAAATCTGAAACAAGTGTTCAAGAAATCTTGCATATTGCACACAAATTATTTTTCTCATGAAGGAGGATGCTGTTGGGAGCAGGTGGAAGAAGTGTGTTGCACGGTCTCGTAAATCTGTGGCTGTTGCACTGCGGCTCTTAAACCGTCCTCCACATGTCATGCGAGAGCCATAAGCAGCCTCTGAAAAAAAGTTGATTGTCAAGCCAACCAAACATTTCCGAATGTCTGCTCGTAAATGGATAGCTGCTCATGCTAGTTGCTTCAGGCAGCAGATTTGTTCAGACATCATTTCCCCAATCACCTGTCAAAGGTCCTTGAGCAAATAAAATGCAATTAGGAGAATTGATGTCGCCCAAGGAAAGCACAGACAGTTCCCGACGTCCACAGGGCTTGACACCAGATTTGGGTCCGATTGGAGGACAGCAGGACAAGAAAGACAATTCCAGTCCTTCACTGAAGCGAACGCGAACTTGTGTTTTTGTGACACAGTGGACTGGAGCATTTGTACCGACACGTTTCGGACTCTGGAGCTCAAACATCCCGGAAAAGCAAGTCCACGGATACCCGGTTCAAAAGGGCCCAGACAAGAAATCGCTTGTTTTGACGTATTAGCGACCATTGTACCTTAACCATGGTGTATCAGAAACAGACTGG
>JAAUXT010044137.1_pt1 | contig 19924 bp, 19 predicted proteins | sample 7278171 | NCBI WGS metagenome assembly JAAUXT01 (sample SAMN14350112, study PRJNA611818) | marine sediment metagenome | isolation source: surface marine sediment (1.8m) | place: French Polynesia: Moorea | collected 2018-08 | reverse complement strand
TCAGGCACCTGTTCAGACAAACACCTGCTGCTGAGTACTCACACGCCATCCACAAGTTGGTCTCCAGGTGGAACAAATGTGTTCAGGCTCGAGGAGGCTACTTTGAAGGGTGTTGACCAGTTATGGCAAATGCCTCTTGTGCATGTTTCTTTCGGTTGGAGACACACAGTTGCGTGACAAATTCGCCGTTTGGACCATGACAGGACTAACATTTTGATCGTTGGCAGCTTCATTGGCATGTTTTTGGCATGTTTGTTGGCATAGGAATAAAGTTTGGCATCCATGGAACAGCTTCAGTTCATCCTTGTTGTCGCGCAGTGCCGTCGTCATCGCAAAAATGGGCGTGTTCGGATTCATTTGGGATCAGCCTCGTACAAGTAGAGTTGCTGCTGTAGAATACAGGTTCTAATTCTGCATTTGCGCGCAAACTAAACGTTTGTTGTAGGTTTGTAAGCTTGATTTTTCCCCGGTGGGACGAGGCATGGAGATGCTTGCTCGTGCAGTGAACAAAATGCAAACCTCGAGTTCGTTTTCCTTGCTCAGACCCCCAATGGGCGATTCTGTTGTGCGGTGCTTTTGTAACACTTGCATGGTGTCTTGTGCCTTCCGGTGCGTGATTGCTGAACTCAAATAGGGACTTCTTCTTCCACAACTAACTTGCCTTTGTCCGGGACAAAGAAATGCTGGACTGGCGTTTAGTCCAGGTGTTTTCTTGCAGAATCTGCCAGTCTGTGTCCACCAAAAAATGGAAGTGTTTCACTGCCATTCCAAGTTCCAATACTCAGGGTTCTTCTTGCCCGTTGATTGAACATTTAGGAGGGGGGGGGTCAACGACCACAAGGTCATGCAGACGAGGTTTTGCTGAAAGCACCTGGAAGCTTCTGGTGATTCACAGAAAGTATCTTTCAGTGACCAGCGGATCACACACTGTGGAGCAGCGTCGCCGAAAGCTTTCTGTTGCCGTCATTTTCTGCACGCTGTGTTGGTATCTAATCTGGTTTTGCAGAACGTTGGTGACATTTCAAAACGCCTCAGGAAGTACTCTGGAGAATGAGAGACTTTTCGCTGTCCTTGACTGTAGTTTCCCTCTCTAGATGCGTACACCTTCATTTCTCATTTCTTTCCATGTTGAGGCAGGTACACGGTTTGCCACACTGAACACGGCTGAATTCGTTTCGAATTCTACATAGTTGGTGCTGACGGTTTTCGTGGTGACATGGCTCGTGTCGCGGAGACCCTGTTTGGGAAGTTTCTCAGTAGGTTGTAAGGCTTGCTTGGCTTGTAATTTGGTAAGGAATTCTGTTGCCTGTGGTATGATCACATTGTTCTTGGAGAGCCCGCCATTTTACGAAGTGTCTAACTTTCTGGACCCACGTCAAATTTCATTGACAACACCCAACTTGAAAATCGAGAAAACGAAGGCAATGGTACTCACTATACAAGTACCCAGTCTGTGCTCTCACCGCTGGAGTGTATTCTGCGGACCAGGCAGACAAAGGCAATGGGGACGAGCTCCTCTGATCTTCACGATTCAATCGATGTAGTGCCACCTCTTCGCCAGGTATACTATCAACTTCAATACACCCGCACTTTTCCAAACTCGCACTCGTTTTGTTAGCACAATGCTCTTGTAAGCAGAACCTCATCGCATGGTTCGTTGGTGATTCTACGTGTCTTTGTACGCACATTCCGTTTGTGATGAAAACTGCATCAGAGAAAACCCCCGCATCATTATCAGTTGTCGTGTAAGATCGGTGTCCTCACACAATCACGAAGTACGACGACATTCCAAATGTTAAGAACAATATTTTGTCAGCAGTAAGAACCAATATTCGAGTGGATTTTTGCTGTGCATTGAACAGACTTGCTTGAGCGGTACAAAGTTTGTTCGCCGGTCTGGCTCGTGCGTTGGTCAGATCCTCAACGCTGCCACTTGTGTCATTTCTTGTTCAGATCTGGGGAGCTCTGAGAGCGATGAAAGTGAGTTCACTGGTTGCATTTTGGTGATCCAGTGACCTAGGCTCGTCGCGTGTCATTCAGCCTTCGGTTGGAAGGTCTGTTACTCGTGAGACTCATGAGTGTCAGCCACATTTGTGTGGAAGTCAACCGTCAAATGTTGACAAAACACAGACCGCTGCATAATTACTTTGCCATTTCATCGACCTTCAGAGTGAGCCAACCTGCTCGAAGTCTTGTCCTTTTGAGCCATGGGTGTGCCTGTGCGACGTCAGCTTTGTTTCTGACTTAGAACTGAAGAACTTTTGTCACTGAAGCTCCAAGAAACCTTGCAGTGCAGCAGACCAACTTGGTGTTGAAACGTCAGTGCAAATGTCATATCCAAACAGGCAGAGCTTTTGCGTAGATCTTTTGGTTCAGTCCATTTCTTTGAGAAATGGCGAGCAAGAGTTGTTTTTCTGGTGCTTTGAGACACTGTTGGCGTCAGGTCAGTTTGTGTGGGTCGTGTCGTTGTGAGTTCACATGGAGGGAAGGGATCCTGATTTGGCCTGCGACCGTCTTGGTATCTTGGCAAGATTCTGAAGTCATGTGTGAAGATAATGCAGTTTGTGTCTCAGTCTGTTTGAAATGCAATGAAATGCACCAACCTTCATGCGTCTGCCAAGATAAACCAGAAACTACAGATGGACATTTGATTGCATTTTTTATGATTTTGTGGAAGAAATTTGCTTTTGTTTGTTGATATTGTCGTGTCAGTTGATCTTGGATCCCAAGTTTTTGGAGAAGAACGAATCAACCACGTGCATGACATGGGGTGCACGGTTCCCTCCCAGGCGTCGCGAAGAGGCCTGAACGCTGCACATTCCACGACAAACCGAACTTGTGATCAGTAAATCTCACAGAAAGGTTGTGCAGGTGTGAAACGGATTTGACGAGATCGTCCCGAGCGATTCGCCTCGATGCCCTGAACATTTGCAAACAACAATTTTGAGTGCCTTTGAGGCGACTCTCATTCAACGTGTCACTCTCAATTGTCAAGTGGATTTCGCCGTGTCTAATCGCCAATAACAGTAACTTTCAAACTTATCAACGAAGTTGGGGCTATCATGTGACCGATATCAATAGTCCTATTGCTTCTGGTATATTGGGTACAAAGTATTACTGTAAGTTTGTCATTTGAACTGTCGAATCCGATATGATAATGACACCGTTTTTTCACTGGCTGGTTTGGCCAAGGTACAGTTGTAGTTGAGGCCACAATTTTGCGAGTTGGCAGTTTTCACAGGTGTTTTTTTCTTGCAAAGGATATTTGCCATTCGCATCAGTTGGACTGCAAAGATCTTGGTTTCGCTCTGGTGGAGTGCTCATTGCACGGTCGTTGGCTGACCTTATCTCAGTGCTTCATAGATGCGGGAGAATGCCTATTTGACAAACTAACGCCAACATTTGGAGCGAGAAGGAATGCGAAGAGTCACAGATTTCAGTCATCTCTTCTCTGTGAGCCGCATCAGTGTTGAGACCACGGAATCTGCTGTGTTCGGACCGAGAGGATATACACACCATGGAGCGAAAGCGGGCGCACAGTCCGCTCATGCGCAGTATCAGCGAGCCGCCGCGGCTGACGGCGGACGAGACGCCGGCGGGCGCCGCCACCGTGTCACCTGCGCTGCGCCGCCGCCCCGTGTCGCAGTCCACCACCGACTCGGCCAAAACGCTGGCGCCCCCAACGTCCTCCACTCGCGCCTCTGCCACCATGCCCTTCTGGTACCGCATGCACCTGAGGCGACAAATCCCCGCAGACTGCATATGTAAGTGAAGTAACGCAGATTCAATTGGAGTCGGAAGTGCTGTCTGGTCCCCCAACAGACAGACCAAGTTTGAATGCACACCCCAGGCAAGTGGAATTGAAATTAGCTCGAGATAAGCTGCATCGTCGCTCGTTGTTTCGGAGTGATAATTGCCAGCGAGATGAGACGTCTGTGATCTTTACAGTGTTGCCAGGTCTTGCAGCAAGTTGTAGTCTGACAGGTGACAAAGCATTGGCGGTCAGTTGGGGAAGATTGCAGCTGAAGATCAAGTCAATTCACAAGTTTCAGTTTCGGGCAGCAGGCCGCGTGTGGTCCACTGCGGCGGTGTTGAGAACGACCAACGCTGCGATGATCAGTTCGTGGCGTGCGGGTGAGCAGATAGCGCCGACTCAGACTTTGAGCGGTTGTCTGATCCAAGGTATCACCGGCAAACCAAAAGTGACGGACAACAAAACTGACTCCCGAAAGGTTTCTTGCCACCTGTGGACAAAGCAAACCTGGGCTCCGTAGAGACTTGATTAAAATGGCCTTTTTCATTCATCTGTTTGGTCAATTTGAAGTGAGGGTCGCACCTGGCTATCTTTAATGATTGTTGTCTGAATTATCAAGCGAGTAGAAAGAGACAAATGTGCATCAATTACTGCATCTTAACTCATTGTTTTACACTTGACATCGGATGGCCTTTTTCTTCTTTATCTTTTTTGGAGCCTCAGTACGAGGACCATAGGAAGATAACATCTTGGCTTCTTTTTGTTCACTAACGACCGTTGATACACGGTCGGTCAAACAGATTGTGTAAATGCGTCTGTGGGTGGACGAAACGCCACGCTCAACGCCGGCGTTCGGTGGCCTGGGGGCGCCATCCAGAACCAAAGCCGCCTGTGGCGTCACAGACAGGCTCGCGCGCATGCTTTTGGAAAAGCATCTTTCAAACATTTCTGTTGCCCACCGACGTCTGTGGTGATTCCGGTGACATGTGCAGTGAGCGTTCGTTCTGAGGTTTGCAAGGTTGTGATTCGTTCCGTCACAGACAACTTGAAGACGAGGAAGCTGTAAATTTTTCTTCAGGCGCGTCCTTCGCAGCGTCTTGTGTTGTTGCACTGGCAAAGGTTGGGGCGGTGGTGATGACCCCTGATCTCCAGCGTAGGGGGCAGTCTTGACCACCAGTGAGAAAACCTTGGCAGTTATCCTGAACCTTGTGCTTGACCAGCCACGGACTGTAACAGATTCTCATCCGAAAGATGCATGCTTGTGAAGTTGCCCCACACACTGTTGATGCAATCTGAAAATATGAGGACAAATTTTCTTTGAGAACGCACAATGAAGAAGAAACCATCTGTTTGGGTATTCTTGAAAAAAAAATAGAAGTGTTGAAGTGGTGCGAGGAGAATGTTTTCTCACCGCCATCTATGATCTTGAACACTGATCGCTGCGAACCTGCCTCATACGAGGCTCAGTCATTAAATACGTGGAATTATCATGTGCAACACTCACTGCGATCGGCTCTCAATTGCTGTTTGTGATCGACACTGACTACAGAAAATTGTACATGATAATTCCACGTATTTAATGACTGAGCCTCGTAAAAAACGAAATAATCCAACTTGCGGAGAACTAGATCTATTTCCAGTTTTTGTTGTATTTTTTTTGTGTGCAGGCAACGCTTGTTCCATGGGTATAGTAAGTCCCTCAGTACGAGTTAATAATTGATATGTAGCCGCAAGTATGACTCAATAATTCATATGTGTCTGATTTAAGTTTCAGAATTCGACAAGAGTTTGAAAACAAACATTTCATTTGGTGTCCTTTTTATTGCTGTGGTGGTTCTACATGTAATGCACTGTAATTATTCAACTCAAACGTCAAAAGTCACGGGGAACTGGAAGCAGGTGGAGAGTTGTCGCCCAAAGGTGGCAAAATGGAGGATTCTAATCACATGTTACCTTTACACTTCTGTTTTCCTTGCAGTTGACGCAGACGAAATCAAACGGTTAGGCAAACGGTTTCGGAAGTTGGACTTAGACAACTCGGGCTCACTTAGCGTAGATGAATTCATGTCCTTACCTGAACTGCAACAGAACCCACTAGTGCAACGTGTCATAGACATCTTCGACACAGACGGCAACGGAGAGGTAGATTTCAAAGGTAAGAGATTCACTTTTGTTCATTGAGCAGTTGGACACAACTGAATTCAGTGCTGATTGGGGAATCGGACTCTTGCGCATCACATTGGGAACATGACATTTGGTGGCAGACGGTGATTGGAAATTCCCACTGGTTTTGCATCCTCTGTGCGAAAAAAGTCCACCGTTTGCCGTTGAAGGGGAAAACACGACGCGATTGCAAGTGCATTTTGAAGTCAGGAATGCACAATCGCGAATTCAATTTTCATCGAATTTCCATGTCACTGCAGAGAAGGAAATGAAACTTTTTACATCGTCCCCTGTGTGTTCCCCGTCGTCACCCTCGCGCAGAGACCTGCATGTCGACGCGAGGTTGAACGATGCCGATGTCTGTCAGATTGGATCGGATTTGAAGAATTGCAATGTCTGCGAATTCAAGTGCCCCAGAAAGTGATTTTATGCAGAAACGTGCCCAATCCTCCAAGCCCTGACGAGAAATGCTCCATTTGGAAATGGCGCTCGTTGGCAGCAGCGCTGCGTTGCGCAGTGCCGACAGGTAATCGAGTTTAGACTCCGTGTGAAATCTGCTCTGAATCAAGTCTGTGACTTTTTATCTCCCAAGCATTATTATGCGAGAGAGCAAGTTGATCTGGGTTCTCTGAAAGCTCTGTCAAGGAGGTGTAGGAAGCAGGTGGGAAGCTGCTCTGCCTCTCTAAATGGGTTTCTTAAATTATTGATGACCAATGTAGATTTCACCCTGCGCCATGCGTTCTCGTTTCGAGACAAAAACTCTAAATGCCGCCTCCTTTGCAGGGGCAAAGCGAAAAAACAGACTGAGTAACGACGTTGTTCTTCGGACAGCGAGGTGTGAGCGTCCCTCTTGTGCTGCTGTGAGCAGCATGGTTCGTTCACTTTGGTTGGGGGAATTGTCAGCTGGTGCAGTTGACAAATGTAGTTTTTCAGAGCGCTCGCGAACGGCAGATGCGCAGTCAATGAGCATAAACGTTGTGTTGGCCAATAAACAACGAGCACAGAAATCTCCTTTCTCCACCATTGTGTTGGGACACGGAGAAGGGGACAGGTCCAAAGGAAACAAATCAACAAGGTTCGCCACAAACCTAAGATTGTCACTCTTGTTCTGACAGTCTCAATCAGTAGGCGAGCGGTGAACGCAGCGATCAGTGCTTCTCGGCTGGTCCGTCGAGATCCGGAGGGTGGAGGGGCATTGTGTATGCGTACAAGTCTTTGTTAATTGGATGTGTCCAACATTCAGTTGGCCTCGGGACACTGAAGCCGCCGTTGTCAGACGGGCGCATCGTTCTGAATAATTCAACGCGCGGGTTTCTGAAGTCGCAGAAACAGACGCTTGGAACAGTTCAAATCCGTTTTCAGAACTGACATCACCCATTTTTGTGTGGAATGGAGGTGACGACAGGTTATTGTGACATTCAAAAGCAAAGCTGAATGAACGCGTGTGTTGTTTACCTGCGTGATCATGGAAAGAACCCGAGTCGTTGTTGTCAAACCCGATGGTGTTGCTTTGTGTACGAATTGGAAGTTGCGATCATCGGTCTCTGGTCACGTCGCAGACCCGCCGTCGGTGTCTTTGGGTACAACCCTCAGCGTCACTGGAAGTACCGAGAACACAGAGCGCCCGGCTGGGAACAAGGGACAACTGGCACTTTTCTGCATCCACAACGCACGAAAGCCATTTGTTCTTTGTGACAAGTCATTTGCAGCGCGACATGTTGGTGCGATGTGAAGCCGACTTGTTGAACGTTTCAGGATGGAGCCGCACCTCGCCGGCAGTCAAAGGTTTGCAGTGAAAATCAAACAAATGGGTTCGTGCCCGTTTCTACAATTTTCATGGAAGTCCGTGGAAGCGGCCATTGTTGTGCGGTAGATCTCTTCGAATTCAAGAAGAAAACCCCACACTGTGCGGAATTTGTGGCTGAAACCGGTACCGGTGTATTTCGCAGAGAACAAGTTTGTATAGACTTTCCAGACGCGAACCAGGCTCGCACAAGTGAGAGATTCAGACAGATACTTTTCACCAGCTTGAAATTGAGGCATCTTTCCGTCACGAAAAATGCAAACCATTCACTGGAATCGTCCCCAGGGGCTTTCGGTGTTGTCGACTTGGTGACATTCCGCTGAGAGGTGTGGGTCCTCGTCAAGAGGTGGTCTTCTGTTGACTGAAGGAGAGAGATTTTGCTTGATACAGGGCACTTACCAACCATGCCACCAATTGTTGGGTCTTTTGCAAACGAGGGGTGGCGCGTTTCCACACACACACACACACACACACACACACACACACACACACACACACACACACACACACACATTTGTGGCAAGCAATGCCGCTGGTAGGTAGCCTTGTTTGTCCTTTTCCTGACCAGTTACTCCACTTTCTCGTGTTGCAGGAGGGATGGAATTGCTGGGGATGGTAATTTCCAATCGGCTCGGACGTGATTTGCTTTGTGCATTTATGGTGTTTTCTTCTTGCCCCTTGGAAGTCAAGCGGCTGTTCGTGCGTGCCAGCTGCAGGATATTTTCACCCTCGCGTCCTTCAGATTGAGCCTGCGTTGTGAGATTAGAACAGCAAGAGCCACTCCTGCGATTGTGGGGCGGGGGGGGGGCGTTGGACTTACCCCCGGACCTGTCCACTTCACTTGGCAGGTAGGCCGTGTGCTTGCGACACGCCTGTATTCAAAGCTCTGCTTTCTTGTTTCAGCCAGTCCTTATGGTTCATTTGTGCCAGAGTACACAGATTTTTGGCAAGATGCAGGCGTCTTGGAACTCCAGAATGGACCTGAACCTTGTCTGTCGAGAAAACCGCAGCGTGACGTCCTCCAACCTTCCGTCTTGTGCAGTTTTGGTCAAAGTTGTTCCGTGAAGAATCCCGAGGAACTTCAGTCTTTTGTGAGAAAAATATCAGCAGAAGATTGATCCACAGCAAGTCTGTCGTGTAACGCAACAGGCGGCAACCTTTTGCTCGAAGGCGCAAGTGGATTGTATGTTTCTGGGCACATGTAAATATTGGAGAGGCAGACTGAAACATGTGGCTTTCGGCGAGCGTTGACGGTGGTTAATCTCGTCAGGCTTGTGAATGGACCTGGGCTTCAGCCTGGTTTAATAATACATGCTTATCTGCATCAATCATACGGCCGAGCGGCCAGCCACTGCTCTGTACAATTGACCATTTCTTGGTGAGATATCACAGCGAGAACAACTGCTGCCAAATTTATGCAGTGCGAGGACAATATCTCGCGGAGTTGCGTACGATACGGGCAGATGAAAAACCATTCTGCAGGGCCGACCACTGAAGATTGTGCATCGTTTTGTCACTCCAAACATACATTATTCGTCGCGCCGTGCAAAGCTGCATGCTGCTTTCCTGCCTCCACACCGCCGTGCTCGTGCTTCAGGGAAGAGCCAACTTTTGTCAGCTGTGTCGTGTCTATCTGATAGTCTGTTCATGCAGGAATCTGACAACTTTAAAATCCGATCGATCACTTGATTTGTTGTCTTTTGCCCGTGTGTTGGAAGATGCAGTAGATGTTTGCTCCCTGATCAGCTTGGTATGTTTGAATTTGCTCGTAAATTCTCGACACACACAGGAATGAGAGAGCTAGTGTTGTAGTTGTGATGGTCAGTGAGAATCTCAGTGGTCATCAGGGGTTTGTCTGCTGACAATTTCTCAGCTGTCATCAGGGAGTGGCATCCCGACCCCATCTGGACAAATATGTCAATCAGATGGCAGATTGAGGGCCGCACAAGGTTCGTCACGGGCTGCACCGGCAAGTGTTCTTGTTACCTTTTGGTCAGTTGACCCACTTTGTTCTCTGCGCAATCATGTTTGTTGAAAATAGCATTGGTCTTTCCTCGGGAAGTAAGGGTTCAGGGAATACAATGAAAAATGAAAAGTGGCATCTGCAAAATTGCACAAAGCTCAAAGCAACAGGAAATGCTTTCCGAAGTGTGGTTCAGTTTTCAGGTGGTTATTTTGTTCGAGGAACTGTGGGTTCACCAAGGCCCAAGACAGCTGGGGATTCGAACCAACACTGTGGCCATACGTATCGCTCGGCAACGCAAGGGCGAACCTGGACTTTCGCTGACATGAAACAGCAAAGCGTTTCACGCGAATGCGTGATTTCGGTGATTAGGTGCACAGCACCTCACAATGTGCTGAATCACCTCAGGGGAACCAAGGAGACTGGAATTGTGCTTCGGAACGGTCCGCAGGGATCGTGGCCGCAGCTTTTGGAAAACGACTGGGAGGGTGGCGCCTCGAACTCAACCAGAGCTAATGTCTCCTTGACCCAACTCCAGGGAAAATCGAGGAACCAACAGGCCGTACGTTGTGAGAACAATGGCAGTTCCCCACCAGTCATCCCATGTAACATTCTAGCTTCAGTGGCAGATACTTTCGTTTTCGTTTTGTCGCATATATTGTCCTCTGCAAAGAGAAAGTCTCAACAGCGACTGAATGATGAGGGGAATGCAGTTGTCTCTTTTTTCCCAGCTGAAGGATGAAATCACAACAGACGATGCGGGTGATGTGAATTTAGATTGGATTTGTCAGCTGCTCTTTTCAGCAACTTGAAATGGGGAGGAGAATTTGGTGTTTTGGCTGGGCTCTATCCAAAACCAATCAATGGAGTGTACATGACAGTGCTATTGTATGAGTGTTTGCCGAATCCATAGATTGATTGGGGCTCCGCGGTTTGCCTACTGTCCTGGTCGGGAAGTGGACGAAAAGTGCAAGCTCGCAGTTCGGTTGCAGTGTATTGCTCCATTTGTCTCTAATCAATGGTTATTTTCCTCTCTAAATGGTTCCAGGAAATGAGCACTGCCTCGTAATATTACAATGGACCCAAAAGAGCGATTCGTATCATGTAATATGCATAGCAAGAGGACCAGTCCTCGAACAAACGGACATGTTCAAAAAGCCCTTGAGAAATATATTGCTAATGTGAAGCTGTTCTGCCCCGTTACGCCACCACGCTCTTTGCGACCTTTGCTGAGATTTGAAACAATAGAAATCTTTCAACTACTCGAGATTTCTGTTCCAAGAGTCGTTGGGCGTTCATTTCCGGAAGCGCTGTCGGGCGCACTCGCACAGCTTTCATTCTCAAGAACAGTGTTATCGATGTACTCAAAAGGGAACGACGCCCCACGCAGGATGTCAACGCAAACCTTTGAATCTTTCTTACCTGTTTTTCCACAGAAAAACGTTTTCCCTCTTGCTTTTCTGAAAGACCTTTTCAACCTTTTCAAACAGTAGGAAAAATGAAAGGGAGGAAAGGTTGATTAAATTTTAAAAATTAAATGCTTGTCATAAAAAGCCCGCGGTTGTCGTAGACCGAAACCGCGAGCTTAGTGCAATCGGTTTCTGTATGTCTGTGTCTGTGCAAAATCCAGATGAGTTATGGGTTGGTGTAACTCATCTGGCTTATCCACAGGCTTCTGCATGTGTCCCAGGTGACTCAGTTGAGCCAGATGAGGTAACCCCCTGGTACCTCATCAAAGCCAACTGAGTTACCTGGAGTTTTTTGGGTTTCAACTCAGTTAAGTCCAATGGGCCTGTCCCCAACTAATAAAGTTCAGAACCGCGGGCTTTCTAAGCGTAGCTTTCTTGTTGTCGTTATTATTTGGCATTGTTTGACCTTCCAATGAAAAACTGATTCTCTCTGAGAAAAGAATCTTGTCAGGGTGGAATTACCAAACACTGTTAGTTCTTGAAACTCAGTCTCATGTCAAGAGAAACTTGATTTGACTCACAAACGAGAGAAAACATGTCCTAGTTTACCGGTATTTGAGCTGGTTGCGAAATATCTTGGAATTTTATTCTCAGTGTTGTCAAAAATAATAAACAAATGACAAGCTGACCTCCTTTCCCTTGAACTTGATTGACTCACTGCATTTCTGAAACAAAAGTTATTTTGAGCGGTGGAGAAAAATAGTTGATTCCTTCATGTTGTTTCACAGTCCAGTGAGGACTTTCAGACCTCAGTCCAGTGAGGACTTTCAGACCTCAGAGTCCGTGGTGCCCAGTCCGAATGCTGGAGTTTCGTGGTCGTTACGTCTGAATCAATCGTGTTTCTCCGGATTGATCGAATCTGAGCACTTCCCTTGTGAGCAGCTTTGCTGGAATCTGGAAAGTTGCACTGAAACTATCCGTGTTGAATCCGTTTCAAGTCGTCAGCGACCAGTCGCACGACTACTGCGTGACACTATCATTTCCAGACTTGGTGGCCTGTATTGACTTGACGGGGCGTCTTTTTTTCTGGGAACAGTCCCTTCTATTCGTGGCACCAGTAGCCCCGAGCTTCACATCTGCTCTGTCGGACAATCGCGCTTGATCGTCTCAAAGCAAATCCCTTTGCTTCTGATGAGCCATGTGCCGCTAACTGTGATCTTCAATTCTTCTGAAGCTGCCCCAAAAGTCAACGGAAGCAGAATCACGGTCTGTGCGCCGAACGTGATGTTCTGGCGTGTCACGTCGTGTCTGTCATTCAAGTGTTGTGGGGTAACTTGTCAGGAGCAACGGACAAAAATGCTTTACTTTCGTGGTCCTCCTGCAACAGTTGTTACAGCTGCCCCACTCCCCAGAGGAGAGCAGTTGTTCTGGGCGTTGCATCTTTGTGCATGGACAACCTGGTGAACCCTCTCACAGTTGTTGCTGTGTGTGTGTGTGTGTGTGGGGGGGGGGGGGTCACACGGGCACGTCTTCAAGCCCAAACTGTTTCAGAGGTGCATCGCCAGTGTCCCCCAAAAGTTGTCCATGTGAGCCCTCTCCCCTTTATTGCGCTAAATTTGGTTCAGGGGAATCTGGAGACGAAAATTTGAATCCAAAAATGACTGACGGCAAAAGAAGACCAATCCATTGTGCTCGAAGAAAACATCAGTCCAAGCGTCACCTTTGATCCAGAACAACTTTGGCCCAGAAGACTGGGAGTACCTCAGTTCGTCGGTTCAAGCTCTTGTCAAGAGAAACGATTTTGTTAGTTTCGCGACACCAATAATGCTGTGCCCTCACGATATCCTCCTCGCCGATTGAATGACTTCATTGAAAACCAACGGGATATATCCCCCGACAAAGGATTTTTGTCACCATTTTTCTCACTTTGCGTTTCATTCTGCAGCATTGCCATAAAAGCTGCACAACGGACAGCAAGCGTCATGTAAACCAGCAAGTTACGATTGGTGCCAGAATCGCTTTTTAACCGTGTGTGTATTTTCAGAGTTCATAGATGGCATGTCCCAGTTCAGTGTAAAAGGAGACAAAAAGTCAAAACTCAGATGTAAGTAACTGCTTCAACTTCTGAACTTATTTTTCTTGATCCGTGTTGATTTGATGTTTCACTTACTCTTTCAGAATTCATAGAAGGCATGTCTCAATTCAGTGTAAAAGGAGACAAAGAGTCTAAATTGAGGTGTAAGTACTGAGTCGATCAGTATGTGCCAAAACCGCGTCGTTTTGCCCTCAGTGGTGTGAAATTTATATGCCCTCGACCACGGAAAGTTTTTTGTTTGCCTTCTACATATTGGAAATAGCGTAGAATTTATTGCCATGGTGTGTTTATTTTGCCCTGACTGGCGAGTACTGTGCATGAGACGTCCATCGAAAGCTTCTTTCCTCGTTCACTCGGTCACTCAGTGAAGTGGAGGTCTTCTGATGATCCAGTCTTGAATTTGTCGCGTGCGAGTACAAATGCTATCGTAACCCAGTGATCCTTGTGCGTCTCGCCTGAACTTGAAATCGACATTTCTAGACAAGGTGTGGGAACAAAAATATATTTTGCGGCAGCTGCTTTGTGTGACCAAAGACCTTTCAAACATTTCATCAGGTTCTGGCTGTCCCAACTGAACTTCGTCCTTTCAGGAGTTGCCTCAAGCAGCATCTTCTAAGAGTAGCGAATGACGCACCTTTATCTCGAGTCTGTAACGCGATGCCTTGATTCTTGCAGTTGCCTTCAAAATCTACGACATGGACAAAGACGGTTACATCTCCAACGGGGAGTTGTTCCAGGTGCTCAAAATGATGGTTGGCAGCAACCTGAAAGACGCACAGCTACAACAAATAGTCGACAAAACCATCATCCACGCTGACACCGATGGCGACGGGAAAATCTCCTTCGAAGAATTCTGTTCGGTAAGTCCCGGACTCTTCAGACTCAGCAAGTAGCATCCGGCCTTTTTCTTTTTTCTTTTTGCCACGCTTTTTTTTCAACCTGTGGTTTTCGTTTGCAAATGGGGTTCACGTGAACCTCGCGGTCCGTTGGGACCTGATTCGTGTGGAGTGATAATCTGAATGCGATGTGCTCGTGAACAAGTTTGGACAGTTTTGTGCGTGCGTTGGTTCATGCTCTGTGTGCTGTGTGTCACAAGTCAGTTGTATTGAGATGAACTGAAGTGTTCTGTTGAAGGGGTTTATTCTGTGCCAAAAAGAAATACAACCTGCAAATCTTTCTGCATGTGTTTAGTTCATCTTGAGCAACAAGTTGCACTTGGACCGAACCCTGTACGAACATGTGAAAGATCTGCAGAAACTTTTCTGAGCACTTGTGTGAGTAGTCAACGTTCCGGTGCACGGGTTTATATTTTATTTGTGGAAATATTGTTCACTTTGCTGTTGATATGTCTGTTCGGGTTTCAGGGTTTTAAAATTTGTTGTGATTTTTAATTTTTAATGAACACAACACTGAGTACGTGAACCGGTGAAACGTTGTGGTGAGACACGGTGAACCTCCTCGGGACTCACGTCGTGTTGAGGCTTGGTGCTGCTTCAACGACGCACGAAGTCTGATCACTGACCAGACACATTTCAAAAGTTGGGTTTTGGACATAAAAAGGGAAATTGAAAGACCTTCAAGTTGATTTTTGACACAGGCGCGTCCGAAAGAGCGAGCCTGTGCTCGTATGTTGTGGCTTAGTGGTAGGCATGACCTATCTGGCCATGAGGAGGCCTTGCCGCCACTCCCCTCCCTGTGGCTATGAGGCAGCTCTAGGTGGGTTCTTCCCCATTTTTGGGGTCGGTCCTGCTACGCAAATAAAATCAGTGGAAATTTTGGTGGTGATCACTCTCCCACCAGTGGCCCGGAGGTCCCAACATCTGCTAAGAGTAGGTGCTGATCACTCAGTGGCGATTGCACATGCGATGCCTCTGCGTTCGAAGACGTGCTTCATGCGAGATTCTCAGATGCAAAGAAATTTCGTCACCACGTTCACATAGCGCTGAGGCACAGCGAACAAAGATCCGTGTCTGGTCATCACACATACATCTGGCCGTTGCTCCCAATCGTGTATCTTGTCAGCACGGGTTGTCTTGCCAACACGTTGACGCCGGTGTTACGAGGGGAACCCATTGCTGTTCTGTGAAGCATTTTGTGTCACATTTCAAATTTCGGAGGCCTTTTGTCGACAGAGACAATCGACCCGAAACTTTCCTTTGAGCAACCGACATCAACGGGATCCCCCTCGTTACTAAACAGTCAGATTTCTGGGCGAATTCGCGCTTGGCTTTGGGGTGTTACAGGGCTGTTGAAAAAACCCGTCTTTGTTTGGACGACAAACTTATGAATGTACATTCATAATCAAGAACCGATCAGCAGTAGACCAGGCAGGAGCCACGTAGATGGGTCGATAACATTGCTACAACTGCTCACAAAAAAAAAAAAAAAACAATCTAATTTCTTTCAGTCTCACATGTTTCTTGCATTGTTTGTCTTTATTTTGCAGATATGTGTGTCATCCCAATCATCTTGAAAAAGAGACAAAAAAAACCAGGGTTCGAATGAAAGATGCTCTTTACAACTCGCCCCTTTGTTCTTGCAGGTGGTAGGCACTATGGATGTACATAAGAAGATGGTAGTGGATGTATAGCTCTCTTCACTCCAACATCTCCACGTCATCGCGCATTCATCGCTCATCATCATCTTCTTCGTCACCATGACATCAGTGCAGTCCCACCACCACCACCACCCTCTACTGAGCGAACAAGCCGTAGTCAACCGAGTCAGCTAGTAGCCGCGTCACAATGCTTCAGTGTGTCTTCTAGTAGAGCCTACATGCTCTACGCTGGGCGCAGTGGGAGATCAGCACAACTTTGGTTCATAGCAGTTGCCCTCAAGTGTAAATCCCTGTTTGTGGTGACTCACGAATGGAGAAAAGATATTGTACGTGCACACTTTACCGTGTTTTAGCAGGTTTGTGTGTGCCTTGGGCTGATGACAAAAAGGTTTCACACGACGTCTTTCCATCACTCAGCAGCGAGTGTGCCGAACAGCGGTGCATGTCGTCAGTGGATCCTGTCTGTCCAGTCCTCACCGTGTGGATCTCATGTGCCTCGCAGGCAGCTGGGTAACTGGCGACATGATGGCTGGGTCAGCGGGACAGGGTGGGGTCGTTGCGCATGTGCGTGGCCTCCGCAGTTGTTTCCACCTCGTGTTGATCTTCTGTTGCATTGTCCCGCGTAGCCAGCGTTGAAGCTTTAAAACCCGTCTGTTGAAAACTGGCCAGTCATTGTCCAGTATAAACGACCAACTTGTAAAAACTCAAGTGGAAACAGTGTACCTGCACGACTTTGTAAATACGTTTCTTCTGATTCCATTTTCAATTGCAAGCAAGAGCCGCTGTTTTGCATCAGAAGCTGCAAAGTGGAACGTACGCGTTGACCCTCGTCTTCACGCAGGTGAAATCATATCTGTGAATGAATGGACGTCGCTGCTGAATCATAATGCGACAAGGCATATTGTCCTGAAACACCCTTCGTTGACGATTTCGGTGTACGTTTCTGTTCTTGTTGTCGAAGCCAGATTGGTGAAGTGGAGGGATTTCCGTGTAGCTGATGATATGATATCTGCACCACACACGCTGTGTGAACGGCGTTGGTCAAACCTCAAGGGGTTTCAATTTGAGAAATTGCAACTGCTTGTCTGGTCCAAAATGAAATTTGGATTCCAGCTTTCGTGCTTTCAGAAGAAAACAGAAACAACTTAGGCTATTTTATGTGCTGCATTCTAAGTCAGCGTTATGACTTGTTTGTTCAGTGGACTCATTTTCACATCTTCCTTGTTATAGCCATTGTAAATGGAAGAACCGTAGGTTAAGTAATTGCTTTTGGAACAAAAAAGGGCAATTAGGATTTGTATAGTGAGAGCCCCGCAGTGCAGAAACGCAACAAACTGAGCTGTGTTGTTTTTCAAGCAATATGAAATATCAAAAAAGCACTCAACTCGAAGCCAAGTCTTCGAGAGTACAGAACGATGAACTGCAACAAAGTTCTTGCGTCGAAGGTGAAGGACGATATTCATTCCCAATAACTTTCCGTTTTCTGTTTCATATTTTCGCTTGTGTAGAAGTTGTGATTGAGCGAGTTGTGTGTTTCTAGGCTTTAGGCGCGGAAAGGATGTCCGTAGACTTAAGCAGAAGCAATGCTTCCATTGGCAGTGGTCTTCTGACGCTGAGTAGTTCTAAGTTCGTGAGAAAAAAACATGTGCTCAACGAGGACACGTCAGGACGTTGTTTGTGCAGAGTGTCGAAAACGGTAAATGAACAAACAGTCCTATTTCTCACCAACTTTGATCAAACTATACAGCAAAGAATCTCACCCGTAGACACTGACGAATCAACAAACAAAGATTATCAGTCGCATTCGAAGATCATAAGTTTCAGGGAAATTTTGATTTGTCTTTGCTTCGAAGATTTTGTTGTCTCAACTGTGAAGTCAACACCGAAACACTGTATATCTTGAAGTCTAGACAGTGAACGTTTGTAACACAGTTTTCTACGGCCAAGTTACTGTAAAAAGTTGTTCCAATATGATTGCTCTGTCAATGTTGCGAAATTATTTTTCCACTTGAGAATGTATTGCATAAAAAGAAGCGACTGGTAGGTTTCGTAGCCAAACGCCTGTTTTCCTGTGTCGATCACAAACTCGAGACAAAAAATCCTGTAAATTTCAGGAACATTAGCAGCGGCGTAGTTTCTTCTTGAGTTCAAACCATTCAACATTTCCTGTACATTGCCGTTTTCCACGCATTTTTATCCTCACGCGTTGAAATGAATGTTACATCCCGAACACAGCCCTCAGTATTGTGTGTTGATATTGTGTAGTGAACGCTTAGTTCTATCGCCGTGTACCGCGTGTCGTCCACACCGTGAGGTTATTCACTCATCCATGGTACTGATGCCTTTCTTTTCTCCGGTTATTGGACTGTCCTTGCAAACGGTTCCTGAAGAAAATACAGGCATCGGGTATCGTTTTGTTACTTTGACTTGCAATCTACCACTTACATGGTTGCTCATCTTCATGAGTGATTATCATTGTTGTAGTCAAACCAAAGTGTTTTAGTCAAGTCTCACGTAGTGTTTTGTGAACACGTTTTCTTTGTTTTTTGTTTTCGGAGTTAAAAATTATTTCTCAGATTTTTTTTCTTGTTATTTTGTGAGGCGAGTGCAATTTCTTATCTTGTTGGTCTGGTCAATCAAGCAGTGACTGTGTGTGTCCTGAAATCATCCTGAGACTTCACGTCAGGCCAAGATTGACACAAGTTTTGTGATGCTCAAGATGTCTTGGTTTGCTGCCCAGTCGCAAGATCACACTGGTTGATGTCGTTCGGGACCTGTTGCTGAACGGGTTTCCCTGCGCCATGTGTGCGGTTTCGGACCGAGTTCTGGGCATGTTCGGCAGTGAGCCGTGGTACAGCAGCGTGGTAGATCTCACAAGTACGGCCAGCGCACACGAAAACAGTCAGAATGTGCGAGGGCAGCAGTGGCTGTGCAGAAGAAGCGAACAAGACTGGCTGGTTCAGTTCTGCCTTGGGTACCTGCTTCAAAAGCAGCTTTTCAGATGGATTGCTGGCTTTGTTTTATTTTTTCTTCTTCCTTTGTGACTTAGATGAGTGTTGAGCACCCCAAGAAAAACGAAAACCTGTGGGTGTTTGATTTCTCATGATTGGTGGACCAACAGAAAGGAAACTAAACCCTCTTGCGCTTTGACAAGAACTGTTTGCTCCTTGCTGGAGTACTCTGATTCATCGTTATCATTTGTTGCAAGGTGTATATTAATTCTTGGATTTTGTACGTGTAAAGACCTCGGTTTGTACCACACCGGAGAGCGTAAAAATGGGTTTGCTCGATGATAAGTGTAAATTCCCTCAATTCAGTACCAAGGTTATCGTTTCCATTTTCTATTGCACAAATTATTTGCACGTGTAATCGAATGAACTCTGTCCAATTGTTAGCTGTTTCCTTCCTCTTGAAGATTTATGTAAAATACAAATTCTTATTACTAATTTTTTGAACGGCTACTTCTTGAAATAAACTTTGAAATACAACATAAAAAAGACACCAGCAATTCTGTCACTTTGTAACTGTCATCGACATGGTGAAATTGTTCGTCAGCTTCAAAACAATTTGTCCGCGTACGGTCGGAGAGGCGCGAGTTCGACAGCTGGTCTCTTTCAGTCTTCTTGTGTCTCCATACAAGAATGTCAGTCCAAAAAGTGTTTGGAAGAGACCACAACAGCAATATTTTTTTTTTTTTTTTTTTTTTTGCTGAATTTAATCCGTTCACAAGTCTTTCTCTGGGTTTGGCCAAAGGAAAGTTTGGATTGGTGTGTGTAGACTGCACACACCAGGGACCGCGGGCGCAAATATCACGAACAGGGCGACAGCAAGTAGATTGACTCCACACTGGTACCGGTGTTCTTGTCTGATGTGTGTGTGGCACGGAGGGAAGACGACCTTTACAAAAGGACTCGCGCTGATTGTAATCACCATCAGTCTGTATGTATGTGTGTGTGTGTACATGTTGAGTCATGGGGGGGGGGGGGAACTCAACATGGTTAAAATTAGCCAGGATAATTTTTTGTACATTTTGATTTGCCCCCCCGCCGCGGGCAGGTAACTCAACATGGAAGTCATGGAATTTTTTTTTTTTTTTTTTTTTTTTATTTTTCCAAAATTTGGCAAAAATTATTGTGGGAAATTTTAAGCATGTGGGGTGGGGGGGGGGGGGGGGGGGGG
>JAAUXT010014274.1_pt1 | contig 19924 bp, 21 predicted proteins | sample 7278171 | NCBI WGS metagenome assembly JAAUXT01 (sample SAMN14350112, study PRJNA611818) | marine sediment metagenome | isolation source: surface marine sediment (1.8m) | place: French Polynesia: Moorea | collected 2018-08 | reverse complement strand
TCCATTTGTAGGAGACCTTTGTTGGAACCCCTGGAATATAAATGAAAAGAATATAACTGAAACTTTGCTTGTTGTCACTTGAACTTGTTTACTACTGACACACTTGCAAAAAACCCAGAATGTATCTGTGTCACTCAGTAACAATGTACACACCAAGGCAGTTCACCTTCACACATTGTTGGCTGTCTGAGTCAGATCCTATGCAGTTGTTGCCTCCATGCTCAGGTGTAGGGCTGGTGCAGGTTCTGGTTCTGGTCTGTGTCCCAGTTCCACAAGTCACAGAGCAGGAGGTCCAGGGACCCCAGCCACTCCAACCTCCATGAACTTGACAGAAACAGAAGTCCTCCCAAATCATTGAAGGAAAAAAACTTGTCTTGGTTGTTCTTTGTTACACTTCAGAGAAAAAATGAAACAATATTCTGGCTTCAGAAATGTAATTCATTTTGCAGGTGCAAAAGGACACCTGCACATGTAAATTATGAAAACCTTTGTCTTTGTCTGGTGACAAAGGGTGTGTGAGTTGTGTGCAATATGGAAACTGGGAATTTTTGGGCAATATGGGTCATACCAGGGCAGGGGATGGTTGCGCAGTTCTGCTCATCCCGGTCTGATCCTTCACAGTTACTTCCACCATTGAGAGGAGCTGGGCTGTTGCAGGTCCTCCACCTGATCCAGGTTCCTGAGCCACAGGTCATGGAGCAGGAGCCCCAGGGCCCCCACTCTCCCCAACCACCATTTACTGGAATACATAGATGATAAAAAATGAAACATTCTCTTGAAAAATATCTTGGTAATTTTTTATCAGAGACTCAACATTATGTGTTCCACATAAAAACTGAACTTGTTCTGGTTCAACCAAGTGGTACCATTGGTTACTGGAGCTGTGGAAATTTGAAATCTGCCATTCAGAGATAGAGGGACTTGGTAACATTTTTATTGTTTTGTCATTTTTGACAAGTTTGTGGTATGTTTTTTATATGGACTTGGTTCAACTCAATCAGTTATAAAGTAGCAGCAGTTCTCAAAACAAGATTCCTTGTCTCACAACCTTCTGGTGGAACCTACTGGTTGAAATGTGTTTCTGCGTGTTGTTGGTCATATCAGTCACACCAAAACCAAAACCTGTTTCACCCCTTCTCCAAGGTAATGAAACCTATTATAGATGCTGGTCAACACAAAACAAACATTTCTCTACCCTTTGTGCTCAAATGGCAAAGGAATCACAAAACCAGAGGAAAACATGAATAAAAAGGACATGTCTCACTCATTTTTAGCAGGTAGATGGTACCAGTTGCAAGAGTTGGTGGGCAGTCCCATGGTTTACAGGCACAATTGCCATCATTAAAAATATAAACTCCTGAAAAGGAGAAAATTTAGCTTGATAACTAAAAGTTTTGCTTCCAAACCAGGAAAATAATTCTTTTTGTCAGTGAAGCCATTTGGACATTGTAAGAGAGACCCAAGGTTTGTGGAGTGTTTTGCATTTCATTTTGAAACAAATGACCAGAGTTACCTCCACAGTCTGGGTTGCTGTCACAGTCATCTTCACACATACTGGCCTGTGGTGACCAGCACAATTGCTCACTGGATGAAGGAGCTGTGTCATCATGTCTCAGGTAGTTTGCATAATCTGAGGCAGCAAAATCTGAAATAATGAAACTTCCTTGGTCAAAAATATGAGGCACTTTTCAATCCTCACAACAGAGGAACAGATTGGATGCAGTGTCTGGCTATTGATGTGGGCCAACTTCCTATGCCATTGTGAACACACTGTCAGCTTCTGATATTTTATTTGTTTTCTATGTTTTCATTATTCTTTGTTTGGTTTGGTTGAATGTTCAAATGTTCTCACTTGTGAGCAGGAAAAGTAAAACCCAAACTGGTCTCATGTTTTTTTCCAAGATGTTGATAATGCAAAACTTTCAATTGAAATATCTGTTCTTGGTCCCAAGCAAATCTATGAATGCTGAAAATGAACAAGTGTTCAAGCAATGGTGTCACAGCAGCAACAATGTTTTGATGTTCACAGTCAGGCGAGAACAAAGCTCAACTGAAGCACCCTTTCAACATGAATAATAGAAACTACTCTGATGCATCCTTTGTCACACAAAGTATTGGGCCCTTTCAGCATCGAACATCCAATTGCTTTGCAATGAGTCTTTTGGCAGAAACTATGAACTTGCATTTTGCCTCATCTTGGCCTCATCCACCAGCTCAAAACACAAAAGAGGGATATAGGATCCAGGGCTGGGACACTTGATACTTTTGTGGGCACTGCAACTCCATCACCAAACCTTCAACTCATGAAAAGAAAAAAGAAACATTGCAGATGGGGCAATTTGAAGTTGGTATTTCATCCCTTTGGTTCTTTCTGGACCAGGAACTGGTTTTGTGCATCTCATAGAGATATTTTTTAATTCCATCCATCTTACAATTCAGCAATAACATGAATGTCTCTTTGTTCTTTGCCAAAATTGCTCTTATGGAAATTGCTTGTCCCTTTCAGCTTGTTGCATTGAAGCAGCATTCTGATGCTTCATTTGATACATAACTACCCACACACTCAGTGCACTGAACATGGCACTCAAATCTTTGTGGTGGATCCAGAAATTGTTCAGTGCTGCACACACTAAGGAGACATTCTCTTCAATTGTCAATAAATTTGATCACCAATCTGTTGTTTAATTTTGGAATGGTTTTCTCTTTGTGTCACTTGAAGCCCAAGTTGTCCTCAGATGAAAACCAATGCCAAGTCAATGCTAGGAAAATCCATCCAGATTTATCATACAGTATTTCACACACACACACACACAGAAAGACTAAAATCATGTCAAAAAGAAGGCAAACATTTCATTTTTTGAAGAGTTTGCATCTGGTGGAGTCATGTGTGACAGTTGGTGGAGTCATGTGTGACAGTTTTGTTGTGAAATGTCAACTCAAAGCCATATTTTTGAAATCTTGATATGCACATTCCAACTCCCAGTCTCAAGAGTTGTGTTCCAACCTGGTGGACAGGAACTTGCACATGCTGTGGTTCTGCATGTATCTGTGAGTAAGGCTGAAAGGCAGCCCAAACCTGGCAGGTGATAAGTGAGTTTCTCTTGTGAAATATATGTCATATTCCCAGCTTTCCAGGTTTCATCCAAGAGATGAGTACCACCAGCAACTGCTTCATATGTGCTGCACAATGCTGTAGCTATTCTCCTAGTCAGCCCCTGATACCAACAAAAGGCCACACCCATGATTCCAACCTGCACCTTATGACTGAGTGAAGAGTCAATTTCAATTAAGCTGGGCATGAGTTCTCTCCATCCAACACAACCTGTAGTATAACCAGGGTTGCAGCACTGTGGCAGTGAACATGCTTTGTTTACTGTGGAGTGTGCAAGTAGTGCTTCTGAGACTGGTAGAGCAAAGCATACACAACAGAGGCTGAGCCAGAGTACACACAGTGCATAGTAAGTGCTCCTCTCCTGTGCTGAGACACCAAAGACTAACCCTGGTATGCACCACAGATGAACTACATAAGAGTGGATGCTACCATGATGCAGTAAAAGCATGAAAATAATTTTCAAATTTGGTGATAAAAACTGTAACTGACTGCACAAGGAAAAAACTGAAGACTGAAGCCTGAAGTGGATAAAGGTTGAACACAACATTGTTGATCACAACTCCAAACCTGAAATGTTAATTACATGTTCAGCAAAAGGTTAATTGCTGCTGAGCATCTCTTGGCATGTCATTGCCAGGTCTCTGAGAAGAATCTCTCTCATCAGTTGATGATTCATGTAGAGACTCTTCGCAAGAACCTATGCACTCTACTTATTACTTCTGCAAAACTCACTGACAAATACTAAATTGTGCAGAACTGCAACCTTTCCCCAAAAGCCATGAAACATTTTTATGTGAACCTGATCTTTGTAAACCAGCCAGAAAAGTTGGAGAGAACACTCTTGTTTTTCTGTTGTTGATATGTATGTGCTACCCTTAGAAACCAACCATTGTTCCCCATGTGAAATGACAGTGGTAACATGACATGGTTCCAATGGTTTCAGGTGCAATGTTCTTGTCAGACATTGAAGTCCTGAGCTAACCTGGCAATTTGCTTGCTGGGGAAACTTTCATTGTGATGTGTTTGAGATGCTGGTGAAGCTCATGGTGTTGCTCTGGTCTGTTGAACTCTCCCTTCCCTTGGGTTCCATCATCAGATTCCCTGAATCCCCCTGTGAATCCATCATAAATTGGCTTTTCAACATCTTGATTGTCTTGTCCTCTTGTATTGCTAGTGTTGTCTCTCTCCTGGCTTCCAACATCATTTTGTTTGTCCAAGACAACCACCCACAGAAACACAGGCAATGGAAAACAGATTCCAATGAAGAATGACTTCCTTGAAATTTTCCTTCTCTTGAGAAGTTTCAAAGCCTGATAGATCAGGACGAGAATAGAGCTTTGATATTTGGTTCATATGAAAAGTCTTCAGAATCAATTTGTGGATCTTACAGTTTGGTTGCTAGGGTAGCTTTTCCCTAGCAACCACAAGTGTAAAGAGGTCAAAAAGCAAGAAATTGATGGGGTTTTTTGCAAGACTTTCGAACAACAATGGCCTTTTTAGCTTAAGAACATGACATGAAAGCAAAACCGAAGTCTAAAATAATAAATTTGGTTCTCAAGTAACCAGATGTAAATAGCTGATTCTCAGCTTCTAATTGAGATAGAGGTTTGATTTTGGTTGAATGAATATATATGCATTAGAGTGACTTTGCACTGCAGTTGCCTTGAGCTGTGCTTCTCGTGTTTATTTATTGTGGGTGGGCACTTGCCAGGAACTGGGCATGGATTGTAGAAAAGATAAGGGACACACACAAGTGATTCGGTGTGGCTCGTGTTGTCCTGCACAGGCATTCTGCAACATTTAGTGACAATGTGTGCTTGAATGGCATTGGATTTCTCAACATCTTGCCGCTTCCCTTGACAAAATCCAATCCCCCCACCAGACCAAGGAAGCCAGTGACTCCTGGTGTACCATGGCAGACTATTCCGGCGGAGCAAACGAAACTCAACTTCCACCGGAAGCATTGGGCGTGTTCGGTTTTCTCTTGCGCCTGGAACCGCAGACGAAGTCACGTGACTTCGCCCCTGGATTGAAGAAAGGGTGGAGTGGGCCAAGTCAGCCAGCCGCAACGTCAAAATGAAGCTGGGCAAATTGGGATCGACCTGCGACAAAAGGGGTTTGGGTGGAAGTTTATCTGTCCACGGGGACGGACACAAAACAAATAATTTTGCAGATTTGAGTTTTTGCACCAAATTTGTTCAAATTTATTGCAGTTGGCAAAGATCCTTCCAGCAAAGATTTATGAAAACACACTGTGTATATCCCGGCTCGGCGATCACTTTCTCCCATATTTGTCTTTCAGGCCAATCATCAATTGTTTTTCCGAAACGCCTGGTTCTGCTTCGTGGGTTCCAGTTTTCTTGACGAAAAATGAGGGGCTTGTCAAAACGAAACCAAATCACCCGCAAATATGCCTGGGTGAAGCCAGGGAACTAGGAAACCAAATGAACATGTTTGCACACACCAAGTTTATAAAAAAGACAAACTCGCACAACATCCAGGTTACGTTTGGTTTCTGTCAAGCTTTCCACACGCTACAGCTGTTTCACACAGAGACATGAAAGCAAATCGAATGTGCACAAGAGATTCCTGCCCTGCCCTGCCCTGCCCTGCCCTGCCCTGCCCTGCCCTGCCCTGCCCTAGTCGACGTCCCCCTCTCCCCGCAGGGCCTCCGTCTCGGGGCCTCGCTCCCCCGCCGCTGCCCCTCGCCTGTCCGCGGCGGGCCCGACGCCCTCGCCCGCGGGGTGCTCCTCGTCGCTGCCCTCGTCATCGCTCTGCTCGACCACGATCTCCGGAAACTGCGTCTGTCGGTGCGAGAAACAACATCGGGTCAGGAAGAGGGAAATCATTTCAAGGGCCGTCAACTGGTACAGGCAGACGACGAACATCTCGAACCTCCTGCGCTGTTGTGTTTGGAGTGTTTGTGACACGAAGGTGGTTGGTCGTTTGAATTCTCCCACTATATTCAGCTGTCACAAGCCTCTCATGGCCATGCCATTGCACCAGGACACATGTGCATGATTTTGCTGCCTGTCACACCCAAACCCAATCACAACCCTGTTCGATGGTGCTCTCGAGTAAAAATGCCCGACCCCAAGTTGAAATGCCCCCTCCGCCCACTTTTGCAGCCTTTCTTGAATGAAAATGCCCTCGTTCCATGGCAAACAACATCGTTCTGTAAATGCAAGCTTTTTCTACTCTGATGGGGGCAAATTGCCCCAAGGGCGACAATGTCGAGGGAAACTGCACATTTCAGGGGTCTTCACGTTGGTGACGGCGTCATGTGTTTTGACGTGAACGTCAAAATTTTACATGACACCCAATTGGTATGCATCCAGACCATCCTTTGACGCCGCCCAAATAGAGTTGCCGCCATCAACAATGTGAAAACCGCTTTACTCGACGAGTAACTGTACAGGGTGAGGCAGTTTGCCTTGGGGTATTGTTTTACACCGTAAAGCCCAACCGCAACGACAAACACGGCACCAGCAGGTCCAACCCAAACAACAATCCCAAGCTCCATCACAAACCAACCACAACCGCAGCCCTGCAGCCACACCCCAACTGTCCCAGCCCCAACCACTACCCAAACCCAACCCAACCCCGCCCCACCCACCTGAATGACATGCGCGTTGTGTCCTTTCCTTGTCGTCTGCGTGACGTCACTTCCGCCTCCGCTTAACTCGGGATCGAGGCTCGAGCTCCGGGACGCCCTGCAAACGTAACATTGTCAAGGGAAGCAATATCAATGTCGGGGTTTCTACCCTGCCGAGTGCTTATTCCCACGTCCGTCCGTCCTGGAAGGGAGGCGAGGGGGTGAGTGCCATGGCAGGAGGAGCAGGGCGCTCCAGCAAACAGTCGGTTCGTTCAGGTTCACACCTCCATTCCTCAGGACAGACACTGGCACCTGTTCCCTCTCACAAGGCAGCTGCATCTCCAGCGTAGTCTCCCGAGACATCATGCCTCTCTTCTTGCACGCCCCACCTCCTCTTCTCTCCATTCCTCCATTTTCTCTCACCTCAGCCCAGAAGGCCCACCATTCCTCGTGTGGAGTCTACAGTACCACTTGCGTAGATTCCCCTGCCCCACATCCACAAGGGTGCCTCCTTCCCACCTACTCGCTCGCAATCCCTGCTTCTCCAACCAAGTCCCTCCTCACGCCAATCCCTACCCACCCATTGCCCTGCCCTGCCCTGCCCTGCCCTGCCCTGCCCTGCCCTGCCCTGCCCTGCCCTGCCCTGCCCTGCCCTGCCCTGCCCTGCCCTCCAATATGACGCACCTGGCTCTCCCATCCTCGTGGTCCAGCATACAGGAGCGCAGTCTCCCGAGCGAAGAGTCGGTGGCGAAGACGAGGTCATACAGCAGGGCTCCGAGGAGAGCACCGAGGGCGGGGCCGAACCAGTAGATCTGTTGGAGAGAGACAGAGGTCAGAGAGAGGAGAGAGACAGAGAGTCAGAGAGAGACAGAGAGATAGAGAAAGCAAGCTGAGGAATAGAGACAGGGAGGGCACTGCCCCGAGAAGGGAGCAGGACTGAACCAGTAGATCTGAGGGAGGGAGAGAGAGAGACAGATGGTCAGGGACAGAGAGAGTGAGAGAGAAGGAGGGAGTGAGAGAGAGAAGGAGGGAGTGAGAGAAAGAAGGAGGGAGTGAGAGAAAGAAGGAGGGAGTGAGAGAGGGAGGGGGAAGAAAGAACTCAAACTCCAGGAAGGGGCTGATTTGATATGGGACAGTTCAGAGACAACGAAAGAGGCGAGAGGCAGAATGACGAGAGAGACACTTGCTCAGGGACAGTCCAAGAGAGAAAGATACAAAGAGGTAGAGCGAGGGAGTCAGACAAAATGATTGGTGTGTGTATTTGATTGAATGTGTGTGTGCGTGCATACATGTGTGTGCGTGAGTGTGTGTCTTTGTCTCTTGCTGGACTCAGTTCTGCAGCTTCTGCAATGAAGCAGCCAAAAAGAAAGAAGAAAACAGAACGACTGCAGAGAGCGACTTACGTGTCCGAGGAGAATTCCACTGTTACCATGGAAACGTGGGTCCTCACTGATCTCTACAGCAACTGTGGTGAGTGATCACCATGGCAACTCACCCAGTGGCTTCTCCAGAAGTCCGCGACGACGGCGGGACCGAGACTGCGCGCCGGGTTCAGACTTCCGCCGGAAATGGGGATCTGTGAAACCGGAAGTGAGAACCACGTGAACCGAACAGAGAATCACGTGGTTGATGCACCTCAAGTGCAAGGGAGAGAGTATTCTACCGACGTCTCAAGAGAGAGCAGCTAGTTTTTGTAGTTTCTCACAACAACACTGTATTTACAGTCAATAGAAATCCCATTCCTGGTGGACTGCAGTGCATAATGTCTAGTTGTACAGTTAAAAAACATACCACGATGATTGGAACATCTATTCTCCACCATTTTGTGAGAAATACATTGGCTGTTTTTGTTAGAAAACAGAACGCAATACAAAGCGTCCCTTTTCTCCTTTGTTCACCAACAATTAAAGCTTTGAGCTGAAGCCTTTGAACTGATACAGACAAACATCACTTTTCAGCAAAATTTTCAGCAGACTGGGCACTTGTTTTGTTTCTCTGCAAAGAATGGGAAGTTCTCGGTGCATCTGGCTTCACATCAACACAAACCACAAAATGAATGTTTTGACCAGTCAGAAGTCTGGCAAATGATGTTTTTCTTCAACTCGGAAACATTTGGCAATGATATAGAGGCTGTTGTATGAAAGCGGAAATTTTAGTCCAGTCATGGCACTGAGGTTCATGCCAACGTCTGCATCATGAATTGGCCTTGAGAAACTCCCCCGAGACCCACACAGACAGGGGTCAGCAAAAACATTTCAGAATTGTGTTCCATGAACTTGACAGAAATTCTGAGAACAGATCGTGCATCAAACAAAACACAACATTTTGCTCAATTTGTTCCTTTTGCAGCTTCATTCTTCTTGACCTGCCTCATCCTTGTCTGGCAGGTTTCAGAGCCAGGTGAAGAATCCACAATGCTCGTCTGCTGGGGTCTGTCGTTCAGTCTACTGACCCTCTTGGTGGACAAAATCAACTTGCAAGGTGCAAAGATTTTCCAAGAACTTAAACAACAACTTGGGATCTCTTTTGTGCAGTTTACAGCAAAATTCTCTTCTGCAAATGTGTTTGTGCTTGATTGCAGCTTCAGAAGGAAGAGGTGTTGGGGACAACGGGGAACTTAAACTGGTTCATAAAACAGGACTCACTGTTGGACATGAAGCTACCACTGAACAAGAACCAATCAGGACTGTAGCCCTTGTCACAGGTGAAAAAAACGAACCTTTGATTTCAGTCTCCTTCAAGAAAGTCACTTGTTGAACTTCAGGCCCATGCTTCTACTTGGATTTTGCTTTTCTCTTCAGTCAATGTCTAGTTGTTCTGGAGCTATTGTTGACTCTCACATCCATTCAACCTGCTTTCTGAAGTTGTCAGTCAAGGCAAAGGGTAAAGCTTTGTTGCCTCCATTGTACTGTGATAATCTTATTTGTCTGACAGAACAACCCAACATCTGGTTTGTGTCAGCCTATGGATCAGATGAGAATGACTGTCACACAGAGTCCACACCCTGTAAGAATCTCCAGACAGTGCTAAACAGAGCTGAAGATGGTGCTGACATCTATGTCACATCAGAGACACTAGAAGTTGGTGAAGTAGTCATTGGTGTATCCTGCACCATTGGCAGCATCAACAGTGCCAATTATCTCCTCAAGTGTTCAGGTCTGTACATCTGTGTCTTGTGATTTTGTTTTCCCGCTTGTGATAGGGCACACAAGGAACAAATCCCATGTTCGAGAAACAGAACCTCACCTGATTCAAGCACAGATATCAAACAAACTGTGCATGACAACCCAAAGCGTTCAGCAAACAACTTGAACTGTTGTAAATCATATTGAACGTTTGCTGATTGAGTGAAATTGGACTTTGCTGACTAAAAGCCAAACTAAAAGGAAAAAGAACGAAAATGCATTGGTATGATCTTCTTTGAGTCACACAGTTACTTGATTTTTTTCTCACCACAACAAAATTTGCAATGGGACGTTCTCATTCATGTCTTTTGCAGTGATTTTGCAAGTGCTGATTTCAGGTACTCGTAACATGAGGTGGACTGTGGCTGGCAAACGTCCTCTGAAGCAATGTATCACACTGGTAAAAATTACACATGCTGAGTTCAGTTGTGTGACCAATTTTTTGATATCTGGTGGAATGTCATTTGAGAATTGTACCTTCACTTCTTTTTCTGACCTCTCTGTGCAAACAAGTCTGTTTGATACTGAACCAACAGTGGACACAATCAGAACTCTTCTGTTCAATCACACACAAATACAAGTAGTTCAGTCTGTTTTCCTTGATGCCTTTTACATACACTTGGGAAAGTACTCCTCAGGGCAATATGATGTGTTCACCACAACTCAGATCAGGGTTCAGGGCTGTTCTGTGGAAGAAGGCATTGTTCTTTATGCTCATGGCCCCAAATCATTTGGCCACATAAGTGTGATTGATACTGAGTTCCTTGGGTCATGGTTTTCCCACAGAAAGGCTGGACTTGGAGGTCCAGTTGGTTTCCACTTTGAAAACTGTGAATTTCATGATGTGAATTTGGGAGCAATTTATTTGCCTGAGACAATTGAAGTGAGCATAATGAACTGCATAATGAACTGCCAGTTTCAGCTGAGCGGCAATGCCCAATGTGACCTGCAGGAAGGTTGCTTTGTATTTGTAGAAGGAACAATGTTTGTGGAACCTTTACATAGCGCATTTGTCAGATCTGCGTTTTTCGCATCTTGCATATCTACATCATGGTCTTTTGGTTTCTGTGGAGAATTCCAAGTTTGTAGGAAGCGCAGGCAAGATTGGAGGAGCTATAAGTGCCAAGAACACACATCTGAAACTGACAAGATGTGTCTTCCTTCTGACAAACAAAAGCAACTCCGCAGCAGCCGGGGCATTCATTCATTTTCTGGCACCTCTGAACCAATTCATCAACAGGAATGTCACTTTTGATGCATCAGCTGTCCAACTCAGCACATCTATCTCTTTGTTATCTCTGGAAACTGACCTCGTAGTTGCAAGCAGTGTTCTGGTTCTTTGTCCGAGTGGAATGAGTGTGGTCACAGAATCACATATACAAAAACAGGGACGTTATAGCCTGGTTTGTCAAAGACATTGTGCAGGTGACCACTTCACCTATGAAGCTGGAAGTGCAATCCTTCAGGGCAACTCATCAAAGCATGATCAAACTGTCAATCTCGTACACAAATCAACAAAACCAACATGCCACTCCTGTCCTGTTGGTGCTGATTGTAGTCAGCACATCAAGGCTCTTCCCAACTACTGGGGACTGAAGGATCAGATCAGTCTGGTGTCAATGATGAGATGTCCTCCAGACTACTGCTGTCAAAACAGGAGCATGTGTGTGGGAATAGACTCATGCAATGTTCACAGAACTGGCACCATGTGTGGGAAGTGTGAAGCAAACTGGACAGAGTCCCTGTTCTCCAGGGAGTGTGTCCATGTTGACTCTTGTCAAACTGCAGAAATAATGGTCATGTATGTTGCTGGTGTAGTGGTTTATAGTCTGGGACTGATCACATTTGTGTGTTTGAAAGATGTTGCTCCAAATTTATTCAAGAAGCAACTTGAGGCTTTGAAGCAAAGGTATTATTGCAGGAGAAAGAGGCAGCAAAGTCAAGGTTTGTACCCAGATGAGGAGTTGAAGCCTTTCAAGAAACAGTCAAGCTCAGAAACAAACCCAGACAATGACCACTGGTCACCAACAGAAACACATGAGTCCAATTCATGTAAACTTGAGAAAGAACTGTTTCACTGCACAAACAAAGGAGCTGACAAAGATGATGATGTGATCAAGTATGTTCAGATCCTGTTTTACCATGTTCAAGATGCTACTCTTTTCAAGGTAAAACTGCCTTTTGAAAGTCAAGAAGAGGAAACAGTTATTGTAAAAATCCTCCAGTTTTCACCTGAGATTTTGACAACTTTGTACAACCATATGTCCAACCTCTGCTTTGCACCTGGAGCAACAGCTACAACAAAGATCTTGTTAACTTCTCTGTTTGGTCCCTGTGTCATCCTTCTCGTATTGTTTCTCTATCTGGGAGTGAAGTGCCTCTCTTTTATCACAGGCAAGTCATGGCAAATGTTGAAGTCCAAGTTAGTCCTGACATTCCTGTTGGTTGTTCTCTTTTCTTTCCAGAAATTAGTGATTGGTGCTTTCACCTTAGTTAAATGTATTGATATAGGCAACAGCTCAGTTCTTTATATGCAGGGAGACATACAATGCTACACATGGTGGCAAAGACTAACTGAAGTCTACATCTGTTTCAATGTTATTCCTGTGTTGTTTTACTTCTCAGTTTTTCCTTTCCATGTGGAAGACAAGACTATGACAGTCAAAATGTTTGTGTTGGGATGCCTGTTTCCTACTGTTGTTCTTGCAGTATTTTGCACACAATGGGGTCTCAGAAGTTTCATGATGTGGAAGGGGAAACAGCACGGACCTGAAACAGAATCATTGAGTGAACACACAGTGGTATCAGAAGAGATTTGTGCTGAAAGAAGCCCAGAAGACCTCCAATGGCAAGAAAGTGTGGATGAGTTCTACTTCAGGATGACAGTGGAGGGGAACAGTAGAGACAACATCTCCAACAGCTCCCTCAGACAAGAAGGCCACTCTGCATTTGGCTCACAGGAAGACAAGTGCAGTGAACACACTGTGGATGTACACCTGGTGACAAGTGAGGAACTGAAGAGTTCAAGCCAGTTCATGTCTTCAGTTGAAAAGCAAACTGAGCCAAAGCCTGATTTGAAGGAGAAACACAAGTTAGCATTTAACAACAGCAGAGAAGCAATCACATACACACTATTGAAACACTACAGATGTCTGTCTGTGTTTGGGTTCAAATTCACATGGCTGGGTGTTCACAAACTCTACAGGGTGGGGCTGGTGGCCTGTGACACTTACATCACTGAGCCACTTCAAAAGCTTTGCATGATGAGTACATTACTTATGGTAATTTCAGTGGTCAACACTTTTGTACAGCCATACAAAGACAGGAATGCCAACAAAGTAGCTGTTCTCTCCTATGCTACCAACATTTGCATTGCTGTTGTGAACATTATGAAGGTGATGTTGGTGACGTTTGGATGTCAGGTCAACTGTGGCTCAGGCAGAGACATTGCTCTGTGGTACTTTGGTAAAGTGGAGAGTATTTTATTGGTCTACCTCCCTGTTATTCTGACACTTCTTGCTGTAGCACTGTCAGTTGTACAGAAATGTTTTGGGAAGAAAAAGTAAGAGCAAAAGAACATTATTGCTGGTTTTAAATGTTTTTTTAATGTTTTTCCCTTTTGCTTGTCATCTGGTTGGCGCAGTGTGTGTTCAAAATGGAGATAAAAGTTGAGCAATGGTGTCATTCGTTTTATTCAAAATATATCTCAGCCAAATTTCTTCACCCATCCATATTCTCTGGGAACATTTTTCAGAAAATTCAGGAACAACTGTGTGAAGCCCCAGAGAAACAGGACCACATTCTGGCCAGGACCACATTCTGCCAGTGGAATGTAGTCCCAGATGGTCCCAGATTAGAATTCACACAGTCCACTTTTTGTGCGTGGAACACAGTTTTGCTTCACAGAGTCATGTGCAGGCACAGAGTTGGATATGAGGTGAGGCACAGAGTCGTGAAGTATGCTTCTGTGTGGCTTGCTCCCACCCATACCCAAGCAAGCCTTACACAACAGGAGCGAATGTTGGCTGACAAACTTCGGCTCACAACTTGCCAAAGAAATGCAAGAGTGTTATTGATGCGTTCTCTCTCAAAATTTCTGAACATCTTGCGATGAACAGATCTGCCTGAAGCTGGCTCCATGGAAATACACATCTGGTGAATCAGAATGACTTGACTCTGACCTTGAATTCCTGTTGGGTGTGTCCTGTGAAGGAAGGACAGGTCAATCTGTAGTGACCTTGGTTTCAATAATAGCTTGGGGTCCTGGAATCTAACACTCCCTGGCCGCAGAGAAACGGAGGCTGCAGTCAGCAAATTTTCTTGCTGAGAACTGTGTTTCATTTTTGAACATTCACTCCATTTGCCCCTCTGTTCCTGACCTGAAACTCAGTTTCACGAAAAAAAGTTCTTCCAGCAATATCCAGTGGCCACAATCTTGCTCCCCCCTGCCAAAAAAATAACTTCCAAAAATTGGTGCGACTAGGGACACTTTTGACAATGACGTGCGCCCCCACTCCCCAGAAGCTGCAAGAATTTTACCCTGGCGCTGTTGCGCTGTTGTGCTGAGGACCCCAGCATCCCAGGAGTTCGGGTGAAACTGGATCCTGGATCCACTGTGGACGCCCCCAGAACCAATCAATCTTATCGTGCTGCGGGTCTGTAGATCACGTGATCCGAAGTTTATCAGCGTTTTCGCGCCACTGCGTGAGCGATAATAGCGGAAGCGTCTCCTACATTACGGTAACGAGCGGCTGCCGGCGTCGCTAGGGGCAACGAAGCCGTAAATCTGACTTGGGAGCGGCCCCTGGATTTCAATGTTCAATGCGGGATGGTAGAGCGTTCCGTTGAGCACAAAGTGAGAACAGGAGCGACTCCAGGACAGGACCAGATCCATGACATGGCCAGACCCAGGTCCAAGCGGCTCCAAGAAAGTCTCATTCAAATTGCCTGGCATTTTTTCTGCTTCTTGCTTGATTTTTTTCAGCGAACAAACTCGCTTCCCTTGTGGGTTTGAGTCTCTTGCGCAAACTGCAAAAAACTCCAGTCACTCTGAACGTAACATGGGGCACAATGTGTCAATGTGTGCAATGATCCAGCGCCAACACACTGGCACAGTGTACTGTTGCTGTTGCAGCCAGTCCTAATCATCTGCAATGACCTGTGATTTCAATACGTACATGGTGTGTGATTTTGTGTGGCTTGTGATGTTCCATTCTTTACAGGCTAAAATTGAGCAAAATGCAAGGTGCGTGTCCAATGCTAAGTGACACACTCACGACGGCAGCGAATCACACGACAGCGCAAGTTGACCTTCACCGGAAGTTCCATGCACAGCTTGTTTCGGGGACATACACCGGAACTGGCACACATGTCAACCGTAATTCACTGATACGATAACCGGAAACAGTTGACACATTCACCGGAAGTCACAGGAGCAGTACTCACGGTGGCGAGCTGCACGACGGCGTACACGAGCCCGATGACGAAGGGGACACCAGGGGGCGCCACACGCTGCGACGCCGCCGCCGCGTCGCCCAGGGAGACGACGAAGAGGACAAGCAGCGCCGTGCCGAACAGCTCCACCGCGAAGCCTGCAGGAAGAGAAGGAGCACAGGAGTGAGAGAGAGAGAGAGAGAGAGAGAGAGAGAGAGAGAGAGAGAGAGAGAGAGAGAGAGAGATGTGAGAGAGATAGAGAGAGAGAGAAATAGAGAGAGAGAAGGGAGAGAGAGGGAGCAGAGATAGATGGACAGGGCGAGACACACTCTCCCTCCTCTCTCTCGCTCCCTCCCTCTCTCTCTCTCTCTCTCTCTCTATCCTCTCTCTCTCTCTCTCTCTCTGCAAGAGCATGAGTTGCAGCAGAGAACACAGGGAGAGAGGAGACATCAGGGAGGGAGATGCGGAGAGGTGAACATAACATAAGGGCTGACAGGAGGGACCGATATGAGAAAGACAAAAATCCGGAACAGCTCCCATCCGAAGCCTGTCTGTTCCCATCCTGTTCCTTTTGCCCATCTCATTCTCTGTGATCCCACTCTGTCCCACCCTGCCATGCCCTGCCCTGCCCTGCCCTGCCCTGCCCTGCCCGGCCCTGCCCTGCCCTGCCCTGCCCTGCCCTCCCTACTCACCCTGCTCGGCCTGCACCCCTGGAGCGGGGACCGTCACTCCCAGCAGCCCCTGGTGAGGCTCCGGCACCAGCACCAAGAGGAAGACTGCAGCCAGTAGCGCGCCCAGCACCTGCAGGACAATGGTGTCAACAGAGATTTCATAGTATGTAGGTGTCTCTGTGTGTGCAAAGCAGACCGACCGAACACAGGACGAGCTACACAAAGAACGAGCCCAGAGAAGGCCAGATCATTAGCAGCTCAACACGCACACGCACACACACGCACATAGAGGTATGGGTGTCACGCACACACCACACACACCCTCCACCAACACACACGCTCCACCACACACACACACTCCACCACACACACACACACACACACACACACACACACACACACCTGTACAGCGGACGCGCACAAACAAGTGACTTCCTCCAAAGTGTGAAATTGCTCCACATTGAACTGCACAAGGCCGAGGGTCAACCACAAATGGGACGCTGGCATCACTGCGCGAGTTTGACACATCGGACACGCCCAAACAGAAGCGAATCGCAACACGACCCGAAGTGCATATCGGACGCGCCCAAGAGACGAGCGAATCGCGTGGTACGTCCCCATTGCGCAGCCGCGCCGCGCTCGATTGGCCACGAGGCTTTTTGGTCCCAATTGCACAGCAAAATGAGCAGCATTTTTTCCAGAAGGCTTTTTGTTGCTGCAAAGGGTTGGGTCCAGGACTGGATCAGATGGGGCACAACTACTTCGAGGGTGGGTGGGGTGGTTGCATTCTTAAAATTGGCAGGGTGACCAAGACAAGGGCGGACAACCCTTCACCCCACAAACGTGAACTGCTGGTGCCCCAACCCCAATGACAGCCGGCTTTGGTCCTTCGTGTCCGATCTGATGGCAAACTTCCCCGCCCCCGCCTCACACACTATGACTCTGAAGAAATGTGTGCTTGGTGCTTTCCTCTGTCTTTGCTTGGGGATAGCTCTTCAGGGTCGGGACGTCTTCATATTCAGGTCAGACCCCGGTGGACAGCACTCTGAGCACACACGCACACACACGCACACACACACGTACACACACACACACTCGCACACAGGAACTCACGCTTACCCATGCACACACACTCAACCTGCTTCCCTCAAATCGTCACCCAACGCATACAAACAAACACCAACGCACACACACGCACACCTACATCCACCCACCCAAATTCATACAGTCATTCACATCCAGGATCCATTGAATTGTACACGACCGTATTGAGAGCCCACATTCCAGTTTTAGAGTCCGTTCGCGTGTGGGTCTGCATCACTCAACAGCGCAATCATTTTCCCCATTGTGATTCACAAAGCGACAGGTGTGGGTGAGCGCAGGGGGGGGGCTGCACCTGGGACAGCAGCAGAGATCGATTCGGGGGGGGGGCGCAATGGGCCCCCAGGATGACGTGTGTGTGCGCACGCGTGTGCGTGTGTGTGCATACGTGTCATTCACACACACACACACACCTCTGTCATACACATCAAATACAAGAGAACAAACTTTCATTTGCACCATAAATGCAAACACATGTACGAATACATGCACCTTTACACGCACGTATGCACGCACACGCACTTCAAACATGCACGCAGCAACACATGTGCGGTGACATACGCTGTGGCCTTTGTGATAGTGAATTGAAAGTAAGACACACACACACACATGTGAAGACACAAACACACACACATGTGAAGACACAAACACACACACACGCACAAACACACCAAACAGCAAGCCAGGCAGACACACATAAATCCACCAACACACGAACCCTTACTTTTCGCACACACATCGCACACACACTCACACGCACCCATGCACACACACTCCCACACCCAGACACACATACGTGTGCAGCGACGTACTCATCACACACTCATCACACACTCATCACCTCTCTCTCTCTCTCTCTCTCTCTCTCTCTCTCTCTCACACACATTAAACTCGTCACACTCTCTCATACACACGCACGCACACAACCACACGCCCACACGCACACACACACACGCACGCACACCTACCTGCGCGGCGACGTACGCTACGGCCCTGGCGATGCTGATTCTGCGCAGCACGAGCCACGCGAGCGTCACGGCCGGGTTCACGTGACCTCCGGAGACGCGCGCGAACACGAAGCTCAAGCATGCGTACACACCTGCGCAGAGAGACTCAAGGTCAGAGATACAACACGGAGGATCAGCAACACACGTCTGATGTGCCCGAATTGCCAAATCAGTGACAAGGTCTCTTTTGGTCCTGGGCCCTCGGTGCAACCGAGTGACTTTGACAGGGAGTTACTCCTTGTGTGGACCAGCGCCAATTTTGCTGCAAGAATATTTTTCATGAATGTGAAGTCTCCTGGCTACGTGGTTCTTCAATGCGCTACGCATTGTATCTCCCGCTGGTGCACCGTACGAATGCAACAAGGCCGGGTAGCGTGAGCAGGGACGCAACGTTTCGTTTATCGCGTGTGAACAACGTCGCACTGCCCAAAATTGACGTAACGTGCGTCGTCTGAGTTGAAGTCAAGGTCAAGGTCGACGTCGGATCAAGGTCAGATCTCTGTGGTTCGTTCAATCCCGTCAAGGTCGACGTGGATTTTAGGTCAAGGTCAGTTGCGATTACTGCAAGGTCACTCACCTCCAAAGGTCAGGGCAACTCGAAGCGCGGTGGAAGGCGACGCGACCAGTGGCTCCCCTCCTGATGACGTCACAGCGGGAATCCCTCCGGACGGTGACGTCACAGCAGCGCCGGCGGCGGCGGCAGCGGAGGCGACATCTCCCGGGGAGGGATGAGGCTCGATCCACGCGGCGCAACCTGGCGGAGAAAGGTCAGCGGGTTTCACGTACGCACGTCAATTTTATTACGTCGTGAGGGTTGACGTCAAGAAATGACGTCTCAAGAAATGACGTCACAGTTTCTTGATGCCTGGCATGAATTGGCCTCAAAGAAAAACTGACGTCGACAACAAACGTTTGACGTTTGACGCTGACAACACCAACGTACTGTTCAGCCCTGTGTCTCACACCTGTCCGCTTAGTGGATATCAGCTAGCAATCATCCAGGTATCTTGGATCTATCCACATCTTATCACATGGCTGTGACAATGTCCAAGATTGGTAGTCAGGTGCGATAACCCCAAGACCAAAGTTGTGCCTTCAGCTGTTAGCACAACTGGAGGAGATCCTACTCTGCACCATGAGTACTCAGTTAGATAGCAAGCAGCTTCCTTATATCCGGGAACTTGTGCTTCACCAGCAGCTTCTCATTCTTTGGTGGGTCTTTTGTATTTACGTTTACATTACCATTCTTTACCACCTGTGTCCTTACCATGGCCCTATAGCCTTACAGTACAAACCCTCATCCATGAACATCACTCAACAAAAAGACGTCTGAGTTACTCAGCAACAAACTGGCCGCCGAAAGACCTCAAGTCAGGACAACCAACTTCCAAACACAGGCCATAATTTTCCTCAGCTTTTCAATCAAGAAATAATCTCCCACTGAAGATAAACCTGGAGCTAGAATTTCTTTTTTGCACTCGAATTCTTCATCGTGTTGTGGTTCTCATGGAAGGTCCTTTCTACATCCTGGGCTTTTCCCGAAGAACGAGGCAGGTTCGGTTTGTGACGATAAAGATACGATGTGGATCCACATTCCCGCCTGGATCCTGAATATTGTAATTTTGGAGGGATTGTGCAGAGCAATTCGTCACCAAACTGCCACAGACATCTTTCTGTCCCAGAACTAAACTGTCTCACAGCAATGTTCCCATTGTTGATGGTCGCGTAGCCGGCCATCTAGGTGCCGCTGACGGCTTAAAAACCCTTAGCATTCATGTGTGCATCTGTCCACACTTTGGAATGTAACCACCCCTCCCCCT
>JAAUXT010010295.1_pt1 | contig 19925 bp, 17 predicted proteins | sample 7278171 | NCBI WGS metagenome assembly JAAUXT01 (sample SAMN14350112, study PRJNA611818) | marine sediment metagenome | isolation source: surface marine sediment (1.8m) | place: French Polynesia: Moorea | collected 2018-08 | reverse complement strand
CAGCAGATATCAACCATTTCTGAGCTATAAAGCCATTTATACAGCCATACCCAAATTTCACCATATCAGCCATATTGGTTTTTTAGCCATGAAAACATGCAAATGCAAAAATTTGTTCTTTTGACACTTCGTGCATCAACTACAGCCCAAAAGTAAACAAAAAAACAAACATGACTAAAATCAAACAAATAGAACACTTTCAAACTTGCGTTCACACAGTTTGCCTCCTGATGCCTGTAGGTGATTTTCACCACCATACATTATACATTATGTATGATACAAGGTTCTAATCACCTAAAAAGGGAATTGACGGATTGATTTCCTTGTGTGAAAAGTCATAAATTGCGTCAGAGAGAAGATTACAACACATGCAAGGGTAATCTATAAAACTCACTCTGTCCAACCGGGTACTTTGAACAAACCACTGCCGGTGTAACAGAACCAGACCCCGACCAGGACCACGCTCCACCGGCGGAATGTGGTCCTAAAATTTGAGGACCAGGCTCCCACCTGCTAGGACTCAAACTGGTGGGGGTGTGGTCCTAGATGATTTCCAGGACCAAACTCCAACCTTCAGGACCAAAATCTAAACCTAAGTTGTGGTTGGAGCCTGGAACCCGGATGTCTTCCGCCTGCGAAACACAATGAAGATCGGGGTTTGGTCCTGAGACACCGGCACAACCGATAGAAGTACACTAATCTTGCACCAGGAGCTCAGTATTTGCCCAGAAGTGCGCATTTCTTGTTCTGCAATCGCAAGTTGCTTCTCTCCCTCTCTCTCTCTGTCTCTCTCTCTCTCCCTCTCTCCCTGTCTCTCCCCCCTCTCTCTCCCCTCTCTCTCACACGAGCACACACACACACACACACACACACTCTCTCTCTCTCACACACATACACACACGCTGTTTACACACCTCAACAGAGTGAAATGTCCACACTCTCATCTCTGATGGGGATCTGAGCGTACCCTGGGACCTGAGGCTCATGATCTCCCGAAAAACTCTCTCCCACATTTCTTTTGTGTGAATTTCCTCTGTTTGGAGTTCGCGACACAGATGATCAAACAGCAAAAGAGTTTGACAAATTTTAATTTGTATATACAGTGTTTGAAGAAACTATCAATGCATCAACACCATGCAGCATTGGGCTAAACAGTGGTCAGGTTTTCACTGTTTGCTGAATGTAGATTTCTAGATTCTGACTCCAGGATCAAGCTAAGTGGGTTCCACCCTCATGGTCAACCCACAAATGTATTCAAATAGTTTACCCATTGTGAGAACTGTAAGTCCAACCCAAAGTCCCAAACACCCACCAATACTACTGAACAAGTCTGTCAATGTGTATTTGGGTGTTTCTTGCCTGACCAATACAATGTCATTTCTTGAGTAGACATTTAATCTGAGAAAATGTTTTGAAATCCCTGAATAAATGTCATCTTCAGATGCATTAGATGATTTGAGAAATTGGTAATATTTGTGTGCTTTGAACTTTTCAAGTGTTTGATTGTTATCCAGTGTTTTCTCCACAAAATACTTCCATGAACTTTTGGCTGGCCATGTTGTTTGTGTCATGGTGATGGAATACTTTGTACTTGAACAAGGCCAGAAACATTTGCAAAAATCAATAAAGAAGTTGGGAGTTCTGGATGCCAGTCTAATCACCCTATTTTGGCAGCCCATCATGATATCTGACTTGCTCTTGTTTGTCAACAAATATTGTCCACAACTAGATATATTTTTCAGATGTCTGATTAAATATCCTGAACTTCTGCATCCACATTTCTTTTCTATTTGATTCTGTAAGCACTCATTCTGGCATTCTGTGAATGAGTATGGTATTCCAGATCTGGCTGTTTTCTTGGTGGTATGCCTGCACTGATTGTAAGGTTCAGCCAACCTTTTGTGTTCTGTTGTGTCAAAGACTAAAGATGCAAATGATCCAGGGGTGACTCCATATCCTGTAAAGCCCATGGTTCTGAGATGATGTTGTGGGGTCAGAAGGACTCTGATACCTGCAGAGTATGTAAATATAGATTTGGGACTGTACAGGCCAGCATGGGTTGGATTTGCAGGTTCCAGATACAAGTCCAGTTTGAGTCCTGAATCCATGCTACCTTTGCTGGTCACAATTGAATTTCTGTCCTTCACAAATGTGAAACAGTTGACAAATGAAGGAAAAAAGAAATGTTCAAAATCATCCTTGTTGCACCACCTTTTTGCAAACCTGCATCCTATCAACATGTCTTCCAATTTATGCCCCATGAGTTTTCCATCATTGCCAGCAAATGCAACACAGTCTCTCAAGTGTAAGTGTTCCATTGGACTTTGTGAATTATTGAGGTGATCCAGAAGAGCTTTTACTCTTGGACTAGATTTTGCTGCAGCCTCAAAGTTGGAAGAACTAATGCCTTGCACATTACAGAAGGAAACATCTGGAAATTTCAGTTGTCCTCTCTTCTCAAATGTGGCTTCTGTGAATTTGTATTGTAAATAACCACCAATGATGTGATACAAGTGGACGGACAGACCAGTCAGACTGGCCACAATCGTTATTGCCCAAAATAGTTTTGTCATGTTCGCTTTCAGAACAAACGACCCTTGTGGAACCATATGATTAGTGATTTGCGCCGCCGGGTACCGGTCGAGCGCGAACACTATAGGCATCCTCTTCCAAAAGTTGTCAGCAGCAGTTTCTCTATGAAAATGGTGCTCAATTGTGTTCATATTTGGTCTGTAGATTTATTTTTGGTATCAAGGATAAGGCGCCAGTAAGGAATTTGATCAAATCACTCTTCAAAGAATGTTCTAATTTGTGTTCCATTTTCCACTTGTCTGGGAATGTTGACGCAAATCACACGAGACCCATGGGTCTATTTTTTTTGGGTGTGTTCACCTCCATTGTCTGTTCCTTCAACATGGAAATTAAAGGGTTGGCTTGGCTGTCGGTGTCACAGCCCCAGGTTTCAATGAACTCATTGCAATGCATTCTTCTTTGTTTTCCAAAAGCTGATCAATTTGCCTGATTCCTGCGTCAGAGCTTTTATTGGGTACTGTTTCACAAATATACAGCTTGTGCAGGTGACGCCATGAGCTACACAACTGAATGGTGTGGAGTTTCTTTGGTACCAGGTTGGTGAACACAAATTGTACACAAAACACAGACTTCAGTTTTCCCCAAATGGTGTCGCAAACTGGTTGTCGGGTGCACATTTTCCTGGGACAGGGAAAATGTTTACTGTCAACAATTCCCTGTAACCTGATCCAACAATTTTGGACAAGCCAACTTGAAGGTTGAAAAAGATAAACAAAAAACAAGGAAGGTACTCAAGGGTCAACTTGACATTTTAATTCAGACAGAAAACTTGAACAGCTGAGTTCCCTTCCCTCTCCTCTCATGTTTCTCTGTCCCTTTTCTTTTCACCAGGAACTCCAAGAAAGAAATTACACAGTTTGCTGAATGTGAGAACAGAGAATCCAACCCACAGCCCCAAACAACCACCAATACTGCTCATCAAATTTGTCAGAGTGTATTTGGCGGTTTCTTCCTTTACCAAAACCAAGTCACTCCTGGCATAAACATTCAATCTGAGAAAGTGATTTGTTACCCAATAATACAGCTGATCCTCAGAAGCATTAGTCTTTTGGAGAAATTGAAAATGTTTGTAAGCCTTCAATTTCTTTTGTCTGGGATTGCTTTGTAATGTTTTGTGAAGAAAATATTTCAACGATTGTCTTGCAGGCCACTTTGATTGTGACATAGTGACAGGATATTTTGTATCTGAACATGGCCAGAAACATTTGCAGTTTTTGATGAAATAATTAGGTGTGTGAATTGCTTTTCTTGTCACTGCTCTCTGACATTCTAAGAGATTATCTGACTTGGATTTGTTTGTCAGCAAAAACTGCCCACAGCTGGATATATTTTTCAGATTTCTTGCCAAGAAACCTGTACTTCTGCATCCACATTTTCCAAAAACATCAGCATGAATGCATTCATTCTGACACTCCACATAAGAATAAGACTCATTAGAATTGTCTGTATTGCTTGAGGTGTGTGTACACTGATTGTAAGGTAACCTTATGTGTTTTGTGACCTCAAAATCTAAAGATGTTGAGAAGCCTGGGGCTGCTATATATGAAGCATATCCCATAGTTCTGAGATGATTGGGAGGGGTCAGACGAACTCTGATACCAGTAGAATATGAGAAAGTGGAGTTGTGACTGTACACTTTTACAAATGAAGGCATTTCAGGTTCCAAATAGAAGACAAGTCGCAAAGCAGAGTCTAACCCACCCTTGTTTTTCAGAAATGATTGTATTCCTCTCACAAATGTGTAACAATTGATAAAAGATGGAAAGATAAAATGTTCAGAATCATATTATTTGCAAGGTAACTTGTTAAAAACAAAGGAAAGTATCATATCTTCTTTGTTGTGCCCCATCAGTATGGCATCCTGGTCAGCAAATGCAACATAGTCTCTCAGTGGCATCCTGTGTGAGAATGAGTCTGAATTGTTCAGGTGATGAAGAATTGTTTCTATTCTGGGGCTAACTTTTGCTGCTGCTTTGAAGTTTGAGGAACTGAGTCCCCTCACATTGCAGAGTGAAACATCTGGGAATCTCACTGTGCCTCTTCTCTCAAATGAGGACTCTGTGAATTTGTATTCCAAGTAGCTACTGACAGTGAAATACAAGTGAATTGACAATCCCACAAGACTTGCCAGGATAGTTAATACCTGGAACACCTTTGCCACTTTCAGCCTTGGAATCAAATATTCATTTGAATTGATGATATTCTGGATGGTTCTTCTGAACTCAGTCATTTTCACAACATGACAGCAATGACAGTACTTAATTCTGCTGAAACATTCAAATTTCCAAAGTTGCTTGGCAAAACTTACATTTATAAATTTCAGCAAGTGCCAAAAACTGTGGATCAGCTGTTTGAACAAAGGTCTTATTTTGCAATTTGCAGGTGATGCTGTGCTCGTTTGTTTGTATTTGCACCAAAGTAGACGTCAACAGTGAGGTTTTTGCGGGACGAACCCGTGCGTGATCAAACCTGTTTACTGTGCTCACTCGTTCGTTGGCTTTCCATCAGGGTAATGGTAGGAGACAATGAACACGAACATTCCAGCTTCTGTTGCTAGCAAATATGTGGAGGCAGAAAGTTCTGGGCAAAACGCACAAAAATTGTGATGGTTTCTTCTTGTTGGCAGAGAAGAACTCAGCTGCATCTGTACCTCGCCCCTCCCACAGATGCAGCTCTAAGACTATCATATGTGATACCAAAAACCAAATGTTTGTTTGAAATCACGAGAAGTCTATTGTTGAGCCAGGCATTTATTCTGCTGAGATTAAAAGTGAGAATTTCCTCGCAATTGTTGTCTACATGTTTTCCTTTTCTTCTTTACTGGTCACACCAACTCCATTGTTGAACAATTTGCTGACTGTAAGAACTGAAACACCAACCCACAGCCCCAAACAGCCACCAATGCTGCTGAGCAAATCTGTGATGCTGTATTTTGGTGTCTCTTGCTTCACCAAAACCAGGTCAGTCTTGGCATAGATAATCAGTCTTAGAAAATGACTTGTTACCCAAGAATACATTTGATCTTCAGAAGCATTAGATTTCTTCAGTTGATGATAATACTTGAATGCTTTCAATTCTTCATGCCTGGCATTCTGTCCAAAAATGTTCTCCAGAGATGATATCTATGAACTTTTTGCTGGCCAGGCAGATTGTGACATGGTGACAGGATACTTGGTGTCTGAACAGGGCCAGAAACATTGACACTTTCTCTTGAAGTAGTTGGGATTTACCCGGGCATTGTTAGTCACCCTCTCCTGACATTCTAACAGTCCGTCAGAAATTGTCTTATTTATCAATAAATACTGGGCACAACTGGATATATTTTTCAGGTTTCTGACCAAGTATCCTGTTCTTCTGCATCCACATTCCTTGATAACATCAGCATGCAGACAGTCATTGCGACACTCCACATATGAATATGGGGCACCTGATTTCTGTGTTTCTGTTGTTGCATATCTGCATTCATTGTAAGGTTCTGGCAGCCTTGTGTGCTCTATTGTGTAAAATTCTAAAGATGTGGAAAGTCCTGGTACTGCTTCATATCCTGAATATCCAATTGTTCTCAGATGGTTTGGGGGAGTGAGAAGAAATCTGACACCAGTTGAATGAGAATAACTTATTTTGTGACTGTACACTTTCATGAATGATGGGGTTTCTGGTTCTAAATACAACACCAATCTCAGACCACTATCTGCACTTCCTTTGCTGGAAAGAAATGAATGTCTTCCCCTCACAAATGTAAAGCAGTTTATGAAAGAAGGAAACAGGAATTGTTCAAAGTCATCCTCCCTGCAAGGCAGTTTGTTGAACATACAACTCAGAATGAAATCTTCCTTCTTGTGTCCCATAAGTTTGCCATCTTCCTCAGCAAATGCAACGTAGTCTCTCAAATACAGCAACTGATCTGATGAAGATTCTGAGTTGTTGAGTTCTTGAAGAATAGCATGTATTCTAGGACTAGTCTTTGCTGCTGCTTCAAGGTTGGAAGAACTGAGTCCTCTCATGTTACAAATTGAAACATCTGGAAATCTCAACTTTCCCTTTGCCTCAAACGTAGATTCTGTGAATTTGTATTCCAAGAAGCTGACGGTGATGTAGAATAGGTGCAGGCACAAGCCAGCCAAGCTTATGGTTAGTTCCCAGAGCATTTTGCTGAGTCTGCATGTTGGTAAAAATTTCTCTTTCAACATCATTCTTTTGCGCAAAAATGTAGCCATGTTCGTTCGGATTTGTTTTTCACCCAATGCCACCAACAAAATTGTTTTTTTCCCTTTTTTGTTGAGCAAAAATAGCGCCAATTCCAAACAGCAAATCACGTGGCTTGAAGTGGTAGAGCGTGACACTGAACAGAGCCATCGTTTGCTCTGTTGCATGAACAATCACTGTTCTGCAAACTACAATGTAATAAAGCATATTGTTCAGACAAAAACAAACAACGGGGACAACAGTGGAAACTGCTGTCACCAGGGTGATGCCAGTCCACACAAGAAGCTGACTCAAAGCCATCTCCAACCGAGAAAATCAACCAGGAATCGATGTGATTGTTCAGACCTCAGGTGCAACACCGAAAAGACGAGTTTTTTAGCAACCACCAAATTTTCCATCAAAGCCAAAGTCAAACGCTGAAACACCCTCGTACAGATGAGGTGTCACCAGAAACTCACGCCGGCGGGGGGCGGGGGGGCCGAACACACCCAGATCTGATCTTCGTTGGAAGTTCTGTGTGTGAACTTCTCAAAGAAAAGCAACCCAGACACAAAGACGCATTATTTCCCAAACCGAGGCTGTGACAATGACCTTCTCATGCCTCTTTGCTTCACCCAAGTCTGTGGCCACAGCCACGTGTTCACAAACCCGACGCATCCCACCCAGAACCACGTGACACCAATCAAATGCAACAAAGCAACACCAGAGAGTCAGTAATTCAGTATATTTTCCAAAAACAAGAACGTGCGTCACACGCGGTGATCAAGTCTGCAGCAGCTTCCTGATGTTGAGTTCACACTGACGCTTGTGTGACGGCACAATTGACAGTTTGATCATGAATTAAACTTTTTTCTCATCCAACAAAGCCTCGATTGCGATGAGAAAACAATTTGTAATATCGCGACTCCTTTCATCATATTCTTTGTGAAGTTTGCTTTTTATTCCAGTGGACCACTACAATAGTACCACACCTCTTTCTTTTGGTTACATTTTTATTCATCTTGGAAAAGGACCCCCAAACCCCCCAAAATATTGTGACCCTGCTCAGTCAGATTTCTTCTGCTCAGGTTGATGACTAATTTACACACATCTGTACCTCACACAGAAAACAATGGAGACAATCGTTGGGTCTTCACTGGGTGTAGGTCCAGGGTCAGTTGGTTTCAGTAGGTTCCACCCTCACAGTCAGTCCAACAAGGAAATCAAACAATTTGCTGAATGTAAGAAATGAAACTCCAACCCAAAGCCCCAAGCCACCACCAAAGCTACTCATCAAGTTTGTCAGGGTGTACATTGGTATTTCTGTCTTGACTTTTACCATATCAGTCCTGGCATAAACATTCAACATTAGAAAATGATCAGAAACCCAAGAATAGATCTGCTCTTCAGTTGCATTTGAAGATTTTAGTTGTTGATAATATTTGTGTGCCTTCAACTCTTTATGAAAAGGATTGTCTTCCAGTAGACCCTGCAGAAAGTCTTCAGTAGAATACTTTGCTGGCCAGTTGGCATGTGAAATAGTGACAGAGTACCTTGTGTCAGAGCATGGTGAGAAACACTTGCATTTTCTTTGAAAATAATTGGGAGTTTGAGTAGCTTTTGCTATGACTTTGTGCTGACATTCTAGCAGACTGTCAGACACAGTTTTATTGACAAGTAGAAACTGCCCACAGCTGGAAATGTTGCTGGGATTTCTGACCAAGTATTCTGTGCTATGGCAGCCACACACATCAATCACATCAACATGAATACAATCATTCCTACATTCTGCAAATGAATATGGAGTACTGGTTTCACCAGACTTACTTGTTGAGTGACTGCACTGATTGTAAGGTTCAGGCAGTCTTTTGTGTTTTATTGTGTCAAACACCAAAGATGTGGAAAAACCTGGTGCTGCATCATAGCTTGAAAAACTAATGGTTCTGAGGTGGTTTGGGGGAGTCAAAAGAACTTTGACACCAGTTGAATGTGAGAAGGTGTTTTTGTTGTTGTAAACTGACACAAGGGATTGCTTTTCAGGCTCCAAATAAACAATAATGTTCAGTCCTGTGGCAATACCACCTTTGCTGGTCAGGAAACTGTGCCTTCCCTTTGTAAAGGTGTAGCAATTGACAAAAGAAGGAAACAAAAAATGTTCAAAATCTTCTTTCTTGCAAGGTTCTTTTTCAAACATACAATCAAGTATCATATCTTTTAGTTTGTGGCCCATCAGTTTTACATCCTGCCCAGCAAATTCAGCAAAGTCTCTCAAACTGAAGCCGGCTCCTGTTGATTGTGACATATTCAGCATGCTGAGTATTGTACTCACTTTGGGACTTGTTTCTGCTGCTGCTTCAAAGTTAGAAGAACTGATTCCTCTGAGATTACAGATTGAAACTTCTGGAAATCTCATGTGTCCCCTTCTCTCATATGTGACTTCTGTGAAGTTGTATTGCCAATAACTTTTGAGGATGAAGCCGATATGAAGAGACAATCCAACCAGACTCGCCAAGACTGTGATCGCACGAAATGCCTTTGCAGCTTTCAGTCGAGAAATATGGACAGACATCCTGGTATCCTGGTCAAATGGAAAAGACATCCTCAAACCCTATATCTGTCCACATTGAGCAGGCAACAGCTTTCGCAACCCTCACATACAGCTTTTCCCATTTTCTCCTCACAGGAGATACTTTCGTGTGGGTGAGACAAACGCGAAATGTGCATGAAAGCGCTGTGGATGCAGCAAAGACAAAACACTGAAGAAAACACCTGTTGCTATTCAAATGGCAGTGTGTTTGTTCCATGTACTGAGCTGCCCCAGTGATCAATGTGTCGTCAATTTCAAAGAAGAAAAGATGAATTGTTGGAAACGATCCAACAACACATTCAGGCGCGCTGGTCCCGCGATGTGTTCCTTGGTGGAGCAGAAACAATGGTTTCATATCAGAAAAGTCACACAGCAAACCCACAAAAAACTTCTCTTCTGACTGCATACACGTTTCCCAAGTCACCTCTGACGTGACAAAAACTTGGCCACATGTTCCTCTCCAGGCATCTGCTTACAATTTGCCTGTTTGGTGCAGTTCAAAGCAGACTTGGTGCTGGGGTAAGAAAGCTTTAGACGACGTGAAATTAAGACAAGTCACCGGAGCAGGTGAAAGTCCCAAGAGACTGAATATTGAAAAGCGAGGGAAAGAGCAAAAAGAACTGGGCAGAATGTTTGACTTGTCTGATGTCCATCTGACAGTGTGTTGTCCAGATTTTGAGCCACTTCTGAGTGTTGAAACAAATTGTTTCTTTTGTTGAGTCGCAGAAAAAACACCACAAGCACAGAATGGCAATGTGACAGAAACATCATCATGACTTTAGCAAATGACTTCAACATTCTCAATTCAAAATGCAAGAACTGATTCTCTCAAATACTCAGCAGAGCTTCACCCATTTTCCTTTTCTGATTTCTTTCTCAAAACATGAAAGTTGTCAAACACTTTGCTGAATGTAAGAACTGAAACTCCAACCCACAGCCCCAAACAACCACCAATGCTACTGAACAAATCAGACAGCCTATATTTTGGTGTCTCCTCTTTGACCAAGACCAAATCAGTTCTCGAGTAGATAATAATTCTGAGAAAATGACTTGATACCCAAGAATAGATCTCATCTTCAGATGCATTGGAAGATTTGAGAAATTTGTAATATTTGTGTGCCTTCCCTTCATTGTATGCAAAATTATTTTCCAACACAGAAAACAGAAATGATTGCAAAGAACTCCTTGCTGGCCAGGCAGATTGTGACATGGTCACAAAATACTTGGTATCTGCGCAAGGCCACAAACACTTGCACTTTTCCTTGATGTAGTTGGGTGCAAGTCTGGCATGATTGATCACCTTTTACTGACAATTCAACTGAGTATGAGACTTAGATTTGGTTGTCAACAAATACAACCCACAACTGGAGACATTTTTCATATTTCTGACCAAATATCCTGTACTTTGACACCCACATTCCTCGATAACATCAGCATGCAGACAGTCATTGCGGCACTCCACATATGAATATGGAACCTCAGATTTCTGTGTAAAATCAGTCATGTGTCTGCATTCATTGTAAGGCTCAGGCAGTCTTGTGTGCTCTGTTGTGTCAAAAATGAGGGATGTAGAGAATCCTGGTGCTGCTTCATAAGCTGAATTTCCTATTGTTCTGAGGTGGTTTGATGGAGTAAGAAGAATCCTGATACCAGTTGAAAATACGAAAGTTGCTTTGTGACTGTACAGACTTGTGAACTTTACATTTTCTGGCTCTAAGTAGAGAACCATTCTGAGGCCACTGTCTGCACTTCCTTTTGATGTTACAAATGAATTTCTGCCTCTCACAAATGTGAAACAGTTTATGAAAGAAGGAAACAAGAATTGTTCAATGTCATTTTTCTTGCAAGGCAGTTTGTTGAACAAACAGCTGAGAATAAAATCTTCTTGCTTGTGCCCCATAAGTTTGGCATCATCCTCAGCAAAGGCAACATAGTCTCTTAAATGTAGCAACTCATCTGCTAATGACACTGATTTGTTCAGCTCTTGCAGAATTGCAAAAATTCTGGGGCTTGTTTTGGATGCTGCTTCAAGGTTAGAAGTGCTGAATCCCTTGATATTACATATTGAAACATCTGGGAATCTTGTAGAACCCCTTCGCTCAAATGTTGATTCTGTGAACTTGTATTCTAAGTAATTACTGACAATGTAATACAAGTGAAGGCATAAACCAATCAGACTTGTCAAAATTGTCACTCCCCAGAACACTTTCACAACACTCCTTGTGGGACTTTGTTGCACTTTCAAAATTTTATCCTGCAAAATTCTGTTCATCCAGTCCATTCTCACAGATTGCCTCCCTGCACCCCAAAAATCTTTCCAGACTAATATCAGTTTCCCTTCTGGGTCTGAGCAGCTGGCATAGCTCATACTAGGAGCAATGTCATTCGTGTGAGCACGCATCACCAGCAGTGTTTTTGTAAGAGCATATCAATGCATTTCAAGAACACCAAATATGGAAAGATATATTTTCAACAGGAATGTGCAGAACAGGGAAGTTGTTGTTTGCTGCACCATATGAGTGCCGATTTTTTTTTCAAATAAGAATTCAGTAAAGTTGAATGGGAACCATTGACTGATACCCCAACTGAACCATCCCACAGAACACAGATCAAAGGAACCTCATGCCAAATTTGATCACTTGTGTTCTGAAGATTTTTACCCGTGCCGCAAGTTCAAACAAGACGTCAGCGATCAGGTGGGTGGTGTCCCAGGACACTGTTTCCAGTGCAGAAGTCAGGGTATGCACTCACAATAGGGCACACAGAAAGACTCAAGGTACACGCCAGACTGATCTTGAGAGATGTGTGGTCCCATTTGTTGAGACCAGAATCTCTCTACCAAGGAAGGAAGGAAGGAGCTGCGCACGCGTAGCTTGACACAAGTCTTCTGTGTTCGCTGTGTCTGGAACCTGGAAAGTGCCCACTGCAAACCAGCAAAGTCACACACAGCGAACAAAAGAAACGAGAGGAATAATTTGAGACAAATCATAACAATGCCACTTTTGTTTCAATTCCCCTCAAACTTGATTGTTTTTACAAAATGACATCCTCTCTTGGGCTTTACTGCATGAACCACCAGTTTGTTATTTTCTGACCTTTTATTCATCACAGAAAAGGAATTGTCAACTATGGGGCCAAACGTAAACACTGACACACAAACGCTGAGCCCCAAATCTCTTGGATGATGTCGTCGTTCACCTGGCCTGAAAAAGTCAACTGGTGCTCCAGGCCCTGTCTTGGGCTATGCCCGTGTTTCATACTGCTCTGTTGCCAGAAGCCTGTCCAAACAACCTGTGTGTGTGTGTGTGTGTGTGTGTGTGTGTGTGTGTGTGTTGTGTGTGTGTATGTGTGTGTGTTTGTTTTTGTGTATGTGTGTGTGTTTGTGTGTGTGTGTCTGTGTGTTTGTTTTTGCGTATGTGTGTGTGTTTGTGTGTTTGTGTGTGTGTGTCTGTGTGTGTGCGTAGCTGACACAACTTTTCCAAATAAACCAGAGATTGTAGAGAAATCAGAAAACGAACAAAAAAATTCCTCGCAGGCAGAAAGGCGACCCTGCAGTGCACATCAGATGTTTTTTTCTGAGCATTGAATGCACTTCAGGGATCCGATGATTCGTCTTTGATTTGACACAAACAGGCTGCTTTGGTTGAGACAAAGAACAAATAATGTTGCACACAGCATGTTCCTGTAGAACCAGCAACACAAGTCTGCACAGGCGAATTCACCTCACGAGCAGAAGAATCTGTTCGAAACATGACGTGGCCAGGCATTCTTACGCATTCGTTCTCAACTTATCCGCCAAGTCTCCCTTTCTTATGCCACTCACAGCAAACAGATGCTTTATTACTTTGCTGAGTGTTAGTACTGAAACTCCCACCCACAGCCCCAAACAACCACCAATGCTGCTCAATAAGTCCGTCAAACTATACTTTGGAGTCTCCTCCTTTACCAACACCAAATCACTTCTTGCATAGATAATTATTCGGAGAAAATGATTTGATACCCAAGAATAGATCTCAGCTTCAGATGCATTGGAAGATTTGAGAAATTGGTAATGTTTATAAGCTTTCAATCCCTTGTATGCAGATTTGCTTTCCAGTTCAGAGAACAAAAATGATTGCAAAGAACTCTTTGCTGGCCAGGCAGATTGTGACATGGTCATAGAATACTTTGTGTCAGAACAGGGCCAGAAACATTGACACTTTCTTTTGAAGTAATTTGGTGTGAGCTGAGCCCTATCAATAACCCTTTGCTGGCAGTTTAATAGAGTATCAGACATAGATTTGTTTGTAAGCAAATACTGCCCACAACTGGAGACATTTTTCAGATTTCTGACCAAAAATCCTGTACTTTGACACCCACATTCCTTGATAACATCAGCATGAATGCAATCATTTCTGCATTCTACAAATGAGTATGGAACATCAGATTTCTGTGTATTATCAGTTGAGTGTCTGCACTGATTGTAGGGTTCTGGTAATCTGGTGTGTTCTATTGTATCAAACACCAAAGATGTGGAAAGTCCAGGTAGTACTTCATATCCTGAATTCCCAATTGTTCTTAGATGTTTTGGTGGAGTTAGTAGGATCCGGATACCAGTTGAATATGAGAATGTTGCTCTGTGACTGTACACTCTCATGAAAAATGGGTTTTCTGGTTCCAAATAGAACACAATTCTCAGTGCACTATCTATGCCACCTTTTGTAGTTACAAGTGAACGTCTTCCTCCAAGAAATGTGAAACAGTTTATAAAAGAAGGAAACAAGAATTGTTCAAAGTCATCTTCCCTGCAAGGCAGTTTGTTGAATACACAGCTAAGAATGAAATCTTTTTCCTGGTGTCCCATAAGTTTGGCATCTTCCCCAGCAAAGGCAACATAGTCTCTCAAATATAATAACTCATCTGTTACAGAATGTGTGTTGTTCAGCTCTTGCAGAATTGCATGTATCCTGTAACTATGATTTGCTGCTTTTTGAAAGTTAGAAGAACTGAGTCCTCTCATGTTACAGACTGACACGTCTGGAAATCTCAACTTTCCCTTTGCCTCAAATGTAGATTCTGTGAATTTGAATTCCATAAAACTGCTGATAATAAAATACAGGTGAAGAGACAATCCAACCAAACTTCCAGACACAGTTAGTGCCAGGAACACTTTCTTCAGCTTTGGTGCTGATGACAGTAATCCTCTCAGAATGATTGTGTCCTGCAAAATTCCTTTGATCATGTTTATCTTCACAAAGAAAGAATCATTTTGGGAGTTTTTCTGTTGAAATTCAAATGGGCGCCTGTCAGCTTCTCCAATTGTGCTGAACAGAACACTCAGTGTCGGCGTTGCCTGCAGACAGGATCCATACTGTTCACAAACTCTCAGAGCTGTGACGCACATAGACAAACGCAGATTGGAAATACATCATCGACTGAAGTGGATGGGATTGCGTCAGTGTGGGATGTTTTACTCCGGTAAAAGCTCAAAAGAGACTCGAGTGTCTGCAGTTCCCCGTGTCGCTTCATTTCTTCCATCAACATCAAAGAACAAATTACCAGATCAGCTGACAGGAGAAATGAAAATTTTTTGGATGAGTTTTTTTATCCAGACTTTCAAGGAGACAAAAGAACCGCATCTGAACGAGAACAACATATCAAAGCCAACGTGTCTAACTTTGACAGCGAGTTTTGCTGCTGGTATCCAGATATGGTGGGCGAAGGGGGCCTCTGCCTACCAACACTTGAATTTCTGTAGATTCACGTCTGTGAGGCACATGTGCCTGAAGGCAGAGGCCTGTTCTTTTTCTTCTCTTCTCCAATACCAGTCATACCAATTACTTTGTCACAAAATTTGCTGAAGGTGAGCACTGATATTCCCACCCACAGCCCCAAGCAGCCACCAATGCTGCTCAACAGATTCGTGATGGTATATTTTGGTGTCTCCTCCTTCACCAAAACCAAGTCATTTCTGGAATAGATATTCAATTTCACAAAGTGATTTGTCACCCAAGAATATATTTGATCTTCAGAAGCATTTGAAGATTTTAGTTTCTGGTAATACTTGAAGGCTTTTAGTTTCCTTTGTCTTGAATTATTTTCCAGTGTATTTTGTAGGAAATACTTCAATGAATGTCTTGCTGGCCAGGCTGACTGAGACACAGTTACTGAATACTTTGTGTGAGAACAAGGCCAGAAACACTGACACTTGTCACTGAAGTAATTTGGTGTCTGCATTGCTGATTCTACAGCATCAGTCTGACATCTGACAAGATTATCAGACAAGGTTTCATTGACAAGCAAATATTGTGCACAACTAGAAACATTACTGCGAAACCTGACCAAGAATAATGTTGGTGTGCAGCCACATTGCTTTGTAACTTTGGCATGTATGCACTCATTCCTGCATTCTGCAAATGAATATGGGGCATCTGATCTGCTCATGTTACCTGTGGCATGCCTACACTGGTTGTATGGTTCTGGTAACCTGGTGTGTTCTGTTGTTTCAAATACCAGAGATGTAGAGGTTCCTGGAGCTGCTTCATAGGCTGAATACCCAATTGCTCTCAGATGGTTTGGAGGAGTCAGCAGAACTCTAACACCAGATGAGAATGCAAAGGTTGTTTTGTGTGAATATATTCCCATATATGAAGAATTCTCTGGCTCCAAATACACCACAACACTGAGTGCTGTGTCCAAACCACCTTTTGTGGTCAAAAGTGAGTGTCTGCCTCTTACAAATGTAAAGCAATTGATAAATGTTGGGAAGAGGAAATGCTCAAAATCATTCTTCTTACATGGTTGTTTGCTAAACACACAGTTGAGAAGCATGTCTTCAAATCTGTGTCCCATCAGTTTAGCATCTTCCTCAGCAAATGCCATGTAGTCATGCAATGAGTGCAAATCATTGTTTGACGATTGTGATTGTGTAACATCTTGGAAAATAGCATTGACTCTGTCACTTGTTTTAGCTGCTGCTTCAAAGTTTGAGGAACTAATTCCTCTCATGTTGCAAATAGAAACATCTGGAAATCTTAATTTTCCCCTCCTCTCAAATGTTGATTCTGTGAACTCATATTGCAAATAACTTCTGATGATGTGAAACAAGTGAAGAGACAATCCAACAAAACTTATCAGGACTGTTACCCCCCAGAACATCTTTGTGACTTTTCGTTTGTTGCCCACCAATCTTCTGCACAGCATGATGGAAGCACTGAAGTTGTCCACTCACAAACTCTCACCTGGGACGACGACGTGTTCCTCAAGTGTGTTCTGTGCTGATGTACAAAAGGCCTGTGAAAACTGCATTGATCTGGACTTCCTTCAACGCTCTTCACCTTTCCAACATGGCGAGCGTTTGGAAACAACAGACAGCTGCGCAACGCTCGTTGTCAATTCGATGTGCTTTGTTGCGTGCTGCGTTACCGAGGTGATGAATGCTTCTGGAAGAACTGCGGTTGGCAGGAACAAAACACAAGCGCACAACAGCACAAAAAGAACCACCAAGCGTGCAGGCAAAATAGTTGCTGTGTCAGATAAAACATTGTGCATCATGATAATCTTGTTCCTGGATGGGCGTGAAATGAATGTTTCTCCAACCTTGTGAACTCCTGTTGCCCGCAGTTCATTGACAGATTTTGTGCTTTGTGTTTTCGCCAAAAGACAAAACATTAGAATCAGCCCTGTGGTCAGCATGATTCAGCATGGAATCCATTGGTGGGACCAGGTGTGAGACACAACCTCTCTTTTTCTTGTCACTCTTGTTGGTTCTGCCTTCTGGTGGTTTGCCCGCACCACTGTGGAACTTCCCACAACCAGATGTACGAGTCCATCCAAGCCAAAAGAATGCGACTCAAACAGTGAGTTTTGGCTGTGATTTGTGAAGTGTCAAATACAGCTCGTGACACGCAGCTACCGCAGCAATCTGGCCGTGTGGCAGAATTCAATCTGCAAACCCGGGGAAAATCATGGGTGTGTTGGGAAGCAACTGTACCTCAACTGAGACTTACGAGACTGCGTTTTGTTCAGCCTTTGGATTTGTTCATCATTTTGTTTGTATTATTGTTCCCGATACCAAGCACTTATCCGCACATTCAGTCTGAGAGAATCAGACAAGAGTTAAAGAGAGAAATTCAGAAAAAGAGGTTGAAACTACAGGGTGATTTTCAGAGAAAAAGAACATGAACGGAATTCTGGAGAAATATGGAGCCATTCTTGGTGTTTTGCTTCGAGACATCACGCCTCAAGCAACTCAACACCACCACACGCAGCCTTGCAGCGCGGCGGAGCAAGTCAGGCAGGAATTCCACCAGACACCAACAACGTCACCAATAACGTCAAATTTACTTCAACACAGGAAAGTTTTTATTTCTAAGTTCAAAATTTTGGTCACTTTGATTGGACAGACAGCTCAGAGACACCTTCAAAGCTTTGTGACTTTGTTTTTGTTTTCTTGCTCATTGCTCACACCAAGTACATAATCAAAGAGCTTACTGAAAGTTAGCACTGAAATTCCAACCCAAAGCCCCAAACATCCACCAATGCTGCTGAGCAGATTTGTTATGGTATATTTTGGTGTCTCTTGCTTCACCAAAACCAGGTCAGTCTTTGGATAGATATTCAATGTCAGAAAATGATCTTTTACCCAAGAATAAATTTGTTCCTCAGAAGCATTAGATGATTTGAGAAATTGGTAATACTTGGAGGCTTTTAGTTTCCTTTGTCTTGAATTGGTTTCTAGTGTATTTTGTAGAAAATGCTTCAATGAATGTCTTGCTGGCCAATTTGATTGAGAAAGAGTCACTGAATACTTTGTTTCTGAACAAGACCAGAAACACTCACACATGTCACTGAAATAATTTGGTGTATGCCTTGCTGATGTTATAACACCACTCTGACATTTCAAAAGATAATCAGACAGGGTTTCATTGACAAGCAAATATTTTGCACAACTGGAAATATTTTTGTGATGCCTGACCAAATATCCTGTTGTTTTGCACCCACATTCCCTCAAAACTGCAGCATAGATACAATCATTCCTGCATTCTACAAATGAATATGGTGCATCAGACCCAGGTGCTTTATTTGTTGCATGTCTGCACTGATTGTAAGGCTCAGGCAGTCTGGTATGTTCAGTTGTATCAAACACTAAAGATGTTGAAAAGCCTGGTGCAGCCTCATAAGCTAAAAAGCCAATTGCTCTGAGATGGTTGGGAGGAGACAAAAGAATTTTAACACCAGTTGAGTATGCATAGGTTGACTTGCTGGAATAAATTCCCATAAATGTGTCATTTTCTGGCTCCAAATATACCACCATTCTCAATGCTGTGTCCACACCACCTTTGCTGGTTATGAGTGAGTGTCTTCCTCTCAGAAAAGTGAAACAGTTGGCAAACATTGGGACTATGAACTGTTCAAGATCATTCTTCTCACAAGGCAGTTTGTTAAATCTGCAACTGAGGATGAAATCTTCCATCTTGTGACCCAGGAGTTTAGCATCCTCTTCAGCAAATGCAACAAAATATTTCAATGCATGAAAGCTGCTTTGTGAGGATTGTGTTTTGTTTAGATATTCCAAGATTGCCTTCACTTTTTCACTGGTTTTGGATGCAGCTTCAAAGTTGGAAAAGCTGACTCCCCTCATGTTGCAGATAGAAACATCTGGAAATCTTGACTGGCCCCTCTTCTCAAATGAAGACTCTGTGAATTCATATTTCAAATAACTGCTGATGATGTAACATAAGTGTAAAGACAGCCCAGCAAAACTTGTAAGCACTGTCATTCCCCAAAGAACCTTTGCAACCTTTCTTTTCTTTTCAGGCATTCCTCCACAAAGCATGGTGTCTTCCAGAAAATTATTCTGAACTGGGCAGGTCAGCCTTGTTCTATCCCACTCAGTTCAGGTTTTCTGAAACATTTGTGAAGTCCTTATGTTTTCCAGTCTGTTGATTGTAAAATGCCCTTGTAAAGCTGCATTGATGCGGAACTCTTCCAAAGCGTTGTGAACGGGAAGATGAACAGAAACGAAAGACAGCTGCGCCAAGCAACGTGAGAATTCAGTGTGTTTTGGTTCTCTGATGTGCTGTTCCAGTGATCAGGAACGTGTGGAAAACAAAAGGAGAACTACAGACGACGGAAACTGAACAAAATATTGAGTTCTGTGCACACAGAAGCCATTATGGAATGATCATGAAACTCACAGGAGAAGAATGTTTTTTCCAACATTCTGAAATTCCGTCTGGTCGTGGCTCATTCAAAAGCTTTGCACAGTTTTGTCTGACAAAATGCCAAAGAAGGAGTACAATTTTATACCACATTCATGCGTCAATGGTTGGTAGCTTGAAGATTCTATCGGTGTGAATCCAGATTTGGTGCACGTCACAATACAGAACAAGAAGCAGTGCTCAAGGCAACTGCAGTGCGAAGTCCCTTGCCGGTAATGTCGTCGATTCTTCCTTGTCCTCCTTGTCCAGCAAGGGAGGACAAGGAAGAATCGACGACATTACCGGCAAGGGACTTCGCACTGCAGTTGCCTTGAGCACTGCTTCTTGTTCTGTATTGTGACGTGCACCAAATCTGGATT
>JAAUXT010108123.1_pt1 | contig 19928 bp, 18 predicted proteins | sample 7278171 | NCBI WGS metagenome assembly JAAUXT01 (sample SAMN14350112, study PRJNA611818) | marine sediment metagenome | isolation source: surface marine sediment (1.8m) | place: French Polynesia: Moorea | collected 2018-08 | reverse complement strand
TGCAGAAATATATTATATTTTAGCCATAATCAGAGAATAGTACAAATATATTACATTTTAGCCATAATCAGAGAAAAGTCACTGAAACAAGACTTGATTTCAAACTAATATATGATAGAAAGCCCCACAAAAAGTGCTTTTTTTCTTCAAAAAGTGCTTTTTTTCTTCAAAAAGTGCTTTTTTTGCTTTTTTTTTTTGGAAAATTGCTGTGCGAGGACTGCATCTGAGTACGTACCTGCGCTTCGTTTTCACTTTTCAATGTGAACATTTTTGAGCCAAAATCTGAACGAACTCACCAAATTGGGAAGCGATCCTATGACACAGTTTCTTTTGCCATGTGAACAAAGGCTCAAGAGCGATGCAGACGACATGTCTCACTGCTTGTACCTTGGACTGCTCAGCAGACCGATGTGGTGACGCGTTCAGCAGCGAAGATGACAGCGAAGCGGAAAAGTCTCGACATCCGACGAAAGTTCTCGTCAAGTCTCCCACATCAGCTCGCGGTGAGAATTTCAATCATTGCATTTTGATGGAACCAATTTTCCGCTAAAAATTCACACTGATGGATTTTGATTGGCAAAGTTCATTGAACTCTTTCGCATGGTGAGAAACAGGAGAAAACCCTGTTTGTGTCAGAAATCCCAAATTGTCCGTACCAGTGCACTCGTTTTCCGCCCGCTGTTTTTGCAACAGGTCTGTTCTTTGTTTTGCAGGTCATGTCGGCAGCGAAGAGGAAAATGAGACCGCTCGACCTGGATTGATGACCCCGGGTGTTCGCCCAGGTTTTCACATCTTTTGATATCCCTGTTTTCCCGATGTTTTGATGCCCCAATTTTCCCCAACAAGACTGTCGATGTCATGATTTGTGCACGGCGTTTTTGTTGGGTTTGTTCCAGCGTTCCCCAAGCCGCGTACGGCGGTTCGGCCGCGGACGCCGCCGCGCGCGCCGTTGCGCCCGTTCAACGCGCACACGACTGGACACACCGCGCGGCGCTGGAGCTTCCTGCGCTCTCTAGCGGACGACACACCTGACTTGCATAGACACCATGACGCCATCAAGTGAGTGAAGATGTCACTCTTCGCATCAACTTTGAAATGTTGCTTCCGTGAAGTTGACTCTGAAGTCATTGTGTTGCGAGAAAATAGAAAATTGTCGTTTGACGAAATACGACAGGAAGCGATTGAAAGAACGTGTCATTTCAAACAGAGGCAGAATGGGGAATAGTTTTGTTTCTGGTGAAGTCCGTTTGGCCCTCAAGCAACTAGCAGACATGCGCCACGGTGTGTACGTGGAAATCTGCCTCCTTTTCTCTCAGCGTGGCGTATCTGCGAGTTACCGGGAGGGTTTTCAGCCAACTAACTTTTCGAAGCACACGCATGAACGCAAAAATGTTCGTGATGTTCCCCCCTCCCCCACCCCGATCCACCGGACTTGCTCTTTATGCCTTGTCAAAGGAGTCATCCTTCCTGTTGAAGATCCCCACCCCTCCTGGAACTGAGGTTTCTCACGCATTTTCCGAAAAGTTCCACCTTCAGTTGAGAACTGTCCACGCCAACGCACTTCGAAGTGAAAATGCCGCACATGCCTGTTTGGCTTGTCCGGTGCCTCAGTATTCTTGTTGTCTAAAGGTACGTGAGCAGCTTTGACGCACACAAGGAAGAACTGAGCGCGAAGTTGTACGGGATGTTCAACGAAACAGTCTTCAAAAATGAGGTCAGTGCGAACGAAATTGTTTGAACAAAAGTTTATCTGCGGAAAAAATTACGGGAAGAAAACTGAACCATTCCTTTGTGTAGCTTCCAGCAGATATGGAAGTGAAATGGAGTTCAGCGTTGTTGAAAACTGCTGGTTCTTGTCGCTACCGGAGTGACAGGACTCAGCCGAACGGGCGACGGGTTTCAATCGAACTCTCCACGAAGGTCTGCGATACAGCAGGTATTTGCAAGCCCAAACGTCGTTGTGACATAAAAAAAAAACGCTTGTGAAAAGTCGAAGGTCGGTATGTGTGTGTTCAGTGCTTGGTGTCGGAGTCTCTTTTTCACCCTTCCTCTGCCCCCCCCCCCCCCATCCCTCTCCCTCAGGGCCCACCATTTTCTATCAGTGTTGGATGGATGACAGGTTTCGTCAGAAGCCCCCCCCCCTCCGAGTGAAAATTCAAGGCGTCATCAGACACCCTCAAAACACATGTTGGTACACACACGCGCGCGCGCGCGATTGTGAGGAACAATAGAACCAGGCCAAAACCCAAAATCAGCCTCTTTGGGAGCCTTGTCTTGTCATAATCTGGGCTTTGTGCCCCAGTGTATCAGAGCCTGGGAGCTGTTGTGGGGTTGGAAGCTGTGTTGGAACCTGGAAGTGATGTCATTTTGGCGGTCCTTACACGCACACACACGTTTCAAAGGAAAAAGGGCACACACTGTCTGTTTTGAGTCATCGTACGATTTCCTGTGGACCGCCGTTGGCTCGGCCTTTTTCCTCATTTGCTGGTGTTATTGCAGAAAGATGTCGAGATACGCTTATACATGAGATGTGCCACGCTGCGGTGTGGTTTCATTTTGGCGTCAACGACGCACACGGACCGTATTGGAGATCATTGTACGAAAACTTTTCCTATCTCGTTGGTGTTTTGTTTTCCGAATTTGAACTCTGAAAATCATCTGCAAATGAACCGAATTGGGATGGAAAGACTAAAATAATGCAAGGACTTGGTGATGATGAATTTTCAGTGCCAGAAGATCGAATGCCGTTCATCCGGAACTGGAGCCCATCAGTCGGTGCCACACCTACGAGATTTTCGCCAAGTACACCTACAGGTGTACGAGATGCGGTTCGAAGTAAGTTGACTTTGTTGAGACTGGTCTGGCACTTCTGCCTGACCGCCAGTCGTCTAAATAAGGAGGATGTGGTGTCAACACTGAAAATGCTCTTCGATTTGGCCGAGCGCGCCAAGATACGTGTTTTCTTTTGTCAATGAGAAGTCAGTCGATGTTTGCAAAGTTTGTTCATGCAGACAGCACCAGAAGGCACCAGAAGACAGGACTGAGCAGGTCAAAGCGGAAGGTGGAACTTTTGGTTCTTCCAATTCATCCAGGTTTCCTATTCGTTTCAGAAATGACAGACACTCAAAATCGGTGAACACTGAAAAGGAGTTTTGTTGGTGCGGTGGAAAGTTCGAACTTCTTGTGAACAAGAAGAACAAAGCCGGAAAAACGGTCTCCACTCCGCATACGCCAAGAGCGCCGAGCAAGTTCGCTCTCTTCGTCAAAGAGAATTACGCGACGGTGAAGAAGGGCGGCACTTTGAGTCACAAAGACACCATGAAGCAGCTGAGCGACGACTTCGCAAAAGTGAAATTGAACTTTGCGTAGGGAGACATCAGCCAAGCGATCTTTGGAATGTTGTCATTCGCATTCCCTCAACCGCAAGTTGCAAATGGTCGAATCTGTTGGAGCCACAGTTTGGGTCGTGTAAACTCTGAAATGTACGACAAACTGAAGTCGCCAAAAACAAAAGCCTCACAAACTGTTTCCGGGGGCGTGGATTGCACTGCACGTCTCAGTGCGCTGTTCTGAAATCTTAAATGTTTCTGAGACCACACAGAGAGCGTTGTGCAGCAGATGAACAAATTCGTGCCTTCTTTGTGCCCATGGCAGTCGAAGGGCAGTGAGAATAATATCCGAACATTTCCTTTTGCGATCATACGTAATCCAGAACATTTTTTTCAACGTTACAGACTAAAATTGTGTCGTCTTCAAATCACGGCAAGTCTGACTGAAAGGAAAGGTTTGGCACCGACCGAAGCAAACCGTTTTGAGAACCAGGCAACCAGTATTGATGGGCTTTTGTTTGTGCATGTCAAATTTTGCAGGACTTGAGACTCTGCACTTTTTTGTTCTGCTTGGACAAAAAAAAGACAACCAAGAAAGAGCAACGTTGTACTTGCATCTCCACTGCGTGTGTTTGGAATCTCGCAGGAGCCTGGTCCGCCCAGGAGATATGCGTGCATGTACTCGCGGGGGAGGTCACTACAGCTGCAGAAGATGGGATATCGTCGGTGCCCTTGTGACCACACTTGCAATTGTTCCCTTTCACGTGTGAGACGATAGGTACTGTTCCCCCCCCCCCACCGACTCACTGGAATGCAAAGATTGATCTCATTGATGCGGCTTTTATGGCCAAATTGTTGATTTGATTGGAATTTTTGGTAAGATTAAAGTCATCAAACCAAACAGAATGCGTCTCTTGTCGCCTTTCTATTCCCGTGCCCGCCACAGCGAAGCGAAGCATGCACTGTCAGTGCAGACATACCAGAGGTGTTGAATGCGCACAGTGCCTCAGTGTGCACCCACAAACCCGCGGCGGGGCTTTCAACGATCCGTGGGCTTTGTCCACTCACGATTGAATACGTGTGTCGGTGCAATGGAGGGGGCTGGTGTGGTAGCATTAGGTCTTGTGCCACCTGGGGCCTGGTCTTGTGCTGTCATCCTTCCTCACCCCAGTAAGATGTTTGTCTCGGGTCCCACATGGGGCCTGGTTTGTGTTGAAATACTTTTCATTTGCACAGGCGCGCGTGTTGAATCACAGAAGGTGCTCCACCAGGGCAGTCTGGTTTGAAGCACAAAAAAGCTTGATTCAATATCCACCCAAGAAAAATTACTGGTTGCCAACAAATGCGACAAGGGAGACCACGCACACACCACGGGGTCTTTTCTTGCTGTGAAATGGCAATTTGCACTTCAGAGAAATCTTGTTGAGCGGGCGGGGCGGGGTAGGATTGAAGAGTGACGCACGCTGATCATATTGACGGCCGTATCCAGCACCCGGTCGGGTAGAGATCCGTGTCTGTTCCTCACATGACGGTCATGTGTGACAGTCACCACCTGACGGTCAGTCGCTCTGGACTGTTGTGTGTGCCAAGAACATGATGGTCAGGCTGCAGCTTTCTTGTGTCCTTGTTCAATGCTTATGTGGGGAGGGGGCATTTCACTTGTGGGTGTTCTCTCTTTCTCTGTCTCTCTTCCAACGCACAATCCAAGATGGCTGCTGCTGCTCAGTCCAGAGGCGCGTCCACCGCCTGTTTGTGTTCTTGTTTCACTGGATTTTGATCCCGGTTTCGACTGTTGAAAGTAATCAGCACTGCATTGGATCACAAGACTCTGGGTACACGAACAGGCACTTTTCTAGATCTCTTGAATCAGATGGGGCAGTTGTTGTAAAGATCTAGCCCTGGAGTTTGTTGCGGTGACACAACCACACAACCACAATTTTTGCAGTTGTGTGCACTTCTGGCGTTCGTGCACGTGGCCAGTGATGATGTTTGTTTACATGTCAAGTTTGCGCATGCGCGTACTTGTGTGGCGCAAGGTGCTTCAAAGTTTTTGTGGGAGTTTGAAATAGTAATCTTGCAAAGAATACAAGCGTGCAACTACAAGTAGTATTTGTACATTCTCGAGTGTCTCAAAGTTGCTTTCAAAACTGAAACAAGAAGAACTATTTCGGCCCAGTTTCACAAAGTAGGTCACAAGGAGTGTGCTGCGGCCATTTCCGTTTCAATTCTGTATGGCGCCCTTCGATCACAACTTTGTTGTGAAGAAAGGAATTTTATGAAATTTCCAGGATGATTTGGTGAATTCAACGACGTGAAAGTATGGAAGTACCTCGTAGGATTGAGCTGATGCCTGTGGCCCCCGTCCCAAAGAAGGAAACAAAGAAGACTCCTCAAACCATCAGATTCACTTTGGACCTCAGTGAATCAACGGATAAAACCTGCCCGGAGTTTTCCTACGAAGAACTTTTACGGAATGCACTGGTAAGTTGATGAAATTATCCTTCAATATTCAGTTGTTCGCTTGGTATTAGATCCACAATGCTACAGATCCAATTTCACAAGAGAATGGGCTGTTTAACTGCACCAAAATTGGGGTTGAATGTCACACGTGTTTCGTGTAGTTTGGCGTCAAAGTAAAACTTTCCGCAGCTTTTGGACCAAGGAAAATGCTCGGCGAAGCTTCTCTCGCTACGATACTATGCAAAACAGTATGGAAAATGGTCAGAGAGAGAAAGAGACGCCATTTTGTGCCGCAGTTTAGTTTGTCATGGCATTTGTGCACGATTTTCCAAACCCCTGTTGATGTCTTGTGCAAGGAAGGAACCGAGTACGAAACACTATTTGTGAGCGGCCTCGAGTGACACTGTCGACAACCGTTGAGTGTCTTGCAAGTTTCGTTTGAAATGTCCAATTTCTGCAAAGATGGAGAGAAAGAAGAATGCCATGATGGAGGTTTGGTCGTGGTAAAGCCATGCACAGCTGTCAACCCAGACAAGTCTTCCTCAGTTGGTCTTGATCGCAGCGTTATCTGCCGTTCTGTGACTGCACACTTGCGTTTGATTGCATTTGAGTATTGGAACTGATCTAAGTTGAAAAGCACTCGTTAGCCATATTTGTTAGGTGGCTGGTTGTTTGTTTATCTCGACTGATGTTTGTGCAATCACACATCAGTTTACCTTCGGGGCGCGTAACTGGAGCGAGCTGCGTCCTCGGCTCCAGCGCCATGGCAACACAACTCCGGCTGCGAAAATTTCTTGATTTTCATGCAAAGCAGCAAGCACTCAACATTTGGCGTGCATTTTCCATTTTGTGTGGCTTGCCTCCTGGAGACGAAACAGGAGCCATGTGTGTGAGTGTGAAGATGTACGATTGACAGCTGGTTCGGGTAGCTGCTCGCCAGCAGGCAGCCAGCCACAACAAAGGTGGTATTGACAAGACGCTTGCAGACTGTGTCGGATGCGGATTAGAACAATGCAGACCTGCGTGCCTGAGTGCGGGTGATCTTCAGCAATCAGTGAGCCGTGTCAGAGGTCAAAGTGATTATGAATCGGGCATGCGCGGTGCATATGCACTGATAATAGGCCAAATAGAACAGAGGCTCTATATTTGGCTCGCTCTGGGGAGCAAACAACATCGATTGCAAGAGATGCGAGCTGCGTGCTGGGGTGATTACAGTTGCAATAGATCAAATCAATACTGCATTGATGAATTATTTGCGGGAAATTCAAAATGACGGGGCGCACAAAACAGCGTTTCTTGGCCAAAACTGGTCGGATTTTCTTCGCGTTTTTTGCGCTGGGCCCCATTTTCTGCTCAGCAACTGATCGTGGCACGATGTCGTTTCCATTTTCTCGTTGAATTTTCGAGAGATGGTGACTGCCATGGTGACGTTGATTGGATCATCAACTGACTTGTGTCCAAATGATTGTGGTTCATGTGTGAATTTGCATGAATTGCACTCAACGGTTGAATTCAGTTTGTCCCGCAGAAGTTCCACTTTTCGAATTGTTTGAAAGTGCCATCACGGAAAGTGTCGGTGACCTTTTGCCGTTCGTTCGAAGAAATGCAACATCGCATACGTACAGAAAACTTGTTACTCAGCCATGGTGGGCAAAACTTTTTGTCCCTCTAAATACCAAAATCACGTCAAAGTTCTGACATTTTGGTAATGTGTGATCGTCACAAGGGCGGTGTCATCGCCCTCTCACCAATGTTACGAGGAATGTTCCAACAAGTACGTTGGAAGCGTGACGAGACGGTAACGTGTTGCGTGTGGAGTGGAGCTCTGTTGTTCAAAAGACAAATGAATGTTCCTTCTGTTTCTGCAGGGTAAGAAGAAGAAAAAGAAGAAGGACGATGGCGAGGAGCCTGGGCCGCAGGTGAACGGCGGCGCCAACCCGGACGACCCGTTCGGGGACGACGAGGATGACGCCAAGCTGCAGGCGCTCGCAGCGTCCTTCGAGGCCAAATACGTAAGTGACGAGAAGTGTGTGTGCGTGTGTCAGCGTAGAGAACGAACAATCTGCGCTGTTGATCCGAAAACCCGTTTTGAACCACCCTGAACCTGGTGGTGGCAAATTTAGAATTTGGTTCGAAGAGCTCGAACCAACATCGAGTTGTTTGTTCTCGTTCCGCAAATGCAGGTTGTTGACCGCAGAATTGTGATAACTGTCTTCGTTCAGGGTCGGGCGCCGGGGAAAAACGGACGGAAGGGAGACCGACTTGTGGATCTGGTCGACCTGGGCGAAGGCTACGACGATGAAGATTCGTTCATTGACAACACAGAAGCGGTGAGCACAAACTCGATTTGTCCCCGGAATTCTCATGGCGAGCATGACTCGCACACACGTCTCGGTTTGACTTGTGCGCGCGGCGCAGAACCTCGTAAACCTGTGAAAGTCGAAAACACCAGTCACAGAATCAGAGGACGTCAAATTGTGGTCCTTCAACTGCAGTTTCTCGGTTTCAGTACGATGAACTGGTGCCAGCCTCGTTGGAGACGAAGCACGGAGGTTTCTACATCAACTCAGGGAAGCTCGACTTCAAAGAGACGCACCTCGAGTCTGATGATGATTTTGAGTCACCGAAGATCAAGAAAAAGAAGAAGAAAGTTAGTTTCGGGCAGTGTTACTCCTCGCCTGTGTCAATGAATTTGAAGTTTGGGGAGGGGGCATGCTTTGAGGTTTGAATTTCGCCAACAATGCAGTGGCCTGTTTGAGACATATTATTCAGTTGCGTCAACTTTTGCAGCTGGAAATCACGTCAGACTCCGAGGACGAAAAGCGAGTGTTGCCAAAGGTAAGTAGGAGTACATTCGAGTTGTGTGAACGTGTTACGTTCGCTTGATACAAGCTGTCGCTGTGACCGCAGGAAATACAGCGCTGTGATTTCATCAAGGTTATTCTGCAGTTCGATTTGTTTCAGAAAAAGTTCTCGCACAAGAACGTGTTGATCAAAAAGCGGAAGAAACTGAGCAACGGCAACGTGGAGGGAGCGAAACCTGCCAAGAAGCCCAAGTTGGGCGAGGACGGGCAACCAAAGAAACGAGGGTGAGTGCTTGTGTAGAAATCGGACGTTGAGCATTGGCTGTGGGTGTCGTTGAAACACGGTACTTGTTTTTGCCGAGGTGTCCACAACACAAAACAATTCGAACTTAGGTTCAGGCAAAAGGAAAGAAATTATTTTGTCGAATTTGGCCGTGTTCAGCTCAAATCGTCCGCGCAGTGAACTTGGCCCGCGTGTTTTGCACGCGCCAACTTGGCGAGTGCGTCTCCGCCACACTGATTTGTCCAAAATCGACCACACCCATTTTTGCTGAATGCCTCCCAGCCCTCCTTTCACAGCCCGGAATTTTCTCAACTGTTTTGTTTACGGCGGGAATTTTGGTTGAGAGATGATTTCGTGACACCCTGGACCTTTTTTTGGCGAGTGTTTTTGCAGAAATTTCGTTTGGGTTTTGTTGTCGGGTGCAGTGCAGGTCGAGTGGGCTTTTCCTCCCCTTTTCGCCCCATTTCCCTCCTTAGCCAACACCACGGCGCATGTCCACACTGATAGGTGTTCTTGTTGCTGCCTCCGATGGAAGCGTTGCGGTTGTTTTGGTGTCAAATCGGGCTCGGCCTTTTCTTGTGGCTTGAGGAAAACTACGTAGGATACCGTAGAGTTCGTGTAAGCCGTTGAGTTTGGTTTCGTAGTCTTCGACATTCGTTGCTTTGATTAACTTTGTAATATTTTGAATAATTTGGGTTCCAGGTTAAAACATGATAAAGACAAAAGGTAAAAGACATTTTTGATACAGAAGTTAATTAAGGGTACTAATTCTTGTGTCCACTGTTTCGTTGAATTTGTAAGGTCTGTTTCTTTCAGTGTCCTCTTGTTGCGTTCATTTAGTGCTGATCATGTTTTCACCTGCTCATTGTGGACGCTTTGGTAGATTTTGAGCACATGTTTGTCTGCTTTTGGTGAACATCAGTCGGCCAAGCACGAGCGAACTGAATAACACACTGGCACAAAATAGGCACTATTGGTTGGTAGTGAACGGTGCTATGACCCTTCTTCCAGCTGCAAGTCCTTCAGAACCTGCTTTTATGGTTCATGAAGGGCAAAGGCCCAAGTGCACCTGAGACAAACACAGCGTTCGTGTTTGCACAGGTGAATTGGAATGACTTCCCCAAATGTTAGTTGTGAAGATAGCACGCTACTCGGCAAGCTGCTTCCAAAACTCTGACAGCAACGAGAGAGATACTGATTCCTGTTGTTGGCTTCCTTTGTAATCGTGTGGGAAACCAGGCACGCATGGCAGAAACATTGACACATGACTCGTTGTGGGGTATCGTCATAAAAAACTGAACGGTCCATTTCAGTCGTCCGAAGGTGAAGAAGACGCCGCCGTCGGTGCAGCAGTTGATCGAGCAGGTGAAAAAGTCGACGACGAGCGGCCTCAAGCCGGACCCGAGCGGAGCCGTTCCCGGCGACCCCGCCACCGCAGACATGTCCGGTACGGTGACGTCCTCAAGACGCGCCTTTCCATTTATTTTGCACAAACTTGTTTCCAAGGCACGAAGAGATTTTTTTGACGAGTGCGGAGCGTTGAGGCGTTTTGCACGTTGTTGTGCAATTCTTGTCAGGAAATTGATGAGCACAGTTCTTGGTTGTCTTCTGCAAAAGAAATACAGTTGTTGACATTCCCATGCACTCGAAAGTGAGCTGGTTTCGTTCCATTTGTAGTTTCTCGGTTGGTTTCGGACTCGTCCAACCTGTTCGACTCGGCGGGTGAGGACGTGAGCAAATCGCCGAAGCCGGAAGCCGCGCCAGAGATTCCCGACAGCGTGTCGGCCAGCCTCAGGGACAACGTCGAGAAGATCAAGACGGCCGCCAGGGGCGCCGTGGAGGGCAAGAAGAAGTTCTTCAAAAACTCGACCATCAATGCACTTCTTCTGGAGTAAGTTGCAGTCATTGTCGCGTTGTTGGAAGCATTCACCTGAAAGCCTGCAAAAACGAGCTCTGCTTTCGCAGTGCAACGTGTTGCTCGCAACACTGCTGAGTGTTCGACCTGCACCCTTCCTTTGTAGTATCGAATCGGAGAGTCAGTCGCTGACGCCAGCAATCAGGAAAACAATCTACGCGCATCTTGCTGCGTTTCTTCCGATTGGGCTTCCGGCTCTGATGAAACGCGCTAGAAAACTGAGGACCAACGAGCAGGATGACAAACTCAAGGAACCTCTTGCCAGGCTTCAGGACGGTGCGTTGTATGAAACTGTGAGCGCAGGGCAAAGTGGAAGACGGATATTCACAGAAAAATATTGAACATGTTACTCTTGAACGTTGCAGTTTTCCCGTTTGCTTTCAGCCGTTGGGAAGGTGATGCCGGAGCAGTTGGAGAAGTACAACAACGAAGTTCGAGAAGCGACGCGTCTTTATCAGGAAAAGTGAGTCGTGGCTCCTTGAACTTAGCTTCAGCAAATTGAAACTGCAGGCTTTCGGGTTTCATTCAGTGTGGATCTTTGATGTCAGCGCATTACCCCTGGAGCTGTGTGTTGACAGGCAGCAGTTGTGGCAGCAGCAGAAGCAAGAGAAGGATGAGTTGGGTGCGACCACCACGGAAAGCGATGAACCTGCAGTCGCTGGCGGCGCCACGGGCGAGAAAGGAGCAGCCGAGATGAAGCGATTCAAGGCGCCCAACAAAAAGTTCACCTGGACTGATCACCTGAGGTTCGTTCTTTCAATGTTGAAGTTCAATGCACGCGTTGTTTCTAAGTTTAGCACTGTTTATTTCTGAATCACGCGTGCCGTTTGGTGACTGGTGGTCCAAACCTTGCAGGCAGCTGTTGTGCACCGTGGTGCGCATCAAGATGACGATGTACGACGCGAGCGACGCGCGCACACAGTCGGCGGAGGAGTACCTCAAGGCGTACCTCGAGACGGAAGTGCGCACCCTTTGGCCACAAGGATGGATGCAGGCCAGGTCAGTGTATTCTGCTGAAATACAGTCTTGCAGGAACTCAGATGGACTGAAGTGATGACATTTAGCGATTTAGCCATGTGGAAAAATATCTTTGCGTTTTTGCAGGATGTTGTACAAGGAGAGTAGAAGCGCTCACGAACCATGGACGTCACTTGGCACCCAGTGAGTATTTTCCGTTGGTTTGTGCGGTTTAGTTGTGAGAGAAAATGAATGTCAAGTGTCCAGTGTCAAACGCAGAGAAATTAGATTCGTGCTGTTTTCTCGGAGAGACTGGTGGTGATGTTTCCTGTTTCTTGTGTTCTGCAGACCGAAACCGAAGAAACCTGTGATATCAGACGGAGGTCACGCCAGCACGAATCCAGTGGCCACAACGAACAACACTGTGTCGGAAAACACCGAGAAAACAACGAAGAAGCCCCCTCCTGTGGCAGAGAAACCTGCGCCCAATCCGACACCGACGCTCCTGGACTACGCCAGTAAAAGTTACATGTCCGCAGCGAAAAGCAAGATCTCTTCAACGCCGATCACGAAGCCTGAAAAGGGCAACAGTGGAACAGATCCCAAACCTGTGACGAGCACACCGGCAGTGACTCCTATTCGGAGCAGTCCGGAGCAGAGCACGGAGGCGATGCGCTCCATCAACATGTTGGCCAACCTGGCTGCGTCCAGCAAGCTGCCCGTCAGCAAACCGTCGGAGGGACCGTTCGGTGCGATGTTCACTCAGTCGGCCATTGCCAAGAACGCCGACCCCTTTCACAGTCCTGTTCTCAAGTCTCCGCCGATCAGCAAGTCATTCGAGCCTTTCTCCGTGACGGCGAAGTCTCCTGTAAAGACGTCACCCCCAGAAACACCGGACTTCATGGCTCAATTCCGCGAGTTCACCAAATCATTCAGACAAGAGAACAGGGACTCGCCCCCTGCGCTCACCGTCCAGTCATCCAGTGTGAACCAGGGCCTCGGCTTCAAGCAGAACTGGGACCAGGCAGGCAAGCAGAAAGAGGCCGCGCATGGCAAACCAAAAGTTGCCTTGGATCAACAGGTATCGAAAACGAAACTCTCATCAGGTGTCAATGTGGTGAAAGTTTCCAGAGCAAAACAGTCAAATGGCACAAAAACAGCAATGAACTTGGCGAATCGAACTTCTATGCAAACTGAAATGGGACAACAGCGGCCTCCTCACGTGAAGCCGGCGGCTTCCGTGGCCAGCATTCTGGCGGCAGCATCACAAAGCAACCCGGTGATTTCCTCTCTCTCGGAGAATGCAGGACATAAACCTCAGTGCGTGTCTCAAAGCAATAGCTCGGAGTTGGAGAACATTTTGAGATTGAAACAACAAGAGCAGCAGCAGCTCGCGAAGCAAACGGCGACAACGGAGAAAAAACGACTCCCGCAGCAGCACATTTACGAACAAGGCGTCAATTTGACGAGTCGCCCAAAACCTCCGACAGACAATCTGTTTTCCGTTCCATCAGCAGCTGCGCTTTCTCAGCCTTACAGCGCGCAACCCACGAAGCACCAAACCTCCAGTCCTGTCGCGTCGTCCAGCCTGCAGCAGCAGGCGCAGCAGCAACTGCACAAACAGGGCGCGGTGCCGCGGGCGAGCCCCAGTCCCAACCGCGCGAGCCCCGTAACTCCTCCCAGGAGCTCTCCAGGCACTGCGTACAGCAACTACGCGCACCAGGTCCAAGCTCAGATCCAGCAACAGCAGCATCAACAGCAGCAGCGAACCAAGTCGTCTTCAGGTACTTCGCAAGTGCACGACATGTGGAGAACGGTGGATCCGTTGCTGCAGGTGTCTCGGTCGCCAGGCACCAATTCGTTCCCGCTGCCCTCCGGGATGCAGCGCTCGCCGGAGTTCTTCCTCCCGTCGCACGGTGGCGCCACGACCGGAAGTAGCGCGAGCGCGGCCGGGACGCCGTCGTTCCCGATGCACATGATGGACCTGAGCCAAGCGAAGAAGGCGCACGATATTGCCGCAGCTATGCGCTCACCAAGTTCGCCGGCACTCAGCGGTACGTTCGTCTCGGCGTTGGGATGCGATGTTTTTTATTCTTGCCAATGATGGCCTCATGGAGAAGGCGTTCTCAACGCGAGCGTGCGCGCGCGAGGGTGTGTGTGTGTGCGTGTTTCTCACAAACTAGCTGTGACCTGACAACACCCAACGGAAGTCCAAAATTCCATCTTACGTTTGCTTCTGTTTTGTTGCCGACAGGGCCTCGTCTGTACGGTTCGAACGCACAAGGCAGTCAGAGTGTCGGCGTGTTGCAGCACCCCGGCTTCCTGGGCGCGCACTCCTCGCAGCCGCACCACTCAACGGGTGAGTTGTCGTTCAGAACACACGGAAATTCCGAAAATCTCTTTGACGGAGATTGTTCGTTGCGTGTGCGTGTGTTCTGAGTGAACTGTGTCGTACCTCTGTTTCACAGTGGAAAACTAACACAATGTTGTGAATGTACTCTTTGGCGCTGGATTCCAACTGCCTTTTTCGATCGACTATCTTGGCAATTGAATCGAGTGAATGAAATGTGACGTGTGTCGTTTGTGTGACTTGTTTCCATGCAAGTGAAGCGTAAGTGGCAGGAGTTTTGCAAACAATACTCTTGAAAACCAACGCCGTCAGAAATTCGCCTGTGCTCCTAGTTGGTGCTTCTCATTGGAGTATGGTCGTTGTTTGGTTCTTTTGTTTGTGCGCAGTTCTGCAAAGCAACACGTCAGTGAATGCTTGGAGGCGTCAGACCAGGCTTGAAAGCGAGTGACTAACGGACATGCTGTGTTTTCAGGCGTCTTTAGTCGATCTGTGCACGGCAGCAGCCCTCTCACTCCCGGTACCCCGCCATTTAGCAGCCATCCATATGCAGGTACACGTGCCCACATACTGGATGCATGTCACAACAGCTTGTAGGACGTAGCCGTAGCAGATTGTGCTTCATGCCTTGTGTGTTCTACACAACCCAACCGCAAATGTTCGTTGTTTATCACTTTGACAACTGCAGACGAATCTGCAAACCAGAACTTGTGAGTGTGCTCAAATCATCCGACACTGTCGAGGATGATCAGCACAATTGCAAGTGCCATACACTGAACGTGAGTCTGTCGGTGGGTTTACCAAATCTGCAGCTGTTAGATTGTGAGGACAATGAAATTGCCTTCTGCTGTCACACAGTTGATTTGTGCGACATAGGAGAATGCAATTCTTTTTTGTCTTCGCACTCTTATGGTCAGCAGCATGTTACAGGGGGGACTCATTGGCCTTGCGCTGACGAATAGATTCGACGAATCAGCAAGTGTGGTCTTACCCTCCAATGGAGCCATTTGAGATGTGATGTTTTCTTGCGTAGGAGCAGCAGGGGTACTTTATCTTGAGCGTGTTCCCTAGAAATTTCGCCCAGGTGCAATATTTCTTTTCTTTTTGTGGAAATGCATTGCAGAACATTTTCTTCGGATTGTTTTGTTCATTTTTTCGTCGTGGTGATCCTGTGGTTTCTGAGATCTTTCCCTTTCTGTGTGGTGTCCAGTCATTGATCAAATTTCTTTTGCGGAGAAGTTCACGTTTGCCTTTCGTTGGTGTCAATTTGCACGCAGACGATTTGCTTTCTTTGCACGGACTTTGAATAGTTATGAACTGTTGAAGACAGGAATTATGACGCGCTGAGCACGATTCCATGAATTTTCATCTTTCGACAACTCTCCTGTACTTCTTGTCTGTGGACACAAAAGTTGTCCAACAATTGAGATCACGCACAATGTTGTACATTTCAGACCAGGGGCAGCAGTACCGATAGAACCGGCCAGTTGAGTGTCTCCCTTGGTGTGCAGTTGAAGACCGGGACATTCACACTCAACTGTAAACTGCTCAAACAACACAGGGACTGTTGTGTGCACATTCCGGTTTACTTTGGGTGAGGGAAGGGAGAACAACGTCCGAAGAGTCATTGATCCCGGCAGTAAATTCTTTGCCGCGGACATCGAAGCAGAGATCAACACCTTTTTCGATACGCGCAGATGCTGCTACAAAAGCTTCAGGGTTAAAATATCTTCACTCACGGCAGCGGACGACGACGTGAAAACGAAATCCAAAAATATGCACGTTGTAGTTGAGTTCACTCAGAATCCTGCGTGCATGCCTGTGTTATTGTGAATGAATCGGTTGCAATCCATGTACAATGTCAGCGTTGTTGAATTATTTTCTGTGGAGACAGAGGACACTGTGTCTGCGACTTTGTCTCGTGAAGTCACAAGACAAATGTCGTCAGAAGGATGACTGTGGTGATACTCAATGTGATATTGTCTCGGAGGCCAATTTCGATAATGTGTTCAGGATTTCATTTGACTCTTTCGTTAAATCTACCCAGTTTCTGTCTGAATTTCTGCATTTGGTCTCCAGCACTTCGAATCGCGACGACACGGTCAGTAGAAATGGAACTTCGTTTGAACTTCAAGCGTAATCTTGCACTTCACTATGCCAGAAACAGTTCTGGAAAGTGGCGGTTTATTTTCGATGTAGACGAACCTGCAGGTTTTTGTTCGGGAGGAATGCAAAACCAGATTCAAGTTGTGTCGGTGCTCGACTCTCCCCACAATTGTGTTCAGCATGTTTCTTTGATACAATGCGAGTTAATAGTTGAAGTTGTAATGTATTTATTCGAACTATCTCTGTTGAAAGAGGAATGTAAACATGTTCAGTGTACCTAAATGTGTTTGTAATGAATGCATCGTGCATGTGTACAAACTATCCAGTCTGAATGAATGAACAAACCTTGTGTGTATGATATGTGAAGACTTGTTTTGTCGTGGTCGCTTGGCATTAAAAAAAATAGAAGCCTGAATTTAAAAGAGGTCGAACACACTTTTATTTATTGCTCAACAGCAAACGAATTTTTCACATTTACAAAATTGAACGGAATTCACTTGCCCACAGAACGACATTTAAAACTTTTGTGCCCTGATTTGCGCCCACTTGTCTTGAACAAAAGGATCACAATACCCTGTTTAGCTATGTGAGACGTACTGCTGAAATCTTACAAACAGTATTGTACAGTAATCGATGAGAAAATTGGTCCCTTCAAAGATAACACAGATTTCGTGGGTGTCTCCTGGTTGCGAGACGAGTGAGTTGGTGCAGCGAAGCTTTGAGCATGCTATGTGATGTACTGCGTCGCAGTGGCGATTGAAAACAGGAAACACAACTGTCGCAGCTACACACTCAAATCATGGGAACCCAACAAGTTTCGTCCGTGAAAAAACACATTCGATCAATTCGGGTGTGCGAAGAATAAAAATCGAAGCCTTTTCTGAAGCAAAGTCAGGAGGAATTCGTGGATGCAGCATGGTTAGTATTTGGTATCACATTTATGTTCTGGTTTGACACTGTACACTGTACAATTTCCACATTGCAAAGCAACCACTTGCGGAGAAATATTGTTCTGCCACAGATTCAATCGAAAACAGTTTGTCGTTTCCAGAAAAAGAGGGTTGAAAATGAACCATCCATTCTTGCGCGCGGTTCAACGAGCAGGTAATTGGTTTGCACGATTTTCACTGGCCGCCCAAATCAGGCTTCCTGTCTTCACCCTTATAGCCCGGCATGAGTTCCATGCGCAGGTTTTTGTGCTTCAGACAGCCGCCGAGCTTTTGTCTCGCAAAAGGGTAAACAAGTCTGAGCAGGCTGCAAGACTGCTCAAACGTATAGTTTTGCACTGAAGAGACTCCCAGATTTTGTAGTTTCGTTTGTGCGCGCGTCCATGATACAACATCAGGTCACTCACACAGTGCACACAAAGCCGCGCGCTTGGCAACCGATGAGAAATGCTGACCATACTTTCACGGTGGAAGCATGGACTTCAATTGAAAACGATTGTTTGGCAAGGTTGTGATAGTTTGCCTGTCATTATTGCACACAAGACGCACAGCCATTCCAAATTTCTGCACCATTCATGTTCTTCGAATGAGGTTCCTCCAAAAAGAGGGTCAGAAATGATCCATTCATACTGGGAACAAATTGACCAGGTGCCTTTGCACGTCGACTTCAGCTCCGCCCTCGAAGCGCACAAAAGTCCGAGATGACTCAGGCAATTGTCTCGTATCCTCCGGAACTGAAGATCTAGAATTGAGTTGTGATAAGTCGGTCCACTTTTGGCACACCGTGGTTCCGTAAGTCTGCACCACTGCCAAGGTTGAATATGCAATGGCTGTTCAAACCTCCCCAGAGCTGGGATTTCGCGTACATCACTGTCGCTCTTCAGTGATGTTCCTACGTCAGGTGAAGTGGTCGAAAATCGAGGTGAACGCGTCGCCCGGGCAGCTCCAGCCAAGAGGCGCGGGTTCCGGCTGCGGAGGAGGAGGCGACGAGCTTGGTCGTTCTTGTGATGGTTCATCTCCACTGCTTTCATCAGCTTCTCATCCACATGTTCGCTGAAAAGTGAAACGAAGCGATGAGAAATTGGCCGTGATCCCGATCAAGATGTCTGAATCATTGTTTTGAGGCCTGCTATCCTTTGAATGTTCACGCGAAAGGCCCTTGTTGAGATCTGAACCTCTCGCGCTCCACCCGCGGAACACGAGCAGGCGCTGACGTTGATGACTGACTGACAAGTCTCTTCAGGACCTGGTCGGACAGACAGATGTGCTGCCGGATCGATGGCCTGATCGATGTCGCATCTCCGGTGCAGTAAAGCGCTGCACAATGGAGATCGGCAGTGTAAGAACTGCTCTCCGGACACCACTGCTGTTAAAAACTCCGTCTGTGCCAGTGCGCTTCTGGATGTGGTGGACATGGAAGCAAGAGTCAGCGGGTGTGGGGACTGAGCGCCCGACCTCAGACATCATCTTGCACTTAGCTCGGCGCTGGAGCGACAGACTTATGGGGCTTCTCTATTGCAGTGATAAATTGAAGTGGTGCAGTCAAGCATTACCAACTCCGGCGGGGCCGCCACCTTATGAGGGAATTATGACCAATCATGGTCAGATATACGACCGGTTTTATCAATTTCTGCAAGAACAGGTTCGGTCTGAATGACGCGTTCACAGAACACTCGATTCGAAGTGAACAAATTGTGTTCCCTGGACTTTCCAACATCCCATTGCAAGAGGGAAATAATTTCTAGGCCCGTCGTGCATTCCACCGAATCCGCAGATGCAATTCGAGGGGATTGTCCACCTCAATCAAAAGGCGCTTTGAACAATCGTCCCCACGTGGGTCATGAGTCCGTTGTGGCTCTTTGCACTTGTCCTGCAGGAGCGAAACACACCTCATCAGAAAATTGAAAGCGAACCTGGCTGGCACAACTGTTCGTTTTTCAATTGAGTGCGGGTACTGATGGACAGGGCCACAACTTTCAGCATTTGTCTTCTGCCGCCCCGGTCATATGAATGAAGTCATTCAGCTTCGTACCAATAGCACATCCAGCACAACAAGATTTGTCCATTAGAGGTGCGGATTGACGATCCCTTCTCACTTGTATGCAAAAACACGTCTATTGGGCTTGGTCATCTCTGCTTGGTCTTGTTCGATACCCGCGGTGTTCAAACTAAGACACTGTCTGACACGAAATCCAAAGATGTGCGCATCTACGGCATACTTGTGTCTGGCAAAATCTACTTGCAAGAGAGCTGTCCAGACTGCGTGCGACAACTTCACGCGTGTTTGGCTGCGTTCTGCATGCAGTCTCGTCACTTCAGATGCGTGAATTGTCCGTGTGTATGCATGAGTGTGTTGACACGCGTGTGAGCGTGTGCACATGTGAGTATGTGCGACTGTACTTTCTTCAATACCCCGTAAAATCCCGCGTATAAGACCCCCTTTTGATGCTCAAAAAGTGATGCCAACAAGAAGGCTATGCCTAAAAAGCGTGTGGTCGATAGAAACGTTTGCAGTTGATGACATTTTGCCAGGATCATTTTTGGCCCATTTTAAGAAAACAATGTTTTTTGGTGATGACCCATGTTGAGTTTGGGGGGGAGGCAAACTCAACATACCCAAACTCAACATACCTCAACTCAACATACCCAAAAAACCAAAAATGCTTAAAATGGGCCAAAATGACCCTGTTTGATTTTCACCATGTTGAGTTTGGGGGGGGGGGGGGCCCCCCCCCCCCCCAAACAAAATGTCAAAAAAAAATTAAAAAACAAAAGATTGT
>JAAUXT010070757.1_pt1 | contig 19928 bp, 22 predicted proteins | sample 7278171 | NCBI WGS metagenome assembly JAAUXT01 (sample SAMN14350112, study PRJNA611818) | marine sediment metagenome | isolation source: surface marine sediment (1.8m) | place: French Polynesia: Moorea | collected 2018-08 | reverse complement strand
GGGAGGGGGTGGTTAGTGGGGGAGGGGGGTTAGTGGGGAGGGGGTGGTTAGTAGGGGAGGGGGTGGTTAGTGGGGGAGGGGTGGTTAGTGTGTGTGTGGGGGTGGTTAGTGGGGGAGGGGGTGGTTAGTGGGGAGGGGGGGTGGTTAGTGGGGGAGGGGGTGGTTACATTCCAAAGTGTGGACAGACGCACACATGAATACTAAGGGTTTTTAAGCCGACAGCGGCACCTAGATGGCCGGCTACGAGACCATCAATTACAAATTTGGCGGGAAAATTCTGTGAGCGAAGGTTCCTGTCAAGAGTGACCCAGTTCTGCATGTCATGTGATGAGTGTACAAAATTGTGGCAATCGATAGACAGTTGAACTTTGTCATCAGGTGTGCGGAACATTGCTTCTGAGTGTTGTCTAGACGGAAGATATTGATAAGCTTTCGTGCATCTATGTTGGCCTAAAAAATTGTTCACAAACCTCACAACACCTCTGTCTCAACTTTTACAGGTGAGAAGAAAAATTGTAGAGATCGATTCCCACGCGTCAAAATGTTGTCTTAAAACAGAGCCACATGTCAGAAAACCCACGAACTGCCTGGTTCAGACAACGCACTTGTCAAGTGGGAAGTGCTGGACATGAAACGTACCGGGTGTGGCGAGCTTAGCTTTGAACAAATGTAGAATCTACCACTGGCCAGCATTTCAACGTTGCGCACATTCTTTTCGTTTTCTGATGCAGGAGGGACATTCGCTCCCCACAGAGTTGCCTGCACCGATGTACCAAAGCGTCTGAAAATAATTCAGAAATTTTCAAGAATGACATTGTTTTTCAGTTCACGATGGACCGAGTGAAAACGAGCTCTGGCAAGTTCAAGGCGCCGAAGATTCCCAACACTCCGTCTAACACAATCAATTCGATGCTGGAGACGCGGTGTGGGAAGGAACAAACGAATGTCGTCAAGGCTGCCATTGCCTTCTACATCTGTGGTGTTTTCACGGTTTGCATCAGCTCACCCTGTTTCATCAAATTTGCAACAAATCGTTGACTTCCCACCCTCAGCATTTTGGAAAGATTAAGACTAAGATTTGCATAATTTGTCTGTACGAACCTGCCCTTTGAAATGACATTTTGATCGGAGTCACTTGACTCGTCGTGTTGTGTTCTCGTGTCGCAGGCGATAACGACGCTCTACAACGCCATCAACCCGGACAAGTCTCGAGACTCGCACACATTCTGGATGGTGGCGTGCGGAGTCGTCAGCTCCGTCATCGTTCTCAAGGTCGGTGACCGCGCCAACTGCAACCGCAACTCTCAATCCCAGATCGATTTTCCAATGTTGTGCCCAATCTATCTGCGTTTTTACTTTCAGGCCTACTTGCTATACAACATCATCATGTCGTCCGCCTTCTTCGTGCACTTCCTTCTCTACTACGGTGCTATCGGTCTCGGCCTCTTCGGGGCGGGGCTCGGCGTCTCCAGTAAGTACACGACGAGTGGACAGCTGCCGGTATTTGCGCGACAGCGGTGGCGCAACATAAACGGTCTGTCCTGAGCACTTCGTTCTTTTACAGGTGCCATCTTCTTCGACAAGGACGCCAGGAAGTCAGTGCCAAACAGAGCCGCCCAGTTCGCGTCGCACATGTCAGCCAAGACAGAATAGTGTTCAGGAAGATGAAGTGACATTGAGTTTACTGTGAATCACGAGAATTCCCCTGCGGCAGCTTTTTTGGCTTCCTTCCTGACTCAAAGATGTTTCGTCTCAAACTAAACTTGGTCATTGTGTGCGGACGGTTTGTGTGCTTGCAAAACGTTTGTTGCACAACGCTAACAAAAGGGGTTTATTTTCCGTAAATTTGGACTTGAAGCTTCTCGAGGATTCGCGTTTTTGCCGTGTTGTTCACTTCAGCTGATTTGCACCTAATTTCTTTTGAGTTCCGACGCTGCATCGTTCTCCACAGACACGCGTTTGTTGTGTGAACATTTTGACTGTCCAACTTGAAACACTGTCTCAGTCCGAGGTTGTGCACAAACTCGTATTTATGCAGCGTATTACACAAAGGCATTCCAACTTGCATTGAAAATTTGTGATATCAAAACCAGTGTCCAGATTTACAGAGCCAGAGCGAAACAAACTTTATTTTGAAACGACAAAAGCATTTCTCTTCGAGTCTTTGTTCTTCGTCGCGACGAGTGCGAAGCATCGAGGTGACACGATGGGGTCGAAGAATTGAACGAGATGGGCGTCCGCCACATCCTGGAAACGACAGCGTTTTCGTCGTGATCCATGTGTTGAGAACAGAAGCTGAAACTCTTGGTGACTTTATTCACTTTCAAGCACTGAGGGGAAGAAACAGTGCAGCTGTGGTTATGTCTGACCTGTTCCAGCAGAAAGGCGAGTCGGTCGAGCAGAATGAGCGCCTCAATGCAGGGCGCGAGGGCGACCCGCAGCTGGTACACGATTTGTACTTTGCGGAACTCGTGTTCGTACAGTCTCTCGTACTCCTGGATCTCCTCGTCAGTTGGCTACAATTTTTTCATGAAGTTGGAGCTTCGAAAATGACAAAATCGGAACACTCTGAACAGTACTGAAGAAAGATGCGCAAGATTTGGGCAGCCTGTCTGCGACCGCAGCTCATTTGATGTTGCGCAACAGTACAACTCGTACTCACACAACAGTTCAGGTTCAGCTTCTTGAAGGCTCTTCGTACATAGTCAACAAATCCAGTGGACTTCGCAGCAATTTTCCCGACTTGCCAGTCTCGACTATTGTCCCCCAGGGTGTCGCGCAATATGACTTGAAGGAGAGCTCTCCAGTGCAGCGATATTCCTGCAAGCTTGGAACGAAAATCAGATTCATCCTTTGGTTCGTTGACACGTAGTTGATGCTGTGATTAGGAAAACAACATGACATTATCGTTCCGCACCTTGTTCTGCGACTCCATGCGATGAGGCGCCTGTGAGGCGAGCATTCTTGCATTTCTTCCCAAGCAAAACCGACGGGCGCGTAGACCGCGACTCATGGGGAAGTTGGCTGAACCCTCAACAGTCACCCCTGATTCGTAATCTGCAGCACATCATGTCAATTGACGGGGCAAATTGAAGCATCGAGTGTTTGTGAATTGAACAGAGCCTTTGCGGACACGCGAGAACGGCAAGAAGTTTCGTGTTGCACCTTTTGAATCTCCTGCAGCGTCCAACCAGAAATCTTCGCGCAGCAAATGATAGCAGCAACCCACATTGCAGACAACAGAAGCCGCCGGGTTTGCCACAAACAACCTCAGTGTGCTCGGTGCGAGATTCCCACATGTGTGAAGGCCTGTCAGCAAGAAGTCGAGTCCTGGCTTCTGCTCTGCTTTGGCGACACGTTGAGCTTCCACTCCATCACTGCCGTCGTTGTCGAACGAATAATCTGCTCTTGGAATGGACTGTGCAAAACAGTCAGCAATGAGCTGCACAAGATCAGTCTCGTCTGTTACAAACTGAGTTACTGGCACAAAGAGCGTGGGTTTCGCGACCTTTGATGGCGTTTCCTTTTTCGTGTTTTGTTCTGAATGACTGTCCACGAATTCCCAACGCCTTTCAGCACATGCCACTTCACTCTGTTCGAGTTTCTGGTGCGTCTTTCCCTCCTTTGATCCAGTTTCAAACAGAGAGTGCAGACCAGAAAATTCTGAAGTCCTGTCTTTCTCCGCAGAATCCAGCGTCTGTGGATGAGGTTCGGTTCTCGAGGCGGCAGCTGCTCGTTTCCTCTGACGCTTTCCCACTTTGCCGCCAGTGTTGTTCTCAGCTTTCTTCAACACACTGCTCCAATGCTTCTGAACCAGTCGTCCTCGGTCCGCAGCGCTGTCAGTATTTACCTGCAGGAAAAGAAAGCACCCATTTTGTGCCAATTTCTCGCCAAAGACAACAGTCGAAGACGGATATTCGGCGCCAAAAGGCCAAGGTAGCGTCATACCCACCTTGGAAGAGTCAATCCCAAGGACTCGTAGCTTGTGCATCATCGCCAACTGAGCACCGAGGTAGCCGCGGCCGCTGCCGACATCCACCGCCTGTGGAAATAGCGCGGTCTTTTTTCACAAAGAGAGGACAGGTCATGTCTCTCACTGCAAGCTCTAAGCTTTTGGCCCCCGCGGGCCAAAACGCTGCAGTTTGCTCACCGTGTCTACGTTTCGGTTCGTCGCCAACGCGGCGCAGACCGCAGCCATCGCGTCCACTTCGTGGCTCTTCTTCTCTGACATGAACTCCTGAACTCGTGGAAAGGCCGTTTTCTCAATCTGCATCACTGTACGAAACTGCTCCAAAGTCTGCGGCAAAAACATAACTTGTCTTCCAATTTAATAGAATGGGCATTCTCCTCTAAAATTGAACAAAACGACGCAGCGACCAGTTTCGAACTGCACCGAAAGACAGTTCAACTGAATTGGCTCGACTGGGCGAGAAGAAACAAACACCTTCACGGCTGAAGAGCTGTCCAAACTGAGTCGGTTGCACGCAGTGATAAATCCTCGGAACGAAGATCTGTCGTGTGCAGTCTTCGCGCCTGGGCAGCTCAACACAGGCAGCGCTGAAAGTAACAGACGGAGTTTTCAGCAATTCATCCTTTTCTGACGGTGTCTCAAAATATTTACGCTGGATCTGTTTTGCTCAGGTCTAGATTTCTACCCAGTGAAAGCATTCATTCTCACCCACAAGTTCAGCGTCCGTCAACGGAAGCAATTCACGCTGCCAGTTGTGAGGCACAACTGTCTGCCAATGTTCACAGGTGAAGAAATCCGTCATGTGAGCATTTGCCAACGCACTCCATTCTAGGAGGTGAACTCTCAGCTCTTCTATCTGGGCTGTGATGCGCTGCAGACTCGCATTTCTCTCCGTTCGCTCTCGGACTCCTTCCATCGTGTTATCCGGCTCTATTTGCTGCGGGATTCAGGACGCGTTCGTGAAAACATCCGCACCGACGTCGAGTTGCGATGAACCTGGCAGCATTTCGCCAGCCGCGTGGATGTGGGATCTGGAGAGAATTTTAACAGGAGAAAAAGATCTTCGAGGTAGTACGATGTGTGATATGGTGTCCAAAAGTCTTGTCCATCATTATTGCAATTTTGTTGTAATTTGTCCTGCTGCACAAAAGAACTACATGACCTGTGTGAGTTTAGACTACTCTTTTGATGTTTTCACCTTGTCCATTAATATGACGGACAGAACTTTTGGATCTCACCTCACATCCCATTGGTTGGTGGGAATTTAGCCTGTTGACTGTGGAATCGTTTGTTTGTCACGACACGAAGGCGATTCAACGACCAAACCAGTTGGCATCCGGGTGCCTGCGATCTCCTGTGATCCCAGGTGGTTCTGATTTGCGTGAGATCATTTCGCTGTCTCACATTGTCATATCCAAATGTGATCCCATTGCTGTATCCCTTTGCTGAGCCAAAATTCAAGAGTCCACATGAATTCATGATGAACCACACAGATCCCTGATGCATGATCACTGATAAAATGCAATCCCTTGTGATTCCAAGTGGTCCTAGGTATGTGAGTGATTCTTTTGCTCTCCAAGATCTTATTGATCCCTTTGCTGTCCCCAAATACGATATCCTGGTTGGACATCCCAAAAAGGGGTACCCCAAAAATTCAATATTTCCAATTGTAAACTTATCCACACAAGTTTGTATTTGCCCTCAGTGATCCTCAGATCCCACAGTTTACAGAATGTGACCCGCTCTGATTCCAGCATGTTGTGTTTGATCATTTTCTCTCCCACAATGTGATCCCCAAATTTATGTGACACGCTTTATGTGACCTGCTTGCTGTCTCAAAAAGTTCTCATCTTTCATGTTGTCCCAAAAATTATGTGTCCCCTTGTTCCAAATTTATGGTACCCTTGCTATGCCAAAATTCAAGATTCACTGGACACCCACCAACTATGTTCACAGGTCTGTAAACGGACCTCACAGATCCCATCCCAAACAGTTCCCTGATGCATGGCAGTCCACTGTTATCCCAGGTGGTCCCAGGTGACTTCATGTGGTCCCCTTGCTGTCCCAAGATGCGATCCTTTGTGTGATCCCTTTGTTATCCCCATTTTTGATATCTTTGCTGTCCAAAAATGTATTGCTCTTGGTGTCCCCAAACGTGTCCCCCTTGCTGTCCTGAACTGTGATCCTCTTGTCACATTGTGACCCCCAAAGATCCCCTTGCTGTCCCAACTCGGTGGTTCTATCAGTGGGGACAGAACGAGTTGTGAATCACGACTCTCACCTTCAAACAGATTTTGTTGCATGATACCGCCGCAGAGACCTGTTCTGTGGTGTTACCTGTGCGTCAGTGGGTGTGACTTGGTATCAGTATCACCGTATGTTTCCCGTGCAGCTGATGTGGATTCATGAGATATTCTGATCTCAATCTGAGTCACTTCATGACAGAAGCTGGTGTAATTTGTCGTATCCAGGGAGGGGCTCACCCCAGGGAGCTGGGACCATGGTCAGGACTAAGTGGGCCGCAAACTCAATCCCATATTCACCAAACCTTTTTGCATGGAACCTTGGAAGTGGTCGCGCGTCACAGAGGTGCTGCTTGTTTTGTTGTTCTTCGATGCCGGTCAAGGTTCCAAAGGCAGGCAATTTTCCTGGCACGTCTGTCTGCCATTTCTCGACCTGTCGTCAACCCAGCAAAGCCGTTGCGTTGTGTTTCATCCAGAACTCTCAGCAAAGAATTGAATCCCGTTTTCCGAATGAAGTGCAAAAGAGTTCGCTGTTTCTAGATCATGTGAATAGTTGCAACACAAGCACACGACAGATGTCAGGGGCCCGGAGGCTGGTGTCCGTGTCAGTGGGCCCAAAACAAAACAAGAATACGTAACACACAAACCATTTGATTTCCTGATATTGAATTGCTTGAAGTCAGGCCTTCTTACCCAAGTCAAACCAGATCATCTGCTTTCTGTCGTTTGTTTTGAGAATGGCTGTGCAAGCGGACTTTGCAGCAAGATGTTTAACGGCTTGTCTGGAACCTGTGTACATCGTGCAAAGAATTAGGTTGGATGGTAAAGTTATCTACACCCAATTTGTTCTGATGCAGGAAAGGAAATTGTGAAGAGATTTCTATGAGCAGCCTTTGGTGATTGAGTTATGCAGCCTGCATGAGCACTCACAAAACCTGCAATGGTTAGATTTTTGTGTTTGTACAAACACGAAAACTTTCTGGCACATTGAGAGTTAGTCGTGAGAAAAAACTTGCCCAAAAGTGGCAAAAACGTGCTTGCATAAAATTCTCAGACCGGCGTGCGTGCAAAACCCTGCAAAAGCCACGACGAACTTCAGGCCTCGTCCAGGTTCCTTTGCAAAACTCTTTCCATCCGTCAAAGAACACCCTGATGGGCAAAACCGCCAGACTCTCACAAGGAGTTGTTCTGTCACAAAAACTTGTCACATGTCAGGTGTCCCTTTCGACCAAGTAGAGGAGGAAAGTCTGTTCCAAAAGTTGGTATCTCCAGAAGGAATCGCACATCGAACTTGTGCACATGATGCCTGTTTGAGAGACTCACAAGAAATGGGCTACCTGCCTGACTTTACGTAATTTATTTGGCCAAAAACAGCTGAGATGTACGAGTACGTTGTTGTCGCTATGCCTGAAACGATTCCCAGTCAACAGATACTCGTATTTGACCTGAAAAGATAAACAGAGTCGCTTGACGGTGCTTTCAAAATTGAATTTTTAACAGGAAAATGGTGGTCGTGCCATCCCCTGCCTTTCAGAGAGAGTCATATTCATGCAGTGCAGATACGTGTTCATACGAGTTACTTCCTTGCGGCGCATGATTCCTAAAAGGAACCTTTCTGGTTGATTTCCTTTGGTAGGTGCAAGTGAAAGTTTCTGACCTGTTGATGGTCGAATTGTTTTGTGTCCATCAAGTAAGAAAAACAATGGGGGTTTGAACACCTCTGTTTCCTTGGCTTCTGACACTGACAAACTCAGCACACATGGCATTGCCGCACTTTCTCTCGGACGTACGGGCGTACATGCCTGCAGTTTGTGAGCGAGAATCATTGCATGCCTGCAGGCTGCCTAATGTCTCTGCCATGAAAGCTGTTTGCTTAAAGAGACTTTAATGATGCCCGTAACTTAATAAAAAGCGACTTTAATGGCGCTATAGATATTGTAAATTACCCCGCAATGTGCTAATTCTCTTCGAACACAGAAGGTTTGATGCCTCAGTTTTGGTACATTTACAGGCGTGTTAACAAGGAAATTGGTGCACCTTGTGGTTTCTCGTGCACGCATCGAGATGAGATTTTTGGAAATGCCTGCCGAGTTGCCAAGACATGAAAGCAGGAAAATTTGTTTCACAAATTAATCGTCAGTAATCTGGAATGAACGTTTAACGTTGGCAACGCAGATGTTCACAAAGCTGATAAAGACTGGAGGACAGATTACATGTTGCACAAATTATATAACAGAACAATTTTTCTGAGTTTCAATCACGTCAGTGATTTCTATTGTCGGTTGTGACTCAATTTTAACAGTTTGCTGTTTTGCTCAAAATGGGATCAACAAGACGAGCGATTGAGTGTGAAAAGCCGTCCTATGTTTGTTATTTGAAGAACAAATTCTCGAAAATATGAACTGCGAGTTCTAAATTCTTGGCTGGTGAATTTTCTTGGTTGTCATATATGAAGAGAGACTGAAGCTGTGCAATTGCCTTTTTGTCAAACCAGATCTGCATTTACTCTGTTAGAATGTGGTAAAATTTTGCCTTGAGTGTCGGTAAACATTGCTCACAAATGTTTTGTCCTGGTGGTGTTGAAACAAACCAAAAGAAGGCACAGAAACGCAGGAAACAATTTTCAGGACGCTTTTCAATGTGAGTATTCAAGAATGCATAATTTGTGCTGACAAAATCTTCTATTTTTGGCTTTCGCAGTGAAACAATTTGTTTCGTATCCATAAATTGCTCCAAGGGGACTTGCAAACGTTGAAAAATAGAGACGGAAAATGAAAAATGATGCCTGACGGTTCAAAATTAAGAAAAGTAATTAATTTTTCGTGGCAGTGGAGTGGGGAGTGTTGATGTTTCTCATCCTCGTCGCTATATCTTTCGGGTCACTTTCTTTGTTCGTGTCATCCGAAACGAACGTGTGACTCAGATTTTGCAGTTGGAACAGGAACCCCGACACGTCAAGAAGCACGTTAATGATGGTGTATTGTTCAGGAACAAGACTGAATTGCGCACCCCATAATTTTGTAGTTGCCGCCTGTGTACGAAGAAGTGGATTTCCTTGCTGAAACAAACAGTAACCACCTGCCAATTAAACCATATAATGCGATGAAGTGTTCAGACCCGATCTGCAGCCACTGAAGGACGAAGGTCAACAGCTGCCGGCTGAACAATTTATCTGAATTAAAATTCCAGAATGGAATGAGTCAGCAGCATGCCACACACTCGAAGATAAAGAAAACGGGCTTGCTGGTTGTGCCTGTTGACAAAGATCAGAGCTCCTCAAGGCAGTGGTGAACAAACAGCCAAAGCTGAGTGAAATGAAACGGAGAAGGAAAACCAAACGAAGGTGGTGGTGGAGAGAAGAGCTCAAACCACCGTTCGTTTCACAAAACTGTCATTCCACCATGCACGACCTCACACAAAAGGCGAAAACGTTTTGGAATTGATTCGGAACGAGGTTTCTCGTTGCGATTGCGGCAGTCATTCGGAGTTTTGCATGTTTTGACAGGTCAGATTCCTGGAGCTTTGGAGTGGATGACCTCTGAGTTCCCCTTGAAAGTGTCATGCGTGGTACAGCTTGTTCTGCGTGAGTGAAGGACGGATTCTCCGCGGTGATGAAGGCAGCGACGAAGCCATCTGAAGCAAAGAAAAGATGGAAGTCAACTTCAGCAGCTTTGAACAATGGAAACCAAAAGCAAGAATGTTTTCAGATTGTGTTGCAGCTGTTCTGAAGCTGTGCAAGCCTCCTGTGAGATGCTTGAACGCGTTTGCAACGCGCTGTCTAATTTTCGCAGTTTGCTTGAAAAAAACTGAGAACAGTTTTGGAGTTTGTTCTCCCACAAAGTAATTCTTTCACAAAGTGATCAAAGAGACCCTCTCTTTGCCTCCTGTTTCATGCATCAAGACATCACAGAAATGTCAAGGTGACAAGCAGACTTTATTAAGGCTCCAACAAACGGATTCGCTCCTGGAGAGAGTTCCCAGCTTGAAGCCAAAATTGACAATATGCTGCTTCATAAAGATAAGTTTATGGCCGCCATTCTGTTACCTTAGAGACTGGGTCTGCCAGTTCCTATATTGAGTAACAATGTTGAATGGCTTCTCCGACGTGCGTGTTGAGCAGATAATCACTGGACATCGCGTTTGTAAACTCCCTGTGATCCCTGCGCTGCTGTAAATTCTGAGTATGTCTGGAGAATGAAACTACAGGCAAGCTGCGCCAGGTTCTCTCTCAGTTATGACTCTTCAGCGAAACAGATCCAAGGACACAAAGCAATGTGGGGGGAAGAGCCCAGTTTTGCGTAAAATTCGTTGTTGCAGAAGATGTCTTGCGCCCGCACAGCAAAACCTCAAATGTCAAACTGCGAGTTGCTTCAAGCTTTCCTGCACACATAAGTCCATGAAAGAGAAAGGGGAAAAAGGAAAACACAGCAGATTTTGCAGTGTCTCGCTGCATGGTATCAGACTGCATCAGACTCGGTGGCTCTCCGTGCTATCAGATATGCAATGCAGGAGGGATCAAGTGTCTTCCTAACCTTGGTCATCCCTGCAGAGTCGACTGACTCTTCGCTTCTCCGTGTACTTTTTTGTGCGCAACCGCAGGCAAAAGGATGGTTTGAGCTTGTTGATTTCAAGCCATCTTCCACACACTGGCCAATCAAGTTTAATTTTGAATCACCTTCCAGAAAACTGTGGTGCGGAATGAGATGATGGGCATTTTCTTTGTGACAACAATTCTTTGAGATTCCCACAGTGTCACGGAAAAGGGAATGTTGGCCTGACCTGTGGCAAACTTTCCTCCAGAACAGCACAAACCTTCCTAATGACGGTCATAACGAAATAACTACTGACCTGAACGATGCTGGTAACAGCACGATACATTCTGCAAATTGTCCCTTGGTGTGACAAAAGACTTTTAGCGTCACTGCATGCAAGTCTGGAATTGACCTGAGGAATGCTGACCAAGGGAGCGATTATCCCCTCCTGATGACTTTCCATGGTCACTCCGTCAATGATAAAAGGTTTACAATTTGAATTTACTGCTGCGAATGTGCCATAAAGTATGACTGCATTTGGTTATGGAACGATACGTGTTTGCTGATTACGCCCATCAACAAGTTTATGACTTGTGCCCCACGAAGCCTCATCCTGTGATCTATGTTTGAAGGCTCCTGTCAAGCAAATCAAAGTGACCACTCCACATTCATACGGACACATCTGCTGAAAGTCATACAATATTTCCAACTTGGAACGTGCTCTGGGGAGTGACATGGGGCAAAACCAAGTACTCACCGTTAGAATCTGGCGATGTGGATGCTCAAGGCGAGACGCACAACCAATGTTCTGAAGTTGTGGTTCCAGTGCTGCGCCCCCGGGTGATACCACTGACACACTGCATCCACAGCTGCCTGGCTCAAAGGGTGAAGGCCAAGTCGATGGCTTTCCCAGTAAATTCTGTGTACTATTTGTTGTTTTAAGAAAGAAAAGGCTTTGACTTTCATGGCATCCATGATGAGAAAGAGTGGGAAAAACCCTTGATCATGTGATCACCCCATGGGGGGAGGAATGCTGGGTAAAACTTAGCAAAATAGTGATATTGTGCTATTATGTATCTATTTTCTATCTAATTAATTATTGTAAAAATATTTAAAAAACTTAAAAATTGTCAGGTGCTGCCAACACCCCCTACAGGGGGAGGAGTGTTGTGTGACACACCAGCTGTGAATTTAGAACTACCACTCATCAGATGGCGTGATTGGAAAGAGATCGGCATGATTGGAAACAGGTAAATAAATACAGAGGTTCCCGCCCTTTGGGACAGTCTCTCCTGAGATACCAACCAGTGTGTTTGTGATATCACTACACTCAGTTGAACATTGGACATTCTCTTTTCACTGGCACGAGTAGGAACCGTATTTCATGCGCTTGTGTGGAGAAAAACCTGTTTGCCAAGAAGGAATTACAGAGTCGCTGTGGTTCGCCCATGCACTTTCTTGGTGCGATTGAGCATTGTCATGAAGGTTGGTTCTCTGCTGCACCCTGGATGCTGTTCACAGATCCCATGCAGCCAGTCACTCCTTCAAGAATGTGCTGATTGTTACATCGTCTTGAAGTGCAGTGGGACTGCGAAACTCAATCAAAGCTGGGACATCAAACTGGCTTCTTTCAGCCGATTGTGTGCCGAGACGTCAATGGAATCTGACCTTGGATTTGGCTTATTGAAAATCGTGATTAATAGTGACAGGCGCAACTAAACCCTGATGGCACTGGCGTGATCTTAATGCCAAACCAGGGTGGTCACATAAGGGGGTCACATCACACCCTAATTGACCCCGAGAAGCTGGAAGTGTGACATTGAAAACGGCTCAATCAGAGAACACTGCAGCTCATTTGAGGTCGCATGATTTGTCACGTGTGAACATGCACCGTTTTTGCAAAATGAACTCAGTTCCTGGACATTTGCAAAAGTAACCGTGCATTTTTACCACCGGTTTCCCTGTGCTGTCGGTGTGTGAGATTTTGCATTGGAACATTTTTGTTTACAAGCTTGCAGATTTGCAGATGATAATTTCTTCCGACACAAAGGTTTTTATTTTGCATTGCAGTTGTCATTGCACGGCGCAGAATGCACGCTGAGATTTCCAAGTGCCTTCGGCCATCTCCCCCTGATTCCAAATGGCCATGGTTGGTCACTATCTGCATGAGGCCTGATATCTAAAAGCAACGAAACAGAGATTAATGAATAAGAAAGGACAGAAATTGCCAGTGAATGGGTCGACAGCTGAGCAAGTCAGATTTATCCAGGGAGTAACGACCCATTATCTACCAGATTTACATTTTGGCCTGAAGCAGTTCGGCTGAACGACCCTTGATTTCTGCTCCCCAGACGCACGGTTTCTGTATTAATGATTCAGCACTTCATCAGGTGATCAAATTATTGCTCTCTACTTTTCTTCCAGTTGACCAAACCTTGTTGAGATCTTGCTTTGTTTCATGACACAGAAAAGGCTCGTGTCTGAATCAATCTTTGGATCTTGTCAATTGTACAACTGCTCTTTGTTTTTCAAGCAATTTTTGAGTCGGGGCATCTTTCCGAGGTATATACGAGAACTTCTTCGGAGGTCCCAGGAAGTTTGCGAGAACAGTTGATCAACCCGACATTCAGATTTTATCATGCTGTCCGTGTCCTGGTCAAGATTTCGCACTGCATAGATGTACTTATCAGCCTGACCGGGACAGGAGAGCACGGTTATCCTATCCTGTCTCTCTGTCACTTCACCGAAGGGCAGCTGATAGTTTCTGCTTCATGAGCACGAAAAGGAATTTCGTTCTTTTGGCATAATTTTGTGAGGGCTTCAATGTGGGCACATTTTCAGGCTCGCAAACGTCCAAATGTACGAGTTACATCACAGCGGGCATGAGCAAAGGGATTGGCAATCCAGTGCCTTTTTCGTGCTGTAGCGGCGTTGACGTCCATCTGCTCTATCTCTGGCCGTGCATGACTGATGAACAAATCTCCACGTTTAGTTCAGGTTTGCCTCACAATCACATTACCACGAAGCTCCTCGAAATCGCGTACTGTACTCTCGTTCTATGCCTCTGCAGGCGAGAATAGCAATCTTTCCTCCTGACTTTCAAATGGTGCAGACATCCTGCACAAAAGCGTGCTCTTACTCTTTCAATAGGAAATGGACCCTTCTTGGGTCGGCTTTGCAAACAGCCACTCAACTGGGAATAACTGCTACTCTGTTGGGACTGTACGATCTCAGGAAACATTCTGATGGAACGTCTCGAGATTCCTCCAACAAGTCCCAGAAAGCTTTGCCATGTCGACCGTGGTTCCAAGAAAACTTGTGTTGCCGTTTTTTGCGCATTTTTGAGAAGAAAGATCCACCCCTGAGCACAAAAAATTCCCAGGTCGTTTTCAACAGATATCGGATCTTCGTTGACAAAACAGGAGGAGTGAAGACCACAAGGCAGCTTCTTCGGGCAGCCAAAGGACGTCTTGCAAAATGCATTGATTTCATTAAAATTCACTGGGGTTTCCCCAGTGTTCATCGCCAATCCAATCTTGACTGGTGTCTAGTATTGCAGCCAGGAACATGGAGCAGGAAAATTACTTTCCGATGGTCTGCTCAGCCTCACAGGTTTGCCTTCAAAAAGGAACAACGCCACTGTCTCCGTGCGACCTCATTTTGAAGGGTTGATGGTCCGGTTCGGCTCAAAATCCGTTCAGATAAACTTGCAAAACCTGTCAGCTGAAGATACATGTTGAGCTAAATTGCTTTTGGCCTCTGTTGCATGCAGGATCTTTCTTTTCCATTGTTTCACTCCCTTGCACAAAGGACGCAGTCAAACATTGCGGCCAGTGGATAGGATTTTTTTTTTTTTGTGAATCAGCGCAGGACTGCCATGTATTTTTCGTGACACAAGGCTGATATTCGTGGTTTGAGGGAAAAAAGAACACGGTTCGATCAAATAAATATTCAACAGCTATCTGTGCTGGTACGGTGTGATTGCCCAGCTGATCCAGCACAAACAACTCCCAGTTGCAGTTTGTAAGCCTTGTCTGGAAATGCACAAAATACAAATTGTGACAAATTTTGTGGTACATTTTCTGATGTTCTATTTGGGTTTCGGTTGTCCGAAGTGATTTTGAACTTGAAGCATTTTGTTTTCTGCGATGAGTTTGCAATCTTGTGACAGCCAGTGTCACAATGCTGTGCTTTGCGTGATGATGGAGGCGCTCTTCATCCAGCTGATCTCTTCTGCGGCTATTTCTTTCAAGTAATAGGTTGATTGCTTCAGCCGGAGACCTCGCTTGTTGCGACCCGGCCACCATCTGAGGCATTTATCAGTCTTACCATCACCTGCAAGCTGTAATAAACCTCTTGGCCAGAACCAGATTGAGACCCCCAGATGGTGAATTATGAGTAAGTTATGAAAGAAGGGGCAGCAATTTTTCTGTCCAATAAAAAGTGCATAAATTGTGGTGTTATTGCAGCACTGGGTGGCCTAACTTTGCGCGTGCTCTTTCTCTTTAGAGCTATTGTCAAAGCAAGTCAGCGCATAAAAATCGGCCAATCACACAAGACCTGTTCAAAGAGAGGCATCAAAAAGGCACGAAACCTTCCCCTTCTCAAAGGTGGAGACAATTTTGTTCAAGCGCAAAAAGACACGTTGCATCTGTTGGCGTGTTACTGCCTATAGTATATCTTGTCAAAGTGGTGTCGACTTGAGATTGTTCCGTGCCGTGTCGCGCTGGCCGCGGCGGCGAACAGCGTCGCTCAGACTGCGCGCGTCAGCTGCTCAAAAGGAGGGAGACACGAGCTGCACAGACGCGTGATTGCTCGAGACAAAATTGCCAATTTCACACTCAGTGCGCATCTTCAGGGAAACAGAAGTAATTTAGAGACAAAAAACCTTCATTAATTTGCAATATTTACGAAGTCCGAGTCCACGGCGACGAAAGTTTGCCCGAAGAACTTGGTGGATAATTTGCAAATAGGGTGCTCTCAAGCATCAAAAGACAAGAAATGAATGAAGCTTTGCTGTCCTTTTCGGAACAGCAACACCTTGTTCTTGTGCTTTGCATGCGTCTCACAATCGGGATTTGGAGCAGATCGAGAGATCATCGTGATGGCCAAACGGAACTTCGTCTCAACTTCCAAATCGCGTCAAGTGCATGTGTTTTCCCCCAACGAAAGATTCTGTGGTGTGGACGCAGGTTTGAACAATGTGGCTGAATTCAACAGAATCCTCCGTCGGGAAAGCTTCCCTCAGGTGCATCAACGAGTTGAACACAAGAGAAAGGGGGCAAGATTTGAAACACTCTTCTGTTTTGGCTTCCAAAAAGTGCCGACTGAAATGCATAACAATCTGCAGACATGTTGAAATTTGTTTTTTGCATCAAGTTGTCAGAAGTTTCAGGATGTTATTCTTTATTCATAAGCATGTCACTTGTCTTGTGAAGAGATTCACTGTTGGATCAATTTTCTTTTGAAACAGGCGTCGTGTTGCAAAATTTCTGTTACATTTTCAAATTCAGGAAACTGCAAACAAAACAGTGTCGCAGAGGTTGACATTGAATGGATCTGACTGTTTTGTCAATGGAAGAGTCTTGTCTCAAATCAGGAGAAGAGCTGACGCTTTTAGCGTCCTGACAGAGAGTGCAGGTGACAGAATGAGTGAGCCGGAGCGGCACGCGACTTGAGTCTGCAGGAATTCGTGCACTGAAACAACCCTGCTGCAACTACATGCAGGCATGCAGATGCGTGTATCAAGCGCAAAAAAAGTCTTTCATTCAATTCTGTGTTTGCAAGAAAAGTTGGCTTCAAATTCCTTTGTCGTACCCTTGTTGAATTTGTTGTGCAAGTTCACTCACTATTTCTGCGCGATCAAGTCATGTTTGTGTTTGCAGTCCTTAGACACCCACGAATCCTGTGTTCTGACAAAGGGCGGTCAGGTCAAATCCAGACAGATTTGCTGCATTTGCGCCTCGCTCTCATTCATTCCTTTTCTAGCTGACCCTTGATGATAATTAATAAAGTCATGCGTCAAGGCAATTAACTTTGAAATGCAAAGGGCACAAATGCAGCAGAACAGATTTCCGGTACATTATGCTCACACAGAACATGAAATATGCAAACAGGATTATGCATGACGGTCAAGGGAACAATGCATCAAATCTGTTTCAGCTTCGCCCAAGTTCAATCAGTTTGTACACTTTGCAGGGGGATTCAGCACGAAGCCTTCTATTCATGAAACACATGACTTATTGCCTCAGAATGCAACCTTTTTCAACCGGCTACTTGCTGTCAGTGTGCTGGCTGTGATGTTTTCACTTGATTGCTCCAGTTATGTTCAAAATGTGATTCGTTTAAGGGTTGTTTAAGAGAAGGTGTTCATAGGGATTTCTCCAATGTCAATGAATCATGGGTTCAGACTGTTGCATGTTCCCTGTTCTGGGCTTCTTTTGAATAGATTCAGCCACCAGCACAGGATTTCACGCATTTCTGAGCGTTGCATTTCGGATCCTGCCTCGCTCCCGCGCAAATAATCTGCGTGAGGCTGAAGCAATCTGGACTTGGACAAGGCAAGGCCCGTGCAGCTTTCAAGATTACTCACTACGAGTGATGACTGGGCCAAACACCCCGACCTGAAGCTCGGTCATTCCGCCAAAAGCCAGTGTGTTGAAAGAGGAATAAAAATTCCGCAACTGGCACCGCAGTCAAAGTTTGAAATTGGTCCCAGGAGGGTCGTAGTGGGAAAAATCCACAGCTTTCGCAATGAGTTCATTTGTTGAAAAAGAAACGTTGAACACCCACACTCGAACTGACGTGCTGATGTGCACTGTTGGGATATCTGGAAAAGAAAACTAAAACTGATGTTCACCTTTCAAAGTGTTTGAAGTTGTACCCATCTTTCTGCCCTCTTGTTTTTCGAAGTGAATACATTGGATCATTTAATTTCGCTGCGCCAAGAATAAGTTTGCGCTTTCGGGCAAAACTTGAGGGTTCTTCTCTTCGTTTCAAAGGGAAGAAACACAGCGAAGCGCAGAGCGGATTCAGTTACACGATCCCAGTGGAACAGCGGGGCTGTGAAGCTGATACTGTTGCTGCTCGCTGTGAACGGGTCTTTGATGTGTGACACATTCACATCTTTCAGCGTTGCATGCACGTTGCAGTGTTTCCTTTGTTTCTTTTCTGTGGATGCTGCACGTTTGTTCTGCGCGGTGCATCTTCGTGGAAGATTGTTCTCACCTACGATTTGAACAAAGCCTTCCACCGCAAACGAGAGAGAGAGAGAGAGAGAGAGAGAGAGAGAGAGAGAGCAATCCAGAAACCTGTTCCAGCTGGGTGAACAGAGAACGACTGTTGTCATCATTTCATGTTGGAGTCCAGACAGGACTCTGCATAATTGCGCATTTGAGCCAGCTTCTGGGACGGGCCTCGCAACATCAATGACCACTGTTTGACTTGTTTTTGTCCACATCCCCATTTCTCCCATTCCTGATTTGCGGTGGGAGCAAGTAAACAGGTCGGATTTTCCACCTCTGGTCCGCTCCCTGTTTGGGGTTGAGCTCCTTGATGGAACCAGGATCTGCTCCAAAGTTTACCTCGATGTTTTCAGTGTCGTCACATCTGAATTAACACTGGAGAGCAAGGCCTCCAAATTGCAGTTCTTGCGAATTTGTTTCGTGCTTTTGTTTTCGGAAATGTTTCTCAATCAGCGATACACTGCTGCCTGTCAGGTCAGCGAACAACTTCAGGCGGTGCCGTGGATGTAGTTCGGGAGAAATGAGTTTGGGTCAAGGGGTCCTGGCGTTTCGAGACCATGGCAAGAACTTTCAAGCAAGGTCACACTGGGTGTTGGCCACGAACTTTAACATGTGGCCACAATACAGCGACGTTTGGCGTTGTCACCCACTTAGCACTGTTGGTTTGCCTGACTCACTTTGTCCAATTGGCCTTGCAACGGTGTTTGAGAACCTTGGTGCCCACATTGCGTCTTCTGTCAACTGAAATGACCATGCATGGACGTAGCGATCTTATTTTTGCTGATTTGCCGAGGCACAATGCCAGCCGATTTGTTTCAGAGCGACTTTTCTACAGTTGTTGCAAGGGAAATAGTTATCTCTTTCAGTGCCAGAATCAATCTTTCCACAATGGCCACAGTCAAGATTTTAATTGTTTCGTGTTTTGAATGTACATGAATGAATGATCTCGTGTTAGTTCAAACGGAACCAACGTGCATGGTTCTCATGCAATGAAGGAAGAGACAAGACGTCAAGCGAACTTGCTTCGCCAAGCGAAAATGCGCCAAACTGAGAACTTCGCAGATGCATGTTCTTTGTTCATTTTTTGTTGAAATTTCGGTCACAAGCAGAGGATTGCAATAACGCTGAAAATTCATGAGGCAGCGAGATGGATGACGTCAAGGATTAGCTTTGAATGTCCCGACACGTGAAAGGATTTGCGTCGGGAGCTAATCGAGCGACAGTATTGGGAAAGAAATGATCTCAAATGGGCTGAACAATGCGCGCATTTTTGATTGATACAAGAAAATGTGCTTTGTTAGGTTGAATAACACGCAAAAAACCCAGGCGTACACAGAAACTTGTGAGGTGCTGGACATTGCGAGTCTTCTTGAAACAGCAACCCAGCTGTTCAGTGAGGAAAAAACACTTTCAGCTGTCTTTGCAACGTTCGGCTTTGCGCTTCTGCAAATGGCGCGCCTTTGTCCCACACACTTCCGCAAAGTTCTTTTTCTGTCTCTTCAAACGTCAGAAACGGAAGAGAATCCCGACAGTCGGTTCGACGAAACAGACGTTTCTTGACGTTTATTCTCTCGGAGAGATTGAATTTTAATTATCTTGCCCGACCCACGCAAAAAAGAACCATATCTGAAATTTTCTGCGCATCAGGCGCGAAGTCCTGAAAATTTCCCACATTATTTCTGCGATTCAAAATTTTTCACCTTCGACGAAATGCTCCCTCTCGCTGCGCAATTAAAAAAAATCGGCGCAAGTCTTTTTGCTGTCATGAAAAAATTTGCGGAATTATGGAGTCTCAAAATCTGAAAGCACTTGAGCGTCAAAGCAAGACAAACAAGAGAAGCAGTGCTAAGGCAACTGCGGGTGCAATGTCCCCCTTTGATCTTCAGGATTTAGCCATTTGCATCTGGTTGCTGGGGAGTTTTGCATCTGGTTGCTAGGG
>JAAUXT010103601.1_pt1 | contig 19929 bp, 23 predicted proteins | sample 7278171 | NCBI WGS metagenome assembly JAAUXT01 (sample SAMN14350112, study PRJNA611818) | marine sediment metagenome | isolation source: surface marine sediment (1.8m) | place: French Polynesia: Moorea | collected 2018-08 | reverse complement strand
CTGGTAGGGTGGGGGGGGGTCTGGTAGGGTGGAAGGTTACATTCCAAAGTGTGGACAGACGCACACATGAATGCTAAGGGTTTTTAAGCCAACAGTGGGACCTAGATGGCCAGCTACGCGACCATCAAAGAGCCAAATTTCCAAGGGGCGCTCTTGTTCAAGAGACCTCACACAAACCTGCGACTGCCGTGTCGCCCCAAAATCCGGACGCGCACCCAATTCTAACACCATCGTTTCCTTTGCTGTAAGTTCTCCGAGAACCTAATAGACCCAAAGGTCGACACGTGTCGAGCAACAAAAACTCTTTCCCCACAGTTGTTGACTTTTGAACCAGGCGCTGCATTTTCGCTCACTGAATCAGAAGTAATGTTCAGATGGCAGCACGCAAGTAGTTAAAAGTTAACACGAACAAAAGTGTTGCACGCGCAAAATGGACAAAAGCTTTGGTGAGAGATACAACTTCAAGGCAAAGTAAACGACTTTATTTGCACTAAAACAGCAAATAGTTGGTTCTTGTAGGACCACTACACTCTGTTAAAGAGAAATATCACTCAAAAAGCCATATTATTGTGTTCAACACTGATTCTCATCCCTGATGACGTGTAGTGCGCTCACTGCTTGCTCAATCTAGATTTTACAAGTCAGATGACCAGAGTTCTTTTCCGTCTGTTGTGTTAATCCTGGGTTTGTCGCCAAACAAATGGCTCTGAAAGCCAGAAATAGCGTTTCCACAACACTTGTCTCGTGAAGATTTTGGGGGACAACAGGTTCAGCTGGGAGTCTTTCAGATAATCGAGAGGAACCTGACTACGTCAACTCTCAACATGGATACGGACGACGGAGATGCTGTTTACGGATCTGCCCAAGAGGAGAGCCATGTCATGAGTGAGAGGGTGCAGAGTTTAGCAGCCAGCATTTACAAAGAGTTCGAGCGAATGATGAACAATTATGACGAAAATGTCGTGAAGGAATTGATGCCCCTTGTGGTGGGTATTCTGGAAAGTTTGGACCAAGCATTCATCGACAAACAAGAGACTGACGTGGAGTTGGAATTGTTAAGAGATGACAACGAACAGTTGTTGACGCAGTATGAACGCGAGAAGCAACTGCGGAAGACGACTGAGGCTGTAAGCAAAACGAGTTTTGTTATTGAGCCTGGTTTCCAGTTAAATTTGAGTGCCTGTCCACATTACCTCCCTGTGCAGCCAAGCATTGGATCTGATGTTCTGCATGGTTTCATTCCTCTTCATGTCACAGAAATACCTGGAGGTGGAAGACGCGAGGGATGAAGAAATCAAGGAGTTGGAATCGAAGACGGAAAGCCTTGAGTCGATTGTTCGCATGTTTGAACTGAAAGCCAAAAATGCTCACGATCATAGTAAGCCCATGTGTTTCATTCTTTTCGATGAGCCTGTCATTTTGCACGTCAGGTTCCAATTCAAGAAGACTGGTAAATTTGGCAACATTCGTGTTTGGTTTACAGTCAACAGACTGGACGAAAAAGAGGCAGAGATGAGGAAAGAGTACAACAAGCTGCACGAACGTTACACAGAGGTAAGTGTTGACCACATCCCTGATACTTTAATTTACATGTTGAAATTGTGAAAACTGATGAGCGGAGGAACTTCTTGTTTGCAGCTGTTCAAAACTCACATGGATTACATGGAGCGAGCCAAAATTCTGATGGGAGGAGATAAAATCACTGATGCAGCTGTTTCAGGGAACCGAAAGTAAGACTCGTAGTTGACGTACTCTTCGTTGGATTCCGTGAAGATTGTGAACACGGGCGTTTGACTTTATTCATCGCCGACGCATACATTGTCACGTGTTATGCCCTTTGTTCCTTGCAAAATGACTTGCAGCTTTTACATACGTACGTATGTCATGACTTGCCAACAGAGGAGGGTTCACACTGCCAAATCTGCGAGCAGTCACGCCCGGAGGCTCCTTCCCGCCCGGGGAAACGCCGGTGAAGACGGGCACGACGCCACCCGACTTTGTCTCAACACCGAGCTTTCCTACCACTCCATCTGGTCAACGAGTCCCTCCATCTAGTCTGCAGAATGAACTCAGTGTGAGAATTCGACGAGCTTCCTTTCGACAGCTTTTCTTTGCTGTAACAAAATTCACGAACAGGGGCTTTGACATAAGTCTCTTTCGGCATGAGATTCTGTTGTGCACCTGCCGAATAATTGAGATGACAAGCGCAATCACTCGGAAACACCACGTAACACGTTGTTGGGTGTGTGTGTTTCTTTCAGGAGAAAGACAAGCAAAACACTGACAGTCAGAACAAAACCACTGCCACAGACGCTGTTGAGGTACGAGATAGGAGTGCAGGAACAAGTAAGTGGGTTTGTTGCCGAATCTGACGAATGTGCGTCAATCTTGTGTCCAGTCTGTGCTGCAGCATGATGTCTGTGAAACTTTCTGGAGTGTGAGAGAATGTGCTTGTGGTGTGTTTTATTTTTGCCTGTCGTACTTCTTCAGTCCAGCATCACTTTTGCCTGGTGTCTTGCGTGAAGATGCGAGGAAGACTGCCGTTGAGTGATCATGAGAGAGACTCCTTTGTCTGGGAACTTCTCTCGGTTGTTCCAAATTCTTTCCTCTTTTTAAACAATGTTCCACACGAATAACGACAAGCATATATTCGCATGGTATTTTTGATGAAGACGATTTATCGATGTTTGCTAGAATGATAAAGTAGCAAGTTGCGCGACTAAAAGTTACTGATATTGTTTAGAGTTAGTATGCGTATTCATGGTTTGATTTGAGTGTTTCATTTGTCATTTTAATGAATGATTGCATGGTTGGTGTTATGAATTGCCTTGAAGATGCCCCAGAAACCAAGAGTGTTAGTCAAGACGGAGACAAGGCTGAACCCAAGAAAGACCTTTCAGAACTCGCATTGTCGGCCAGTTTTGAGCAACATTTAGTGCCGTCCCCAGCCTTCCGTAGTAAGTGAAGGATTCCTTGACTTCTTTTTGTTCGGAAGAAAATAATATCGCCTGGATGTGAATACGCAGTGCTTGAATTGTTCCACTCTTGTTAATTTCTGCACAAACAGTTGCGCCCAAAGTCTATCTTGTGCACCAAGTAAAAACCCTTGTCTAGAATCTGGATTGACACAACCCAAGAGATGCAGATAAAATACGTTTGCATCGTACGGGATGGTTTCAGGTGACGCGCTGCCGCGTGCAGTGACTGATCTGATCGCCAGTACACCCGAACTGGAGGACATAGACGAGTCCGGTTTCCCCAGAGCAAGTGCTACCAGGTAACAGTGCATTCGAAAAGGCGGGGAGAAAGATGCTCAGGCTTCTTGGAATCTTCCAATCAGTTGCAGAACATGCAGGCTTCGTGTGCCGTTGTGCACAATCGTCTTGACAAACGCAAATAATTTTCCGCCCACAGACAGCAGGCTGAGAACGATTCGTCTGTTTTCGATGAGCTGTCGACGCAAGACTCTGGTGCCGCAGGACAGGTCGATGATGGCATTGATATCACAGGTGACGCATTCTTGAAATACCGTCTTTCTTTCAGCACAGAACATTTTGCCAGCATGAAATTCTTCGTAACAAAGCAAGCTTCATTTCGAGCTGTAAGACATCACAAGCATTGGATGGCTTTGCTAAGGTTTTTCTTTCCGGCGGGTTTTTTGTCACTTTTGGGTTTGAGGACAGTGTGGAAAGAACTGCTGTTGTGCCTCTGCTTTTGAAACAGATTTCGATGTGCTGCTCCTAATTTCAACTGAAAACACCAAATTGCACCTTCCACATTCTTTCAACGACACAGGATAACGTATCTGGTCCAAATTAAAAGTATACTAACAGTGTTTTTGTGAAGCACCTTCCCTGAAATTGCAAACTGATTCACCTCATCAGCGTGCCACCTGTCTCAGTCACAAAATGCTTGGAGCTATCTTGATCTGTGGGTGCTGTGCTTGCAGGAAAAGTGGTAACTCCCGGGGAGTTTGCTTCATCTGGTTAGTATGACAGTTTCTGACGATTTCCTTTTGCTGCCGATTCATACTTGTTTGGGCTTGTCACAATTCGACAAACATTTCTTGGCACTCCGCGTTTAACAGGTCCGAAAATGTTTTGGAGTCTGTGAGTTTCAGTGTGTGCGCTTTTCATTTGTGCACAGAATGCGATCCCGGGGAAGATCCAGATTGCAATGGTATCACAAAGTTCAGTGTGACAAATTTGCGTACATTTCCAACCTTACGTTCCTTACATCTGAGATGTTGCCGGGTTCTGTTCACCGTAATTTTCTCAGTCGGGTGAAAGTACTTTCTCAGGTTTGGTTTCACCCCAGTGTCGCCGAAAAGGCCCTCTTCTTTTCCTTTTCAATGTGCCGAGAAGCAACCAGAAACAAGACCGTGTCGCGAGATCTCGGTTCATGCGATCATTGTGGATGAAAAATAGTGGATGAAATACCGGTCGTTTTTGTGCACCAGCATAAGTAATGGGCCCGTTTTATTCTCATGCTTTCATGGATTCCTTCAGCTGCCGACAGCTTTTTTGGTAAGCCGCGTGTTGCGTTGGTGTTGAGGGGTGTGAGGTTTTGAGTGAGGACAGACAGGGCGCAGTGAGATACCATGACGAATCTTGCCTTCACAAGCCGACGGAAATTGCTGGTCTTGCGTGTCAGTACTGCGTGTGTGTGGCATTGAACGAACGCTAAAAACTTGTGTCTTGCAGGTATGGGCAGAGAAATCGAAAACCTCATCCTCGAGAACACTGAACTCTTGGCCACCAAGTAAGTCTAGCATTTGCAACAGACGACAGTTTGTCGGGGGGGGGGGGATTTGGGGGGGGGACAATATGTGGTTGTGTCTCTTCATGCACAAGGCATTTCAGAAACAAAGGCCAAAAGACCAGTTGTGTTCACAGTGGAATAATTTTCTGGATACTTGGTCAAGGTCCACATGGTGCTTCAGATCAACCTGTCAGTCGGATAACTTGTTTGTTGCAAGGCAGATTTTAACTTTGGTAGTGCAACGTTGCACCGGGACATTGACCACCCACCTTGACCTCAAAAGATCGAAGCAAAAGAGTTGTTTCGTTGCACAGCAGTGAAAATCTTGTGACTTGAGATAGCATGTGCTTTGTTTGCGAAACCCGTTCGTGCTTGTCGTGTGACGTGGTTCCAATCCAAACGTTCAGATGCAGAAGTGCATGTGCGGACATAATTCCTTGGCTTGAACGATCCATTAAAATCTGAAACATTTGCTTGCAGCCAAATTCGTCTTCCTGTTCAGTTTGAGACACTCATTTGCTTGACACTGCTTTGCAGGAATGCGCTCAACGTTGTGAAAGACGACCTCATTGCTAAAGTAGACGAACTAACCAGGTTTGTACTGATTATTGTTCTTGTCCAATGTAACCCTGCCTGCCCTGCCCCGCCCTGCCCACAGTGAGGACGAAACGCATGGTTTGCATGGCAAGAGAGGCGCGGGTTCGTGACGGAATATGTTGCTTCATGCAGGACAAAATCGGAGGCAAAGGCAGATGATCTCTCAGACGAGTACATACCCATTGTATTGCGAAGGTAATGTAAGAATCTGTTTCTGAGAAAATTCACAGAATTTATCTTGGAACGCGGCGGCGCAGCTTCAGGTTTGCTCGGCTTTGACCTCAAATTTCCATCGTTTCAACACTTTCAATTTTCGTTGCACTTGCACTCAACCAGCCGGTAAAATATACTTTCGCATTTTCTGTCGTGCAATCAGAATGTTGACATTTGCGTGAAATCTGTTGTGTCTGTTCCGCTTCAGCGAGCAGGAGATTCTGCGCGAGGAGATCGCGTCGCTGCAGGCGGTGAAGACGCGGCTCAAGCAGCGCGTCACGGAGCTCGAGGACGAGCTCAAGAAAGCCAAGGAGGAAGCGGAGAAGGCGAAGCAGTCTGGAGCCGCCGCCGGCGAGGAGGGAGAGGTAACCGCGGCGAGCAAGTTTTGACGGCAACCAAGACTTCAAAATGCAGGGCAATGAAAATCAGGTTCTGAATTTGACAAATTCGGCCTTGATTGTAGTTGAGGGTCAGTGTTGTCACCGGGTGCTGCAATTATTGAGCTTGAAACAATCAGACATTTCCCGTGTTGTACTCAGAATCGAACACGCTGTTTTGCGCAGGACGAGGTTCCGATGGCGCAGCGAAAGCGCTTCACGCGAGTCGAGATGGCGCGCGTGTTGATGGAGCGCAACCAGTACAAGGAGCGACTGATGGAGCTGCAGGAAGCGGTGCGCTGGACGGAGATGATCCGCGCCTCGCGCGAGCACCCGGAGCTCACCACCGGCGGCATCAAGAAAAAGTCCTCCATGTGGAACTTGTGAGTACTCCTCCGCTTGTTTTTCGTATTTGACGTGCCATAAAAGACGACAGCAACAGAAGGTCGACTGGGGTGCATCTGGTAAACCAGTGTAATCTTCGTTGGTTTCAACAAGCGCGCATGTTCAAATGAACGCCTCAGTTGCGAGTCTTTCAGATGGGTTTACTTGGCTTTCGCATGAGCTGCTTCTTGTGGCACTGTACAGTGGAGGTCATGTGCTTTTCACAGACGTTCTTGTTCTTGTCATCAATTTGTCTGGAAGAACAGAACTCAAGCTCCAGTGGAGTTTTTGACATGATTGAACAAACAAGGCTGACTGCCGCTCATTTTGGTTTCAGCTTTAGTGGTTTGATGGGCGGTGGCACTTCCTCTTCTTCGTCGTCTTCACAGCCTCCCCAAAAGTCCGCCCCAAAGAAGAAAGGCACTCCTCAGATCATATGACACCCGAGACATTCCCATTGGACTTTTTGTCGCATTTTTCAAGCGATATCGTCCTGTTGTACACAAGATGTTTCTGTTACTAAAATACGTCCAAGTACAAATTGGCAATACATGTGGGTTTCCTTGACTGCGGTGCTGTGTTCTACAACGAAAATCCTGGCATGTTAATATTTCGTCGTTTTGTGGCCAAATTCCTGCCCTTTGATACACATTGCTAGACTATCTCAGTCTCAAGTCGTCAGTTTGGGTGATAGATGTGGTTGTTGAGCGGCGGGGACCATTGCCAGGTGATTTTCGTGACCAAGCTGGCAGACCGGCTGACGACTTAGCTTGCAGAGTCGCGTTTTCGAACTTACATTGGGGACTTTATGCACGACGTTTGAGACGCACGTCGCGCCAACGCCAACGTCAAAAAGGGCGCTGTTTCCATGGCACTGGCCAATCACGAAACACAATTCCACGTTGGCGTTGACGCGGCGTTCAGTGAAACGTCGTTGCATAAAGTCCCCATTGTGGTGTCCAAACTCAGGAAAGATAGTTGTTATTTTCTGAGTGAACGAGAAGCCATGAAAAGTAGTGCATGACAAGAACAGTCAGCTCAGACGCCCAGATGTTCGTCCCTCCAGAAGACGCGTTTGTTGTTTGATCTCTCGCATTGACTGGTACTTAATTGTTAGGGGATCAATAAGAGATCAAATGTTCTCCATCGTAACTGTCGAAGGTTCCCTTTACCTCAGCTACTGCTACTGTTGAAAGCAAAACTGCACGACTTTTGAACACTTCTCCAAACTTCTTATTGATCCTTTATTCCCAATGCAAAATAAACAGTTTACACTCCGAATTGCAGATCCTGTTTGCAGCAAGAATTTCATCGCAAATTTCATACTTGCACGTTCACCATTCGTTTTAGCTTGCGAGGTACATTTGGTCTCCAGTTGATCCCCATTCCGAATGATTCGTGATCTGAATTGACAAGGTAATCGCAAAAAATATTGTTTTGCGTTTGAAATCTCGTGCGTCATGATTTGTGTTGAGAAGAAGTGAATCTTATTGTTGCCAAGCTACATTCCATGCCACAACTGTACATCAGTTTGAATCGAAAGTAAGTTTATTGTGATTGAGTTGTTTCGACAGTATTCTATTTTTCACTTTTTTTGTGTTGAGATGTAAATGTGTACAAAATGCAGGGATTTGAGAATAAAAAATTTCAAAGTGAAATGAACGGATTCAACTCGCAGACCAAATGTACCTTCGCCGTGCAGACATGAACACCTGCCTGAGCCATGCTGCCCGCTCTTGTACAAGCTACACACCGACTGCCGAGTGCGCTCCTCAAGACAAGTGGAAACATTCTGCTGAGGAAACTTGAACACGGTTGAGAACGAGAAAACTTGCTTCAGTTTCAGCAACTTGTTTTCGTCGTCCAACAAACCCTCGAAGAAGCCTTTGGCACCTGCCTCAGTAAAGTACAGCGCGCCGACCACCTCCGTGCAGCCGTCGGGCGATCCGAACAAGAAGCAGCGCGATAGGTACAATTTGGGAGAAAAGGCCAAAGCTTACGACTTCCTTGGTCAAGAAGATGCGTGAGTACAGAGATTTTGTGTTGTCTGTTATCAAAGCAATTGCCTGGCCAACTGAAGTTTCTTGAGACAGCAGTCTTCGTTTGCATCTTTCGTTGGTTGCGATGTATCGTCCAGTTCCGTGTACAAGACACACTTATTTGCCCCAAAAAAATGAGGATCAAAAGAAGGGTTACGTCTTGTACCGTTTATGAGTACGAGTTTCCGTTGTACCAAACTCCAGTGCCACCAATCAAGGCAAAAGAAGGGGTACGTCTTTTTGTCAGGTGCGTCTGTCTCTCTGAACTGTGCGGCAATTTATGTGTGTGTGTGTGTGTGTGTGTGTAACCGCAAGTCCACGATTGTAGGGTGTCAGAGAAGAAGCGAAAAGAGCGCGAAAAGGAGCGGCGTGACCAGTACAAGCAGGTGCAGGTGCACGTGAAGAAGGATGACGGGCGTTTGCAGGCGTACGGCTGGTCGCTACCGGCCCGCGTCGCGCCCGCCACGGCCGCCGCGAAGGACGCACCGCGCCAGTCGCAGGTCCCCGTGCCCGTGCCCGTGTACTGCCGCCCGTTGTTGGAACAGGCGAACGGCATGAAGGTGGGCAGGGTCCGCGCATCGTCTCGCATGGATTGCTCTGTGCTTGTGCGAAAAGTTCGCTGTGTTTGCTTGTACATTGAAACTTGTGTTGCTTCGTGCTGAAACGAGCCCGTTTATTGACGCTTTTGTGTCTTCTTTCATTGACACAGAGTGTGGATTTTCTTGGAAAGCGTGAAGAAGTACGACTTAACTCCCTCTTGACATTGTGTTTGCAGATGTGGTGTGCATGTGGGCTCAATATCAGTGGATTCGAACTTTTCGGTGTTGGCTCTTGACATTTCGCGTGTCTTGTTCACACAAGAACCTTTTGTCGGTTCGGTTGTCGCTTTGCCTCGTCAATCTGTGTTTCACTCTGTTGTCTCACAACAACACCCTACTCCCGAATGCAGCTTCCACACACTCGTTCAGAACGACACACATTTGCAGAGTTTGATTTTTCTTGAGTGCGCACTGGTTATTCCTGCAAAGACATCGACGCACAGTCAACCCTCTGATTAGCCATGTGGAAACAAATTTATCTCCCCCTCCAACATGTTCTCTTCTGAATCTGGTTCCAAATGATGAAACTCGTGTAGATTTTCTGAATTTACTATGTGCGCTGTTAGTGACAGGGTAGTCCCCTCGATTCGAGACTCACAATGGTCACTCAATGTGTGAATGAATAGTTTGCCTCGACGCGTCTGTTTCATGACACTTCCCTCAAAGTTGTGCGCAAAAATTCCCTTGCCAACCTTTTCTGTCTGGTGAGCAGAAATCCTTCAGGACACCACTCTCCCTCCCAGGGGAAATATAATTCGACCCTAAAATCTACCCCCTGTGGGGTGGCTTGCTCAAGATGGCTATGGTGAGAAGTGTGTCTGCACCTGGATCGGTTTTCTTGTTCCTTTTGTAGACAGGCGAAAATCTGCACTTGTGTTGTACGACAATGTCAGGTCTCTCTCGATTCTCAAGAGTTATGTTAGACATTCTGTCGGGTGGTGTTGACACATATCGGCTCTTATCTCTCAGATTTGGTGCGCGGCGGGGGTGAACTTGACCGGAGGCAAGACGCGTGACGGCGGCTCCATCGTCGGCGCCAGCATCTTCTACTCCGATCTGCCCGCCGGGCAAAACAAAGCTGTAAAGGGCGCCGACGACGTCGAGAAACTCGACCAGGAGTTGAAGGTCAGCATTCTTGAGTGGCACGCTGTCTCGAAAGGGGAAGAAACTTGCTTGTCGAGGAGTGTCCAGTCATCAGTTTTCAGCAGCTGCTGAAAAACTTCCTCCCGAGTAAATTGCCACCCCAATCCCGCTGAGTCCCTACTGAATCGAGTCGTATCTTCGCCGCTCACGGAAGCCGAATTTCCTGTGTTGCAGGAGCACGAGAAGGACGTGCGCGAACACGACAAGGAACAGATGTCGTCGCTCGTCTGGATCTGCACCACAACGCACAACTCGAGCCGCGTCTCGGTCGTCGACGCCAACAACCCAGCCGACGTGCTCGAAACGTTCCACGTCACGTCCTCCCACCTGCTCTGCATCGCCAGCGTCCCAGGTTCGTGCTGAGCAGGATGTAAAAATAACAGAGTCCGGACATATCGTGACACTTTTCGGAGGCAAGTTTATGGTCGAAGGAAACTTTGTCCTGGAGTTTCATCAAGTTTAGGATGTTTTATGCCTCCAGGTGCTATGGAAAGCGACTATCCTGCAGATGAAGAAATGTTCAAGGGTGATTCTGACAAACCAAAAGTTCCCACTCCACAGCCTTCGCCGAAGCGAAAACCTGGAGAACAAGGTAGACTTTCGCTCTTTACCACAGCAGATCTGCTTGCAAGTCTTGAAAGCCGCGAACCTCCGGAGTGCTTGTTGGCATCAGGGCCCGTGAACTAATGTTGGTGTTGATCAGCAGGTGACGGGGAGGGCGGAGCGCCTGACGCCCCAGCGATCGGCAACATCACGTTCGTGCAGTGTGCTGCCGGGACGAACAGTAAGAACAGCAGCGCCGCGCCGTCGCCCGTGGGCACGCCGCCCGTCAAACACAAAGGTCAGGGCCTGTGAGCCGTCCTTGTGTGTGAAGGTGTCGTTGGAAGAAGAACAGCTAGCAGTGATGGATTTCTCTTCTCTTTTTGCAGAAACGGAACGGGACCTTTCGATGGACACTGCCAAGGAAGAAGGTTTGTGTGAATAAAAAGTTTCTGGTCGCGTGTTCAAATGCGAACCCAATTGAAGTGGTGCAGTTGGTGTCTTTAAAGAGCTTGCGAGTCGGTGTCTGACAAATTCAGGACGATGTGTTTCAGTGGACAACAAGAAGCGCGAGGAGCGCACGGTGGCGTCGGCGGAGGAGCACGCCGCCAAGGTGATGAAAGCGACGGGGTCGCCGTCACGCTCTGCCTCGAGCACGCCCAGCTCCACGCCCAAACACACGCCCGGCTCCACGCCCAAACACGAGAAGAAAATCCGCGGCGGCGCGCCCAGTGAGCTCATCAAGGACGGTATCAGCGCTGTGCCGACAGACAACGACTTCATCTACGTGGAGGTGGAGAAGGCGTCCAGCGTGCTGCCCACCATGTGGCTCGGCTCCCAGAGCGGCAGGTCGGTGTCCGGGTCTCTAGTTTCTGTTCCATCTCCTCGCCAGTCAGACATGAATGGTCCTCAGCATGCGCAAGGCTCAACGTGTTTGGAACCACAACCTCAGCAAACTTTCACTCAGTGGGTTGAAAATTTATTTCAGTTTGTACGTGCACTCAGCAGTGTCTCAGTGGAAACGGTGTCTACATTCTGTGAAGTTGAAAGACTCTGTGCTCAACATAGCGTGAGTATCAGTGTGTGTTTTACGTACTTTCTACTTTCCTCCGGACACAAAATTACCAAGATTGCTGCACCTGGATCTTTCTCCATTTCAGACACGTCAAGGGTCGAGTACTGGTGGCGTTAGCTGACGGTACAGTGGCTGTGTTCCACAGGTCGCAAGGTACAGAGCGAAGTGCACGTGTGTGCTTTGACGAACTCGCCCCCCCCCCCCCCCTTTCGTTTCGTATCTTTTGAGACAAATTAACGGTGACTTCACTTTTGCAGACGGACAGTGGGATCTGACCAATTATCACGTGGTGGATCTGGGCAAACCGCACCACTCCGTCAGGTGCATGTGTGTCATCGCCAACAAACACGTCTGGTGCGGCTACAGGAACAAAATACACGTCCTCGACCCCAAGACACTCAAAGTGGAGGTCAGTAAACCATTTAGGTCGAGGCCAGAAATAAAATCTCGGATTTTCGTCTGTATTCCGTCAAGAGGCTAGGCATTTCGGAAAAGCATGTCAACTGTCTGTCATTTCAAAGCATTCAATTGACGCGGGTGGAAATGGCGGCGCCGAAACAATTCAGGACGGTGTATACAGATCCATTGTTAGTGGTGCTAAGGGTTCGAAACTCCTTGGCATTGGCTTTGATCCTGTGGGGCTCTTTATACATCTGTTTTATACTGAAAAGATTCGTGTTCTCCACGCCTTGGGTCTTTGTCGGCGAGGAAGGGTTGGGAAGCGTTTTCTGTTTCTGTGTGCATTTCTGCAGGTTTCAAGAAGATAATTTCACAAAAGACAACTCCGTGTTCAATTGTTCAGAAAACGTTCGACGCGCACCCGCGGAAGGAGAGTCAGGTGCGGCAGTTGTCGTGGGTCGGGGATGGCGTGTGGGTGTCGATCCGCCTCGACAGCACGCTGCGTCTCTATCACGCCTACACGCACCAACATCTACAGGACGTGGATATCGAGCCTTACGTCAGCAAAATGCTGGGTAAAACAGCTTCATCAAAAACTCATTTCGGACCAAAGGCTGCAGCAGTCCGTCATGATTGCTTGACGCTCAAATTTATCATCTCAAAATCGAAACAAGAAAAACAAATCAGAGATGGACTGTCATGCAAATGGTGTGCGTGCGTGTGTGTGTGCATGCATGCGTGCGTATATGCATGAGTGTGTGTGTGAAGTGTGCGTGTGTGAAGTGACTCACGTCCAGCGCTTTGAGAAGAGAAGCATGCCAAGTTACCTGTTTGTTTTGATTGCAGGCACAGGGAAGCTGGGCTTCTCGTTCGTGCGCATCACGGCGCTGCTCATCTCCGTCAACCGGCTCTGGATCGGAACCGGAAACGGCGTCATCATCTCCGTGCCGCTGTCGGAGAGTAAGGGCGCAGAAGCGAACCAGTCAAAACTTGTTCTGGATTTTGTCGAAAATGTACTGAAAATGCCGACCAGGATTTTAACTTTCGACTGCAATTAATTTGGGTTTTCAGAGAGATTGACAAGGGATTTGTTTTCACAGGCAACAAGCAGGCGCTGACGACGTCGACGGCGGGGAGACCGGGCGGTGTGATCCGCGTCTACAGCGACAGCCGCAGTGACAGCGTCACGCCGGGCACGTTCATCCCCTACTGCTCCATGGCACAGGCGCAGCTCAGCTTCCACGGGCACAGGGACGCCGTCAAGTTCTTCAGTGCCGTCCCCGGTGAGTCCCGTCTGTCCAGTTGCCACATCAGGTGGGAGGGGGTTGCACAAGATTATTGAAGAGGTCTGTATAGAACTACGTCTGGGAATCACAAAGACAACAAGAAGCAGTGCTCAAGGCAACTGCAGTGCGAAGTCCCTTGCTTGCCGGTAATGTCGTCGATTCTTCCTTGTCCTCCTTGTCTTCTCCCCGGGGGGGGGGGTCCAGTGGGGGGAGGGGGTCCAGTGGGGGAGGGGGGTCCAGCAGGGGGGCGGGGGGGAGGGGGCGGGGTTGGAGGAGGGTGGGCAGGGGACATTTCATCTAACCTGCCATATACTGCACTACCACAGGGTGCTTCGCCCTAAAGGGACTTCGCACAATGATGTGAAGGGAATTTACACAGCGCGTATGCACTGGCAAAGGGGAGGCAGTAGCAATTACATTGCTCACTGCTCAGGAGTGTGTGTGTGGGGGGGGGGAAGGACCACTACTCAGGCGAGATTGAGGGTGACCACAACGGAGACGAATTCTTGGCAGACTCTGCGTGGGGAGTGATCTCAAATCAGTAGTGATCAGGGATAATCACTGGCTTGTTGTGGTATGGTATCCCACCTCAAACACTCAGTAGTTACCGGTATCAGGGGTTAGTCTACCACGACTGAGACTGAGTGGTGATCTGCGCTGTTGGCGAGGCGCCTGTGTTCAAAGCTGTGCGTACTTGTTTGTTCTTCGTGCTCTTCTCTTCTTGTTCAGGTCGGGTTCATCACAAACTGTGTTTTGCCTCCAGGAACTCCCAGCAAAGGCGTCAGTGGCGTTACGTCGAGCAAAGAAAACAAAGATAGCAACAAGGACAAGACGCAAACAAACATGCTTGTTATCTCTGGCGGAGAGGGATACATCGACTTCAGACTGGGTCAGTTGAATTCACTCGTTGCTAACCTTTGAAACAGCACTGGGAAGTGTGTTGCTGCACTTACTGCTTTGCCTGATTCGGTTCTGCGTTGACAACCAAAAATTCGCTTGTGACCCGTGTACTGATTTTCAGCCGACTTCGGCAGTGCGTTGACTAATTTCTGCCCAATGTTGCGCAAGGCATGATAGTTGTGGTGGAGGTGCCAGCTTGGTTTGAAGAACCCGAACACAGTGCAAGAATTCGCAGCTTGGTTTCACCGGACATGTTGTTGTAGTCTTGTGCTGTGCATTCTCTTTGGGAGCTTGAAACTATTTGAGCGCACAAAAGCAGAGAGCTGACCCTGATATTGCATTTCAGAAGTTTGTTCTTACATGAGAAACTGTCCAAACTCTCGTATTGCTCTTTCGTTGATCAGGGTCAGCTTCTCACAAGCGTTCAGCATGTTCATGACAAATCTTCATTGCAGACGACTGCAACCCATTTGGAAAATTATGGACTGGTAAGATCTACAAAGAGTTGTGTTGTTTGCCATTTTTGGTTGTATTTGTTTTGTTTTGCCATTAATGTACCTCAACTCGAAGATCTTCAACAAATTTTGTGCAACCAAAAAAGACAGCGGTTGCATCTGTTCTCACCGAAAATATCAGTCTGAACGCGTCACAAACTTCTCTGAAGCTGTCACTTTCACTTCGCCAACGACCAACACACTCCATTGTACAGGACCCCAGCCTTGGCCCGTTCATTTTCTTCAATGTTTTCGTCCCTCTCAACTCTCCCCCTCCCCAAAAAAAGAAAAAAATTAAAAGAAATTACAAAGTAGATGGGAACTCTATTCCTTGTCTTGTTATTCCTCTATTGTTTCAAGTAGAAATACTGCACGAAAGGATTTCTTCTTGACGACAAATATGTGCTTGCACTATGTCAAAAAGACACCTAGTGATAGTTGGTTCGACGGTGACGTTGTGTTACCTCGTGAAATGTGTAGTGTCTGCTGTTAGAGAACACTTGTTCTATCCTTTCCTGGAACCAGTCTGTTTTTGTCTTGTTTCCGGAATCATTTTGGGCCTGCAGTCCAGAACTGGAGACCCGGTGTGCAGAAATTGACGCAATCATTTGCAAGTTCAATCTGGGAGTTGAATGCCACTCTTCCTTTCAGGTGAAACGGACGATGACGAGGACGGCGAGAAAGTTACCGCGAAGGAAGGAGGTTTGAGCAAGGGAGACCGCAGCCACCTTATTGTCTGGCAAGTCTTCACCAGCAACAATTAAGTCATCCAAGGCTCACCTCTTTAACTTCCTTTGCTTTCTCCGTCGGCTAACAATGAACACGTACACGTACCGATATTTTTTGCTTGGGTGGAAATATGATGCAGTTCACAACTCTTGATGAGAGTGACTCTCCAAGACATTGGAGAAATTGTGAACAAAAGTCCAATGTTGAAAATTTTTTTGAGATTTTGTTTTATTTTTCCATCTTGTGGATCTCGTAAGCAGCTTCTAAAATTCGCAAGTAACTGGACCCAAAGGTCTTGTGTTTACGAAATAAGCTCAAACACTCAGCTCTGTCAAACCAAGGTCCATTTTATCAACAGCACCGCGGCGAACAATGGTCTCCCTTGCGCTTTTTCCGTTTGAGAGCCCGACGCGGGGCTGGGGAGGGGGCAGAAGGGCCGTAAAGTGTAGACGGATGCACAAAAAGAGTTTGCGACATGCTGGGTCATTTTGGTATTCGTTGGAGCGACCAGACGTGAAGATTATCTCGTCCGTCGGGACTCGGTTGAGGTGGATCTTGAGACTCTTCTAGTCATCAGCACTGCGTGATAAGTATTTCTGCTTCAGCCACATCAAATGCAAATAATTGTCATCATCTCATGCTTTGTCACTCTCTTCCATGTCAGTTTTCCGTGGTTCCGTGGTAAGAATTGCTGACAGCAACGTGTCCCTGCCAAAAACTTGTTCTGTTGATCACTGGGAAGTGCACAACCCTTGTGAGACTCCAAAATTTGCGAAGGGTGGCGGTGCTGGAAGTTTGTGATGATTTGCGGTTCCTAAAATGAATGGTACCTGTTGTTTCACTGCTCACATTCTATTTGTGAAAACCAAAGGAAAGCAGACAATCCTTTTTCCGCCGTGTCTCACAAGCTGAAGTTTCTTACTGGCTTTGTGTGCAACGCTTGCTTCCTACTCTAGGTAACTAGATTTAACCAGACCAGGCAGTGTCCTTTGGATTACCTGTGCAGGATCACTGGAATAAGTGGTGGTGTAACTGTGAAGCCATTTGAAATGTTTTATATTTGCTTGTTAAATGAATCCTGTCATTTTGTTTCTTTCCATAAGTGGAATCCATCGTGTGAAGTTTCACTGTGACGTATTTTAGGCACTTGCGGGTGTAAATACTGCATGCTGGGAGAAGCAACTCACTGAGGATCTGTCGGGACAGATTTTACTGTTGACCCACACGAGAGCAGTTGAAGGTTTCTCATGCATGAAGTGACTGTGCAGATCTGGTTTGGAAAACGGCACTCAAAAACGTTTCATCAAAACTAGAAACCCCATTGGTGGAGTTGCTGCTTGGCGTTTCCTGTCACACGGGCTGACTCCCCAAGCGTCGGCGTGAACATTTATCAAACAGAAGGGAATGTGTCATCTGACCAAGGATAACCCCATCAGTTTGAGGTTTTTACGGACCATAGACCAAACATCGGTTGGCTTGGCCTCTGTGGCTTCGTCTGAGCAGAAAATGTGGTCCTATTTTGTCACACAAGTGCCAGCTGAGGACACCACTTCAAATGTTTCAGTCTGTGGAGCGGCGGCAAAAATGGAGTCCGGTTGGTTGCCCTTTCCTCTTGGGAAATGTTGTCTCCCTACCAACAGCCAGACGACGACCCCCACTCCCCATTCCTGATGGTAATCATTTTCTGGGACTGGGGATTTTGCCTTCGATAAAAAATTAATCCTCACTCCATTTCGGTTCGAAAAATGCGGAAACATTTTTGAGTGGCCGCGCCACTGCCAAGGCTATTTGTGCGCGCGTGCCTCCACTAGCAGGTGTTCACGTTTCTCAAGAACAAAAAACAACTTGCGAAAACTTACTCCAATTGAAGTAGTGCAGAAATCGGTTGTGGTCTCGTGCACTTCCGAATGCGTACGAAAACTTGCGTCAACACTCGCGTTTTCAGAACCATGAAACACATGCAAGCGCGCTCATGACAGACACTGTATATCTACATGTGAACACGTGAGCAAACAGAAACAACAACAAAATATGATTTTCAACTCTTTGCAAATCTTGTGTGCTTTGCAAAGACGCATCTTTGTCTCTGTTGACGAAAAGGAAGTTTCGATGTTTGTATCAAGCTGGTGAAAAGTGAAGACGGGGAGAGAAGATTTTGTGCAGGCTGGTGGCAGGTTTGCCTGCCCACAAAAGCTGCGTCTGACGTGACAAAGGGGCGTGATACGTTCCGGACTTGAGTTCCACAAAGTCTGCTTTGGAAACATGAACGCCTAATTGCACACATTTGACCTGTTGCTTGGACGGTGCGGCTCGTTTCATTGATTGTCCTCCGTGTTGTAGAAAACCGCCAACTGTGTAATTCGTTTTCCCAGCAAACTTGTGTTGTTTCTCATGTGGTTTTTTTTTTCAATTATTATTTATTGCGAGGGCATAGTCGTTCTTTGCCTGCTTTTGTTATCTGTCACTTGTACGTGAACGCTCGATCGCTGTTCGCTGAGCGTTTGTTTATACAATAATAAATGGGAACTTGTAACGCAATTGACCTCGGTGTTCAAGTTTTTATTTTTACAGCCGCTTCCGTCGTCAAGCGGCAAACGCTGTCGTGTTTGCGACGTGGTGGAGACCACTTTGGATCCAGGTCAACCCCACAACCCCAGCGGAAAGATCAATCCCAAAACTTTTGGATCCGGCCAAAACTAAATCAGTTTTGGATATGATTGTCAGGCTTAGAACTTTCAGGGGGTCAACCAAAAATGGTCACTTCTGTCAGCCCGTCATCACCTGACCACTAAAAGTTGTTCCGAGTCTCTGTCCTTGTGACTGTCAGTCCAAACAATTTCAAACCCGGCGTATTCAACGGAAACAGCCCGAAATGCAAGTGCCGAAGCATTGCAAATCACAAGGATGGGGCCCAAGACAAGGTTGTGGCGAGACCCCCATGCAACCAGACCACCCCAAGTCCTGGCGGGGGAGGGGGGATCCTATGACACTGCAATCGTGGAAGCCTGTCGTGCATGTAGCCCCGAATTGTTATGGCAACTTCAGATTCGGCAAAAACAGCATTTTGAGCCCCCACCCTTTCATCTCACTTCTTTGGACACGTGTGGGGTGACATGAAGCTGAGAACCACGAGCCGCTTACCTTAAATTTGCGAGAGATGAATGCTGTAGGTCACGACCAGCGTCCGAAAGGAATAATTCCACCCCAGCACCCCCTGGTGGTAGAATTGTACAACAGCATCGATCACTCCTAAACTGAGGGGCTGCAACCCTTATCTGTGAGCCTCAAAATAGATGCGCTGCACAATTTGTTGATGAAGAAATGAAAAGGCTTCAACCCCAATAGCATCCATTTTGGAAAGAGAGGGAAAACCCTGGTCACATGATCATGTGATAACCCCATGGGGGAGGGATGCAGGCTAAAAAGCCAGCAAAATAGTGATATTGTGCTATTTTCCATCTGTTTTCTATCTAATTAATCATTGTAAAATTATTCAGAATATTAAAAATTGTCTGTAGAGGCCAGTGCCCCCTGGTGGGGGAGGAGTGTGGTGTGACACACCAGCTGTAAAAGTTAGAACCACCCCTCACCAGATAGTGTGATTGGAATGAGGTCAATAAATATTGAGGTCCTGCCCTCGGGGACAGTCTCTCCTGAGATACCAACCTGTGTGTTTGTGATATCACTACAACTCAGTTCTGGCAAGAAGAGCATCTCAGTTTCAAGAACTTGAGGCACACTTCATCACTTCAGTGATTTGTCTCCACAGTTTTGGCTTGGGGAGTGCCTCAGAACTTCAAAAATTGAGGTGCTTTCATTTCCTGTCGGAGTTAGTTTGCACCCCATCTGTGCTGAGGAGAGTGCCGCAGAACCAAAATGGCCCAAAGGTGGGAGGAGTAATGGCTCACAGGGGGAGGGGATAATTACTCAGAGGAGGGGATTATGGCTCAGGAGGCATAACTCAGGGGAAGGGAGGGATGTTAAAATTGTGGGCAGAAGCACACTGGTTTTGAACCCTTTATTTTGCCGTACTCTCGTGTGGAGTGACATGAATTCCACTCACCTTAAATTGTGCGGGCGAGCCTCCAGACTAAATTATCAAAGATCTGATGGGGGGCTGGCCCCAGATTGAAGTATTTGGACACAGTCTGGCAAACCACAGGATGGGTTTTTGGCAGGTTTAGTTCAGCAGACACTTTACAGATTTTTCAAATAATATTCTGTCTAAGAAAACTCAAAATTTGTTCTTCTTGAAAAGTAATTGGTCTTCCCTGTGAGGTAGCCGTATTTGAAAAGGAAAACTGAGGGGTCACATGATCACCCCATGGGGGGAGGGATGCTTAGAAAACTCAGCAAAATGGTGATATTGTGCTATTATGTATCTATTTTCTAT
>JAAUXT010066527.1_pt1 | contig 19930 bp, 18 predicted proteins | sample 7278171 | NCBI WGS metagenome assembly JAAUXT01 (sample SAMN14350112, study PRJNA611818) | marine sediment metagenome | isolation source: surface marine sediment (1.8m) | place: French Polynesia: Moorea | collected 2018-08 | reverse complement strand
TGGGTCGTTTCTACTTACCCCTGTAAACTTAAAACATCGCATTTTCAAAAATTTACGAAGCCTTCCCCCCCATACATTTGGATGCGTAAGTGACGACCGGCCTTCCCCCCCCCCCCCCAAAAAAAAAAAAAACAAAAACAAAAATCTGGTGAAAAATTGCATCGAATTTCAGTGCACCGGGCCCTCCTGGAAATTTTTTTTTTCAAATTCTACCCTAAAATTTATTTGCTCCATATGGAGGGTTGGAGCGACTCCCCGAATGAACACACACACACACACACACACACACACACACACACACACACACGCACACATCTTGTTGATCAAATTTGTCTCATGTCTTGGATTGAATGGATTCTGTTTTGTGTGCTCGTATTCTGTTGTGTATCACCTGACTTGTTGGATTCTTTGTGCGAGGTGTTTGAATCCGATTGAGGTTCTGCCAACATGCCAAACAAGGCAGTTGATCAGTTGTGGAATATCAAAGGTGTGCGGGAACAGACGTTTGGGTGACATGCGTGCAATTACGCTGACCACTGATCACATAAATTACGTGCCACATTGTGCTTCTGTAGACAGGAACAAGGTTGCCAAAGACACAAGTGCGAGTATTTCGTGGCAGGCGGGGAGTTGTGTCTTGACAACAACTGTGGACGTAAACATTGCGTGAGGACAAAAAGGATGACAAACCTTGGAGGTAAAAAGGATGCTCAAGCATGATTTAGAGTACATTGGTTGCTTGGGTGTGTGTCTGGATTCGGATTGAGATTGGATTCAACACGCAAACTGTTCCAGGTTTCTGTCTGCACTGCTGGCGAAGCGTGAGAAGTGTCGAGCTTCAGGTCTTTGAAGTTGGAATTGGAAACGGATGACCTCAGCTCCAATGGTCAAACCATAAGTGTTCTTCTCAGCGAAGGAGGTTGCACGAAATTTGAGAAAAACGTAAGGAAATCCAGTGTTTTTTGCACTGCAGTCGGCTGTTGGTCTTGACGATCTGAATCTCCTTCCTCGTGCACCAGACGTCGGTCGCGCGTCCGAACAACAGTCAGGTGTTCTTGGAGTCAGTACAACAAAGAAACTGGATCGCATGTTCGCTGCTCTTTGCGAAGATTTGGCAGAATGATGTACACAGCAGCTTGTTGCAGCTCAACAAACTGCATGACTGTGGAAACAGTTCGACCTTCTGCAAGATGCTGACGTAGGTAACACATTTGCAGGTATACCGGCAGGTATATCATGGTGTGGCACGTGTGCATCGGTTGTCTATCGTACCCGAAACTTGTGATGAGTTGCGGAGTTGCCCAAAGAAACTGGAGTGGAGAGCACCATCGAGATGGTAAACCATGAGGCTGGCAAACACTGCAACACACAGTTGTTGGGTTCTGCTGAGGTAAGAAACGCACGCAGGCACGCAGGTTCCCTCTTGCCTCTATGAGAGTGCCGTTCAAGTCTCAGTGATGTCCGTGTGAAACACCGGATCGTCAATGGGCATGTTCCTTCAAAACATGTCTCCGAGCACATTTGAATACTTTGCTGCTGCTAAACGCTGCAAAGTTCTGACTACCTGCTTCCCTGAGGCCTAATGTCCAAGATCTAGCCGTTGTTCTTTCGATACAAACTGCAAGACCTTGTGTACTTCGTAATCTCATTTCCTGAACAAAACCACATTCATACCTGGCTGTCGGATGATGGGGGACAGACCTGCAGGGGTGTGAGAGCTGCAAGGATCCATCGTGATGGTCCTGTTGCAGAACTTTGGCGAAGGGCTCAGTTTATTTTGATTGGGCTCCAAAATCCTTTTGAGACAGAAGCCCCTTCTCCACATGACAGTTGGTGGTTTTTCATCAGGCTGTGTTTTCTGGCTCCTAAATTTCATTTCTTGAACAGTGGCCGATGCCTTGTGGACAAAATGTGCACTCAGCTGGCCGAAAATAGGGCAGAAATCACACTCAACCAGTATATGTTTGGAGATGTATTGTTGAGCCTCTGGTGTGATCCCCTTTCCAGTTCGAGACAGTTTTGACGCTTGTGGCAATTGTTGATCCCCCAGCAGAATTGTCTTGTGGATAGAAATTTCACAAAGGTGGGACAAAGGAGGTCACTTTCTTTGTCTTTGTGAAGAGCAGCTGCTGACTCCCCAAGTATGGGCAACTCTATTCCAGGCAGACACACGAGCGCACGAGCTGGAATCCGTAAAGGTCACCGAAAACAAATAGATTTTCTGGTGACCCCTTGTAGATAGTGGAGAGGATTATGGGATAAAATGTGGTTTTGATTTCCTTGCGTGGGCACTTTCGGTCAGCAGGACTCGAGGACAAGTAACAAATGTTGAACCAAGAAGTGTGATGTGCTGAGCCACCTTCCTGGACAACTTTACCCCAGGGACTACGGAACAAAATCACATTTCGGAGTGATTTGTCCTGGTGATCTGCTCTGCAGAGAATCAGTGCACTGCATAGATGCTGGAAAAACTGCTGTACGAGTACTCGTACATTGCTTTGTGTTCAATTGGAGGTCGGAAATTGTTCGCGGAGAGGGTAGTTATTTTTCATGAAGTAAAAGAACATCGGATACTTTTGCATCAGCTGATTGTGTTGAAAGGTCGACAAAGCGGGTCACGGAATTCGCTTCCCTGTGCAAACTTTTTGTGCACAACTAAAGTTGCCAGAAAAAAAAACGGAGTGGGCAATTCTTGTTCTTCATATCTGGTCCAAGAAAAAATTGCTTTTGTTTCGGACGTTTCCCGCACCAACTGAATTTGAAATCTGCACATTGTGAAGTGGTTTGTCGCCACAAGGTTCGCGCACCCCACACAATCCGGATGCAAAACGCGGCGTTTTGACGCTGGTGTCAGAAATTTTCACGAAGCTGCTGGCCCGGCGCACACCTTTGCGATCACCTGATCCGCTGTAAATCACAGTTGCTTTGACTGGAGAAAACTGATGAATATGAATTGCCATCGATCAAAGGTAAAGGGTCAGAAAAAGAAACCAGGGTCATTGCCCTTGCCAAGAAGAAAATACTTGTCTGGTTGCTGTTCAGAAACTTTTTGTGTGTTTTCAGACTCCTTTCACACGTGCCAAATGGTTGAAATACCCTCTCCCCCCAAGAAACACGCACACACACATACATACACACACACACACACACACACACACACACACACACACACACACACACGAGGGCTGCACAAGAAGCTGAAATTTTGGGCACTAAATTCACACACTCCCGCTTCCGAGTGAAACTTTCTTGGTGACTCTTCAAGTCGGGCGTCCATGGTTGGTCCAGGTTGGTCGTACATACACAGAAAAAGCGGCATCTTCGAGTAAACACTGACATGACAGTTGTCGTGGTTTCCAGATGATTGTGTTCTGATCGGAAGAGAGGTGGGTTGGGTTGGTTAGGAGGACTCCGCAATGAATTTTGACTCTGGACTTTTCTTGTTTTCCAGGTGAGTGTTTTCCAGAGTCCTCGCAGTTTCAGCTGGCCAGTGCGAAGCTCATTCCTGAAGGTATGTTCGTGCCATTTGCAAATGCTCTGTTTGTACGAGTACGAGTACGTCCCTATGTTCCACGTTTTGTCATCGACGCTCGGGCCCCCTGTTATGGGACAAAGATGCTGCTGCTCGTCTCGTTGAAATTTTGTCAAATGTGATTCGTTGAAGTGATTTGGTATGGACATTTGAAACAACAATATCGCAGTTTCCAGACTTTGCAGCGACGAAATGTGTGGGGGGTTTATCGATGAGGTTGTCGTCGTGCAACCCAGGAACATCTTGATGCAAGAATTCGCCGGACCATTTATCGTGAAACTTTTGAAAGAAGAACTTCCCTTTCAACAATTAATCACGTAGCATTATCGGCTGTTTCATCCTCGGCTTTGCTCACATATTTTGTTTGTCTTTCACCTTGTGTAGTTGATAAATGGCTCGCAACTTGTTTTCCCTGGAGTTTCTTGTGGAGGGATACTGATACTGGTGTTTTCGACCTCGCTGACAAGTCAGAAAATTGGCTGTGCCTTGGTGGGCGAAACACAACGGTTCGGATATCGTCAAATTTAGGACAGTTTTCGTAATAGGTGATCATGAATAATGTCTGAAGGATATGATTTCTTTGTCAGAACTGAGGTTGTTCGGTGTTGTTCTTGGCACCGAAGATGTCCACTTTGGTACACTTCTAACGACTGTGCTTTTCAACGAAATTTGTTTGGTTCCTGAAAGAATTTCCTTGTCTTTGTGCCCATGTACGAGGAACCCGCACGAAAACCATGCGGGTAAACGACAAACTGTCGCCTTTCTTTCAGGTAACTGTAGCTTTGCTGATGTTTGTGTGCCTTGCACTATACAATGCTTGTTTATGACATCAATACATGCGAGACACAACTTGCCGCAGTTGTCAGATTGACGGATACAATTGTCGCTTGGGCCACTGAGAAGCTGCCTTTCGTTTTTGTGCGGAAACTGAACAAACACCGTGGTGTGATGTGTCTTTTGGAGAGCAGCTTGAAAATCTCAGAAAATTCAAACACTTGACATGTTGATGGCGACTCTCCATCCCAAACAGATCTGTTGTGTATGGAAATGACAACCGGGTTCACACCCGTGGCCCTGGAGCTGAACACGATCGTGTTGTTTCATCGATGCCTGAGCTGGATGAAAGTTACATGTTTGGAGACGGGAGATTGTTCTGTCTTCAGGGAATCACTCCCACGTTACCTCATGAAGATTGGGAGTGGGCTTTGCTGATGAGGAAGGGATTTTGATCGTTGTTGTGTTTTGACATGAAGAAAAAGCCGAAACCAACTGCACCCGCCACTCCTTGCGTCATTTTGATTCCTAACAAAACGGGCTCAAAAGTTTGGAGCAGCCGTGCTGGTGTTGAACGCGTTGATTGGAATTGCCGTCTGATGCGCAACAGGCCTCAGTGGGTCCAGACAAAAATGTTTCGAGTTTGAATGCGCAATTTGGTCCTCTCCGTTGCTGAGTGAGATGATGAGTTGGATGAGGTTTTCCCCGATTGTTCGATGGCTATTGTATTGATGGCTGCCTGTTGGACATCTGTAGCCTTGGGTATGAGCGCTTGTGATGGCTGAGCTGCCAACGGAAGATTCACCGTCTGTGCATGTGCCGCCAGAAAGTCTGTTCGTTTGTTTTGTGAAAGATTTTAGACGGATACAGTGGATTACGTTTCATCTCTACCTTTTCCGGGAAATTAACACAAGCTTGAAGTTGTTTTGATAAATGTTTGCCTCACGCCTCATTGAAAATGGTTGAGAAAGGGCAGCACCCCTCTCGAAGCTGCGCGTGTACTGACCTGTTCCACCCACCAGGGTGGTTAACTTGGGTACGTCCGCTGGGGCTTCCAGTCAAGGGGTAATGGAGGAGAAGCTGCAGTGGCTTTTCATCAGCTGAGGGATACGCACGGACGCTGCACGCATCGCATTCGCTCGCGCACGTATTGTAAAATGCTGTGAAGGCCGAGCCTACCAGAAGCAGGCCCAGGGGAGGAGGATCCCACCGCCTCAAGTCTCGTGGGTTGCTTCCAGATGAATGCGTGTTGCCAGTCTGAACTTTGGTGAGGAAATTACTGCAGAATTGCGCGCGCCTGCTGCAGATTACTCATTGAAGCAGGCTGATCATGCAGTGCGTGTGTGAGCACCTTCCAACCATGCAGAAATCAAACACATGAGAAACTGGGAAACATCTGGGTGGAAAGAGGAAGTGATCTGTGATCCGCCAGGGAAAAGAAAGAGGAACTAGATCCACCGAGAACTAAGCAGGAAAACGTGTTGTTAGAACGACAGCCACTTGTGGATGAGGAGTATGTCAGGTGAGCCTGCCTGCGAGTACCCGCTGTACGGTGCGCTCGTTTTAAAGGAGAAGATCACCAGGGCGGCGATTGTTCGTTGCTTGTTCTTGCTGAGCAAGTTCTGATCCCTGACACTCGACAGACGGTTGTTTTCCCTCGGCAGCTCGGGGCCGCTGCGAAAACTGCCAACGGCCAGGAGGACAGGGACTTGGTGAGAGCCACGTTTGGAGGCAACGTTGAACTGAGAAAAAGTGGAGTAGTCATTTTGTGGAGTCCTGTCATGTGGAGTCACAATGCAAGGATATTTTGTTTCCTGTTTGCACGTGGAGGAGCGACATTTGTTGGAAGATTAAGTCAAGACTTCCTCCAAAAAGGAACTGTTTGACAGATTCATTCGCCGTGCACATATTCATGAAGAGTTACTAATTTATTTGCAACCTATTTATTCCTATTTATTACACATTGTTGTTACTTATGATATTTATTTGTTCACGAAAACGTTCCAAAGTGCAATTGGAAATCTGCTCAAGTCAGAGTGTGAAGGAACAGAACCCGTCTTTATCTGCTCGTAGATTACAAATATTTATAAGATGCTCATATGCTTGTGATTGCACCGCAACAACTGTCATCTGAAAAAACACGGAGATTGTCAGCTGACGTTAAACGGAGCAACGAGCAACATTCTCTGTTTGATCTGGATCTAGTTATGCAAAGTTGTACGTCTCATGTGGAGTCTGATATCGTACTCTCTGCGCGGCGCTCCAGTCGCATCCGACGCAGCAGCAACTGCTGTCGTCTCATCGTTGTCTAAGGCGTGCGCGACCAACAAGTCCTATGAGTGTGTCGGTGCAAACGTTCCCCGTCAGCTCGACCGCGGCTAACTCGAAGGTCACCAAACGCTACCGCAACAACAACAACAAAAGCAGCGCCGCGGTGCCAGAGCAGAAGGGCAGGAAGCCCCCGCGACATGTGGTGCAACTGCTCAAGGAGGTTATCATCAACAAGCGAGAAAACGCCAGTCGCAACGCGGCGGCGGCGGCCGCTGCGGCCAAGGCGGCGGCGAGCGGTGGGGGAGGCGGCGCGGGCGCGAACCCTCCTCCCCCGCCTCCGACTCCTCCCACCCCGGGGCCACCGGTCTCCACTCTCTCCACCCCAACTCAGCAGCAGCAGCAGCAGCATCCAGTTCCGGCAGCAGGGTCCTTTCCTCCGCGACCCCGGCTTCCGACCTCGGGACCCCATCGCCTTCGGCCTCCGCTCCCCACAGCGGGCCTTCCTCCCCGGCTCCCGCTGGTGCCCCCGTCCCCGTCGCGGACGCCGACGCTCGGTCTGCGCGGCGACGTGAGCCCGCGCTCGGACATTAGTCTGCCTCCGACCCCGAGCCCCGCGCCGCTGTCGAGCCCGACGACCCCGTCCACACCTGCCTCGTCAGGGACCCCGTCCCTGCTCAGTCCCATCTCAGGTGAGTAGCGAACACCGTTCGACGGAGCTGCAAGAGTGAAAGGTCGGCAACCTCAATGGCTTCTTTGCTTGTCGACTTTGGAAGAGGGCTTGTAGTTTGAAGATATCGGCCTGTGTTGATCAAGTGACCACCAGGCAAACATTGCTTGTACTCGTTGGGGGTTGGCATTGAAGTCTGGACGTTGATTCTTGCAACCGAGAAAGGATGGTCGTTGTCAGAGGCTCAGGGTCTTTCTCCCTTTGGTGCAGGCGTTTTCAGACAGTCGACCACCCTGGTGGGAATCTTTGATTGACCAGGGTCAGCAGACACGCCCATTAGCAGCGAGTCGGCTCGCTTGTCAGTGAAGATGCGTGCAGCGATGACAGAAAATAAGTAGATGGTGTTATTTGCAGGTAACAGACCCGCAATGTCTGTCAGTTGATCTCGTAGAATGGTCCGCAAGCGAGGCAAAACAAGCAGCGATTTTGGTCATAAATTCTTACTTCGACAGCCTGTTAGAGATAACACTGCAGTCTTCCTGATTTGCAAACATTTGCTTTGCCCCTTTCCGCCAGCACCTCAACCGTCGCGTTGAAGTCGTCGATCGTCTTCTGACTCTGCACGAAGTGAAAGCTTCAAAGATTTGACCCGTTGGCCAGTTGTGCAAACTTGTCTTTGGGTTTGACGTGAAATTGCGAAAAATGTTCGAGTGGAAAAATATCTGCAGCTTACGTGTGAGAGACAAAGTTGCTGCCTCTCCCATGTTCCTCGCTCGCTGGTTCCCTGCGTTCATTTTTACTGGAGAGATAAACATGGAGTGATTATGAACATCTTTTCCTGGTTTATTCATGTGTTTTGGAAATATATTGTGCTCTACAGACACAGATTACTGTTGCTCCAGAGTTTTTCCCTCCATCGCTCCTCTTTATCTTGCAGCTCTTGGTATTGTTTTTGTATTGACACATGTGCTTTTTGCGGTTTCACTGCAGCTTTGGTAGAATGGAAAAGATGGAACAGGATTCTCGAGTCAGACAGGGCACGAAGGCCTATCCATTCTCTGTCTCTGTTTTTCAAGTCGAAAGAAATGTAGAACCTTGGAATTCTACATGTTCGCTGCTTCTCTGCTTTGCCAAAACACCGAGGCGACTTGGTACAAATTTATTGGATGAAATGTGATCATGTCATGCAGGTTGAGCCCTGCAAAATCTGTTGGGAAAGGAGTGATTGAAATTAGCAGAGTTCGCTTGCTTGGGTAAAGTGAGGGCAGACTTTTCATGACACCTTTGGAACGGATGGCGCCCCGAGTTTGCCTGCTTCCGGCTTCGTCGGCTGTGAAACTGCGGCCATGTTTGAACAGTTTGGTGTCCCTGGTCGTGCCCAGCAATTGGTATTGCAAATCGAGACGGAGTTTTGTGTGCCGTACTAGAAAAGTTTGCGCGTTGCTCAAGGTGACCATGGAAGAAGTTTGAACGTAAGGAACTGCCATCACGCATGCATTGCAAATGCACCGCGTAAAACACCTTTCAGTGACATTGAGCGAAGTGAATCTGAGGTCTTTTTGTTTCAAGTGCCAGCTGCACTCTTCACGCGCCCGGCAGGCGGGGTGAACATACCGCCGGGATCAGCCGCTTGTGAATGAAAGTTCACAGGGATCAAAAGTTTTCAAAGGACGCGTGTTTCCTTGATCAGCTTTGCCTGGCTTTGGTTTGAAGATCCTTTGTTTTCTTTTGCGAAAATTTGTGAACACTTTCAAAATTTTGTGTTTGTGCTCACGGTCGTGCGGGTCTTGACCAGATTCGTGAATCCACTTCCGGTGTGATGGCCATTCAGTCCACGGACAGTGGCGCAGAGCGTCTGTACTGGCGAAGCTGTTTGCTGAAGGGAAGTAGTAGTTCACGCGGAATCGCCTCGGTTCTCACGCAGTTGATTGATATTTGCTTGAGATGGATCTTCTGATCAAGGCAGGATCGGTTCCAGGTCCTGTCGCTCGTCCTGATAACGGGAGGAGAGCGAACTGCAGCGGACTGGCTCCAGCTCTTGTCACTCTCGGCCGTGGCAAGTACTGGTGCTTTGGCCACGTAGCTTTGCGTGCACAGAGAAACTGCATTTTACTCTGCACTGCAGTTGGGCACAATCGCCAGTGAATGCGTCAGCCATGCACGTCAGACAACAGCAGTGGCCATTTGTTACCGCCGGAGAAGAGCAATGTTGCCAGCTTCAGCAGCAGGAAGAGGAGAAAAAGCCGCCTGAGGCCGAGGGAATCTGCTCAATCCCAACATTTCAGACAAGGCTGAGAGAAATTTCTGCTGTTTGTGGTTCCCCTGGGCGTCCACCAATGAGTCTTTGTCTTGGTTCGTCTTGTCACCAAGACACCAAAAAGTAGGTTTTGTCAACGAATCGAATTCGTGCAGTTGAATTGTGAACTTTGTAACACTGTCACCTGTGGGTCAACCGAGGTGGTTTGTGAATGAGAGGGGACTTCAACTCCATGATGCGCACAGCCGCAGCAGCGTACATTCCGACAGCATGTAGCGTGAGCGAGCATGTAGCTGGAAGAAGCTGGCAAAGCAGCAGCGAGTGAGAATCTTTTTTTCCGCACGTAATGTCGGGTGCGGAATGAGTATCGCGAGGTCAGACACGCACTTATACCGGCTGGTATTAGTGTTGATTGATTCGCGTAAGATTAACTGAACAACCTTCTCGTGTGAAATGTGGGAGCGGGGTCTTGATTGGGAGCTGCGCGGCTGATAAAGCGATCGGGAGTGGGTTGGGAGCGGGCATCCGACGCCGGCGAGGCAAGCTGATCACAGCGCAACATTTCGGAATCCGTGGTTTGGCACCAAATGAAATGTCTGCGAGGTCAACCGATGATTCTGAGTTTCACTGTGCAACCAACGCACAAAGTTAACGTTCATTGTTGACGAGAGGCAGGAGCTTGACCAGAAACCAAGAATTTCCCTGGCGATTCTCGAGATGAGGGTGGCTTCATTCACGGCCACACACTGGTGGATGTCGCTCCCGTTTTTCGTAGCGTGAGCGTGATCAGCAACTCCGGGGAGATTGAAGACAAAGGTTTTACCTGGGTAACTCCCTGGGCGCCAATCAGCAGATCAGATATGAGCAGCACTGTTTTGATCATTCGCTGCTCGCTTGCGAACAGAGCTTCTTTTTGGCTTTTGCCCTTTGCCGAATTAGTTGTTTGGCGCAGCCGGATACCTGATGGTACTGCTCCGCCCCGTTTCTGCGATTCCAAGCGCAACTCGCAGATAAATCGCCAAATAATGGTCTCTTTTCCGCGCCGCTTCAGTGCTGTCGATTCGCAGCTTTGGCACGCAATTTTCGCTTCGGGGAATTTGGTGGGATGAAATGTTGAAACGGAACAAAATGGTTCTGAATGGGTTCGGTTGTTGTCGAGTCGACAGAAGCTGCGATGCTTTGGCGCCAGCGCGCCAATTCCGCCGAGCTGTGTGGCGTCCTCGAGGAATATGCCGCCTGAACATTGGCAAAAAAATTTACCCCTCGCTGCAGAACCCTCGAGAATCTTTGTCACTCATGTGTGGGACCAAGTTCAGATTTGTTCTCACCTCACCCATGAGAATTCTGCACACACATCGCCGGGACAAGGTCACCTTCTGTGCTCGATCCCTGTTTTGTGCGCGTGACGCACCGAACTTTACGGAATAGCAACAGTAACGCACTCGGCATCAGCCTGGAGAAAGGTGAAGTTCTCTCTCCCACCTGAGCAACAATTGACATAGTTGATGTGTTTATGTGTCGCTCTGCAAGTGACACTGGAATGCCAGTGCAAACCGCTTCGCCTCTCTGTGCGCAGTTCTGTTGATGTTCACTTTCCAACGTTTACTTGTTGCAAGGAAGCGCCGCCTGACTCAAAAGCTCGTGAGAAGCAACCTCAGCTGAGTGAGGACAACACATGGGCTGCTTGTGATCAGGTCGCTCCAGCGCCATGTCACCTGGTGACACGTTCTTTCAACTCAAACTTTGGTCTGTCACACAAAGACGACAGGCGCATCTTTTGAAGTCCCAAAAACAATACCTACCACACTTCGATTGAGCCTGTATCTGTTGGCAAAATTGATTGGTTGAGTTCGGGCGCTGAACTCGACACGGAAGCAGTGAAATCGCTTCACTCGGCACCATCTGCTTCTCAAGCAAAAAGCTTTACACGATGGGGTGGAAACTTCTTCTTTGAGAAGAGTGGAAAGAATGGATCGTAAGGATAGATAGTTGCACGTATGAAATCCATCTGCAATTTGTTTTGCCTTGAAGATCTTCTCTCAGGTGAGCTGATGTAGCAGGGATTCCTGAGTAAGACAATCCACGATAATGTCTGCATTCTTATGTCAGGAGAAATCCAAATTAAGAGAAATCGTTGTCGAGTTACGGTGTCTCATTCAGGTTTGATTGTGATGGGGTTTTTTGCAGTGTTGTGGAATTTGTGTGCTTTTGTCAATGTTGAGGGAAAAACGTACCTGTCGCAGATTTTATCAAACGTTCCCTCACCGACCTGACTAACGGAGCTCACAATCATTTGTCACGAGCACTGGATTGCCCACAGTGTGTTCAGTGGCAAATATCATTGGAGCAAAACACTGTTGGAACTGGATTATGTTCCGCTCAGGTGCTCGATTGGCTAATTATTCCGTTTCCTTTGCATATGCCTATCTAGACTCGACCTTTTCAAGTTTTCATTGTGTGGAATTTTTGCTAGAGAGTTTTCAGTGCAGGACCATAAATAATTTTCAGAGAGTTGAGTATTGCACAGTGTGTATACCTTTCGCCTGTTGTGGATTTAGCCGTCTGGTTTTGTACAAAAACGCTGGTAGACAGACAGACCAGGTGGTTTGCAAAAGCAAAAGCCACAGGTGAAAGATAGTAGTTTTTGTTTTCGAAGATTATGTGCACCATGTTGCAGATAGTTTGAAGGTGAACGAGGGGCCGGGCATTCTTGGATGCTTCCCGATGTCATACAAGAGCACGCCCACACCAACACTTCTGTGAAGAAGCTCGGAACAAACAACTCGATGGAATTCCTCGTGGGTGACTCTGCAAGACGGTAGATACACGGCTGTTCGCATTCTCGTGCCTTTGTTTACGCTTCTTGCAAGGTCATCGTGCTGCCATGGAAAGTTGGGAAAGGGGATTTTGTTGGATTTCCCTTGAGACTTCCAGAGTCTCTTGTTTGATTCTCATGGTCCTGATCGGGGTCCTGGAACCTTGGGTCTAAGCCGCGCTGAAGGTTCTGTGGAGCACCGCGGCTTGTGCTGCTGTCCGGATCACATCCAATCGTACGCACTGACGCAGGGGTGTCGGTCCTATGAACTGACCTTTTCTTGCAAACCGATTACAAACAGATAAAGAGGGAAATCAGTCTCTATCATGCAACACCATTGTTTGTTGTAAACGGTAGAAATAAACACCTCAGGTGCATCAACGTACAATTCTGTGACTCTCTGGCCTTTGCGTGGAGCCCCATGTGCAGAAACTCCTCCAGAAAAGATTGCCTGCAGCATCCCAGCCCCGTCTCTCCTCCCCGTCCAAAAAGCATCTTGAAGAACCAACCACCTGCTGAGGTGTGCGCTGTGTGTTTGCAAGTTTATCAGCATATGAAAATTGTTCTGTATCTTTGCCCTTTGTACCCTTGGATGCACGTCCTTTCTTATTTTTTCCAGTGGATTTCACCGATAAAGGCGAAGGTAGGATTCACCGGTGGGCGTTGAATTTTTTCTTCAGAAGCTTTTTTCACTTCGTGAAAGGTCTGACCTTCGCAAAAAAGTGTAATGCCAAGTCAGATGGCCCGATACTGATGATTTGTGCCACCTGAATTAAGTGCTCCGGGTTTGCTTGCATCTGCTGCGAATAAAGTGATAGAATCTTGAAACGAGAATCTAAACTGTGCAAAAAAGTCAGGCATCGAACCATGTTTCTTTCTGCTGCAAATGTGTTTTCGTGGTTCTTATGATCTGAGGCTGCGTGTGGTGCAAGCGTGGCGATATCAGCAAATGTGGTGACTTCAATTTCTTTTGGCTTCAACACGGGGCGGTCAGAGCAGCTTCACGTCGGTGTTGTACCCGTTTGTGCAACATACTCGGCGGAGTCGTTGCCACGTTCGCTGATCCGTTGTTTTTTGGCCTTCGAGTTACACTCCTCCCAAAGTGCAAAGCAGCACACGTACCTCGCACATGGCGATATTGTTCTCTGCCATCGCACCGATCAGACATTTACTCGGCATCTCGAGTGGGGTGTTGTAACCCTTTGCCCTTATATATTATTTTTACTGATCTGGCAAATATGCTTACTATCGTTTCTTTTTCTAATTTGCCTGATAAAGATCAGTTTGTTTTGTGCCTCGTGCTTCAGCGATGAATCGACACATTGTTGGCATCGTCGGCATTCCTGCACATATTGCACACCTTCTCCACTGCTCATAACAGATGATTAATTTGGGCAGATTTTCAATTTGAGGAACTGTGCCGCTGTCTTGGAACTGTAGTCGTGCGGCGATTCCATCAGTTTGAGGTTCAGAAACAGGAACGGACGAAAAATTCTCAACATTTACGGAAGGAATGAGCGGTCTCAGCGGAATTTCGTCTTGGCGTGGAGGAGCCCGAGTCTTTCTGGGATAACTGCACATCATTGCTGTCCGTTCAAATCTGTGTCTCCGCAAGCTGAGCCCGCTGTACATTTCGGGACAAGACCACAAGCTGCTTGAGATTTTTTCAGCCCCGGTTCGGCCTTGTGTTCCAGCGTTTGAAGCTGTGAACTTGTTGCAGTGAACTGAGCCTTCGTCACTCAGACATCAAACCAGCGTCTGGACATGGAAGTTTCAGCTATGAAGTGCAGGGTTAATTGGTGGATTTTGTTATTAATGCCAAGTGAATCAGTTGTAGACACCACACGTACTTCGTCTCGTCTGACATACCAGGGAACAGAGAGACGTGCTTCTGAGCCAGCTGTATCACCAAACTAAAGACGGGTGTGCAAAAGGTGCAATTGTACCTGTTAACACGCCTGGCAATACATTTGGCGTTTTTGCACGGCCAAGATTGATACGTCTGTGCGCAAAAAGCTGTTTGCTTTGCTCAGCACTGGAGACTCTCAAGGTATAAACACATCGCATGAGAATTGTATTTTCCTCCCTCCAACCAGACTCGAAGCACGTTCCCCGCTTTGACCAAAACCGTCTTGGGGAAAATTGAAGGGTTTGAATTTCCACCTTTCTCATTCTGACCAAAAAGGAAAACGCTAAGAGAATCGCCATGATGCGAAGAGAAGCAATCCAGCATTATGTCAGGACAGTTGATAACGAAGCTGGGTGGACCAGCTCTGTTGGAGTTGTGAAATTTTGGGTGGGAGGGGTGATTCCTGCGTCTGGTGCGAATTTGACTCCAGAAACAGTTCGGCGCCAAACCTCAGTCGTTCTTTTCTCACCAGTCCTGAACAGAAGTCACCGTCACGTTCCCCAGCAAACGGTTTTGACAGGAAACATTTTCCTCACACAGGTCCCATCGCCAGAAAGATAATGTGGTCGAATTCCAAACGTGTAAACGAGAAGCACAGGAACATTTGAGTGTTGTGCGCAACCCGTACAGAGGAAAAGTGAGCAAGAAGGCTTGCGAGGCGTTGAATGATAGAAGTTTTCCAAGAAGCTAACAGGTAATTTGCTCACTTAAAGGTTGCCACTTTACTTGCATCTAGATGTTTCACAAACAAGTGGTTAGTGAGATAAAAGTTGTTCAGCTTCTGTGTTTGCTCCTGTCGCGCCTCGTGGACTCGAGACGAACACCTTTGGTTCAGCGCGGCCTTCTTCAGTTTCTGTGATGTTGGGCTTTGCCAGACACGTTCTGCAGCAGCTCAGGGTGTTGTGTTGTGTTTGATGGACCAAGTGGCAAGCAAAAACGAGAATGCTGGAGGGAGGACAGTGGCTTGCACACAAAGGCGCTCCAAAGACGGAACACACACACGCACACTTTTGAAGACAGGCACGTGGTTGTTAGAACTGCACTTCGGGCCGCTTGGCCATGGCGGACGTCATCTTCTCTTCGTGCACCTTCCATTTGACACCATCCCCCAGTTCACACACACACAAGATGAAGCCAACTTTGAACACGACCCACACCCGAAGTGAAGTACATTCCTCCAAACATCCCGCATGTTGTGCTCTGCGTGTGAAGTGCTCTTGAGTCGCCCCACCCATGACAGTCAGTCTCGGTTTGGTATCTATCTGCCTGCGCTTTGATCCTGCTGATCAACCTTTTGTCAAGAAAGGTCAGCAGCTGCTCTTGTGCTGCGAGTGCAACTCTTCCAGCGTGTAAGTGCAGCGGAGTGGTGCGCGGAAGCCGTTTGTTCGCTCAGCGTGCGGGGGGCTTCACACGCACGCGCAGGCTATAACTCTCTTCAGTGGGAAGGATAGGAATGTTTTATGTCCATTTCACCCTGAATGTTGTTTTCCTATCACGGTGTGTCATGTTGGGTCGATCTCGGTTCCTTTGGATTACTTTGGACACTGCACAGTCACCACACGCACACCTACACCCCACACGCACCCACACACACACACACGACCGTTTCATCGGAGTGCCTGACACAAGTGGACGGTTCTTATTTTTCTGTTTTCAGTCCAAAGCTGCATTGCCAACAGAGCATTGCAAGGGGAATACAAAAGAGGTGAATTTCAGTCCCTAGAACTGCGCCGGTGTGTTCCGTCCTGACTGTTGGACGCTGCGCAGCGGTTCCCCGTGTGCTGCTCGAGCATCCAGTTTCGCCTAAGCTGGCCACCATCTGGGTGGTGAGCAATAATCGAAGGCCTCCATGTATGAAGGGGACCTATAGATCAATGACAAGGCCGTTGCCACCTTTAACTCATCATTGCCAGTTCCACATCGCTTCCCGCTGCTACTGCAGGCCAAACCAGTTCGCTTTGATAACCGCCGCTTCTTGTATTGTTTTTCCCCTTCAGCTCTTGCTCCGTTTTGTCTGAGAAATGAATTAGTTGTCGTCAGCAGGGGCTCAGAAGCAGGTTGAGAATCAAGCTCTCTGAAAGACTTTCAAGGCATTGCGGAACAACCTTGAACCTTCGGTGGTGCAATGCAATGTTTTGTTTTCAACGAATTTCGTGAGCTGCTCCATTGACAGAATGTAAGGATCTTCCTCAAACAAACACGAGCTTTCTTCCTTTGACGGACGGCTCCGAATCCTCTTTCCGTTTTGAAGATCGTTTCGCTCAGTTCTTTGTTTCGCGTTTCCTGCCTGTTGGGAGGATCTGGTCCGTCCGGCTGGAATCCGGGGATCCTCACTTCCCGGTCGTTAGCTCCTTCCCTAATCGCTTTGCAGGGGAAGTTCGTGGAAACATTCCGGGATTATGACCAAGGAATTGTTTATTCAGTTGTAACATGGGCAATCAAATGAAACAGATTTGAGGAACAGCAACGATTTCGGCAGATTCTAGATGCCGAACGTTTCAGTTGGCTCACTCACAGAGGTGAGAATCATTTCTGTGAAGGTCGAGGGATCAAGAAAACTGTGGAACAAGTGTTGCTGCGAGTATCTTTTTATCTTTGAGCACTTCACTCTGATGCTGTTTGACCTTCTCGGATGAAGCGTTGTGAAGTTGCTGAAAGGAAACTGCCTCTGATATTGTTTTGACTCTTTGCCTGGGTTGAGGGCTTCCGTGGGCTTTGAATGTAAAAAGTCTGCAGCAACGCGCGCTGTGTGTTGAGTTTGTGAATGGAACGAGCTGATTGCTCCGCGTAACGCGCTTCCTTCATCCGAACGACGCTGTTTGAAAAACAGCTTCCGGCTCACGCACAATTCTGATTGTCAAAACGAACAGCGCCCGAAAGGCCCTTCCTCACCCTCTCGGAGAGGTGAGGCCTGGATCTGAACTGGATGGTGATCCATCATTGAGTCGCAGTCGGTAAAGTCGAGGATGGCGTTTCACAACGAGATTATCTCGACGTTGGTGTCAAATTGTCAGGTGGGGAGATTGTGTGTGCCCGCGGGTTACATTCCCGCTTTATTCGGGTGATTACGAAACAAACTGACTTCCGCTGTGAACGGGTGGGGCGATCGTGACGAACCCCGAGAGTTTCCCTCTTTTCTTTTCTCAGTCGGACAAAGCAGGTTCGACCAGTGACTTTTGCTCAACTTTTCATCTTGGATTCCAGCTCTTTCCATGTTGATCCTCACCCAAGGAAGTGTCCGCATCAGCAACTGAGCAAATAAAAGGAACATGCGGGGTTTTTTTTCAGCAAAACTGCACGGACAAAGTTTCATGCAAGTTCTGTCCCAAAGATACAAAGGAAAAAATGATGTGTGCTGGTTCTGAGTTTTAATGACAACCAGACTCACCTGTATGCATTACTCGTCTGTCACCATGTTAGAATAAAGCAGTTTGACCCCTGACATTCGAGTGAGGATCAGAGTGTCAATTCTGGGGGAGTCACGTAACGTGATTTATCTCGCTGCGCAGCTCAGTTTTGCTGATCATTGTGTGCCTGTGCTCGTAGCTTTTCGTGCGATTGATCTGGTCATTTACGAGATTCTACGGGCATAAATCTTTGGAGCGCGGACGCCCAACCGGACGGCGAAGCGAAGATCTGTCGCGCACAGCATGGTTTCTGTTCCGGTCACTGGTCCTGGGTAAATTGTTTGCAAGGCAAAAACAGAAACAATTCTCAGTGCCTAACTTCTGGAGGGCGCCTCAACTGGACATTCAGCTGCTGTGTTGTCTGATCAGAGAAAAACTTTCGAGGCGTCCACTGATTTCGTGGGTGAAACGAAGAAAGTGTCGCTGAACATCTGAAACTGGAGGGTTTTGCACAGAATAATTTTGCATGCCGAACAACAGTTCCAGTTTTCAATTAACACAATTACTTGATGCATGTGGGTTGTTGTGAAACGAGCATTATGGAATTGGTTCGTGCCTTTGCCAAGATATTGTCGCCCAACTGGCAGAGCTGTCAGTTTGCCCCCTGGATCTCTTGATCTTTACACTGAGAAGATCAGGGCACTGGGCACTGAACACGAACTGTTTCAACGAAGGATGGAAAAGGAAAGTGTGATCCAACTGGAAAGGTAAACTGTGTTCATGTTCAGGACCACCATCGCGTGGAGCGGAGGAGAGCGAGACGGGAGTGGGTGGCGCAAAACTGGTTCAAGAAATCAGCTGTTGTCTGTGTGGAACCTCATGGTTGGTTGGTTGCTGCAGTTCATATCCGTGTTGGTTTCTTTTTCTTCATCTGTCATTGTTGCCTCCGCGGCGTCTTGAGGCCACGTGTCTGACCCGAGATCCCCGACCTTCATTTGTGGAAGACGGGGGATTAAATGTATTGCCAGCATCTTGCGCCCACCTTTGATCTCTCGTTGACCTTTCGACAAAAAAGCTTCGTCGCGAACAGGTAGAAACTCCATAATTCAACCCAGAAAAAAGTAGGCGGAGGATGAATCGCGGCTCCGATCCGATGTTGATGTGGAGGCCCCTGAGAGAGGAACAGACGAGCTTTGATAAAACCGAGTCCGACGACAGCGCAGGAAACTTCAATTTGGAATTGGAATCAGTTCCGATCAGCCGACTGAGCGTGAAAAATGTAAAAAGCAACGGGCCTTGTGCTTGAAACATTGACAGATTGAGCTTCTTGCTTTGGATCCAGAGTCCAGGTGTTGTGCGGGGTGCATTCCGGGCAGCCACTTCCTGAATCCTGCCGTGTGTGCAGGAAGACGCTGCGCTCCCCGGGGCCATGCGACATCAGAATCTCCTGCAGACGCGCTTCTTCCACGCAGAGCTGGAGGTGCCTGTCAGCTGGGGATGATGGGGGCCTCCAAAAGAGAGAACATTTTGTGTCCTGAAGTGAGGTCAAGATCTCTGTGTCCCGAGTGTGGTGTTGAAGACTTGTTTTCGAGTTCCAGGTCAATGTGAAGATGATACTCATCACATTTTGCACGTGCCTAATTAGTTCTTGAGGTTTTCGCTTGCCTCCACGTCTGGCACCACAGATAAGAAGGGTCGAGCAATTGGGTGCCAGAAATTTCGCTCGTGACCATTGCGCGATAAAAGTGTGCGAAAAATGACATTTTAATCAGATTTATGTTGTTGATAGTGCCAGGGCGTGCAATCTGTTGTGCGTGAAATTGTTATGGCGGACAGTTTTCTGGGATCGAATTTCGTAACTTTCCCAAAGTTTCCAGTCTTCTGGATCAGCTGGCATTGCTTGACATTTGAGTTTTGAGCCTTGTTCAGTTCTGTGGGCACATCACAGCACAGGTTCTCGAGAAGCTGGCACATATTGTATCAAAGTGTAAGGAAGTCTTCTGCAGATGGCTTACAGTTTACACAAAGAGAGATCCAAAATTTGATCCTGAAACAACAGCGCGGAGTTTTGAAGTGTTAAATCCAGTTCTGGTTACAAAAACCTGGAAGGGGTGAAGTGATCAGAGATAGGCGTACAGGCATCTGCATGTGGCGGGGGTTCTCTGTTTGCCTTTTCGCACTTTTTTTCGGGGAACTTTTTGTTGTTTGTACTTCCCTTTCGAAGTGTGGAGTTTATGTGTGTTCTTCCTTGTGCATTACAAGAATCAGCTTGAGTGTTCATTTCTACCATTGAGAATTTACGTCCGAGCTAGAAAGTGTGTTGGAGGGTGGGGGGTGGGGGGTTGGTGGCGGCAGAAG
>JAAUXT010132125.1_pt1 | contig 19933 bp, 17 predicted proteins | sample 7278171 | NCBI WGS metagenome assembly JAAUXT01 (sample SAMN14350112, study PRJNA611818) | marine sediment metagenome | isolation source: surface marine sediment (1.8m) | place: French Polynesia: Moorea | collected 2018-08 | reverse complement strand
TGAAATGAAACATGCTTTCAAACCAACATATATTTTTAGTTTGCCTTCAAGTTTGATTTTCCCCCCCCCTCCCACCACAAAGAAACAGTCCCCACACAGCAGCCACAGACACGCGGCGAAACCAATATCAGCGCTCACGGCAGCATCTAATTCCGACCTGACAATTGGCCAAGTGGCTTGGCTGAATGTCTCACCAGGAGGGGAGGGGTTCCAGGCTGGGAAATATTTCTGAGCTGAAAATTGGCGTTGTGACTTATCCCCCCCCAAGTTAGTTTCTCAGTCAAGTCACTCCGATTTTTTCTTTCACTAGATAATTATCCCGATCAAGGGGTTGGCTCCCAGTGGATCATATCTGGATCCGCTTCTCAAACACAATGTCCACCAACTTCGAGATTTCACCATGAACACAAACACACACACACACACAATGGCTGATTGCGGCTCACAGCGAGCCATTTTCCCGCGTTCGAAATTCAAATTTTGGAGCGGCCGAAGCATCCCTTAGCAAACCGTTCACCTCGGATTTCGGAACTTTTTCACCAAAATATTTTGTGTCAGCGATGTGGCGTTTCAGAAACAAAATGCGGGTTGGCTGGTGATGTGTGGAGTTTGTGCATGATTCCCGTGATTCCCATGATTCCTGCTCAAGCAGCGAGACGTCAAGTTTGTTCCAGATTTCCACAGCAGAGCACACATTGCGTGTGAACATATTCAAACGCCTGAACCTTTGTTCTCCATTGAAGTTTTCTGTCTTTGGTGTCGCCAGTTTTGAAAAACGAAACTCCCAAAATTCATTTTCAGATGCACAAAGGCAGCATATGTGCTGGTATTATGTGCAGCCATTCAAAACAGAGGATGTGTGTCGTCATGGCAATTGGGGTTAACAACGGTGAAAAGCTACACGACCTGTATCCAAGGTTACTCTCTCGCTCTCATGAAACATGCACTCATTGACAGACCTTTGCAGCATATAAAATCAAGTTTGAAAGTGCGTAAAAACGAGTGGTATATAGGGCTCGTATACCCTTGCCACCAGCTCCTGCATGCGAGTAAATTGTGGTGTTGCGTAGTCGTACAAGACTGCGCATCAGCTCCGATCAAAATGCACGCAACTTACTTTTCTGCGGAGTCAAGTTCAGGTCCAACTCCAGCGCGCAAAGTTTTTTCTTGCGGTTCAAGAAACAGTTCTGGTGCCTGTTACGCCAGATCCGCAATCATCAACCCAAGTTGCACGTTTTCACATGAAACAAGGAAGAAGACACCTTGGAGCATCTGATTTCCTTCCTTTGGGCCTCTGGGCAGGTTTGAACTGTTTGGGGAAAGGGTAAGGGGGATTTTCAAGGATTTTGATTGAGTGGTTAGGGGGATTTTGAAGGATTTTGATTGAATAAGCTGACTGTCTTTGGTATCTCAATTCTTCAGCAAAGGTTGCGGTGCCTCTCTTGGGTGTGTTGAAAAAGTACCGATTTCTTGGTCAAAAACTGTTGGTTCACCCCACCCTCAACAAGTGAAGAGGTGCACAGTTCAACGTTCAGCTTGTGCCTGTTGTCTACTGTGTCCGTTGTTGAACATGCATGTACGACATCTCAAAGTTGAACTGTTGGGTCAAAGCTGAACTTGCAACTGAAACACTGAATATGAACTGACCACATGCAGATTGAAGGACGTTTGCATTACATGTGCAAATAGGCCATCGCAGTATTTAGGGTTAATCGCTTGGGTCAACATTATCACCTATTCACCGAACACACACAGGCTCCCCAGCCTTCTCCGAATCATGGAACATTGGTGGACAATCGTCGCCACCTTGAGCAACAGCTCCCAGAGCCTCCCCTCTCAACAAGGACGATTTCATGATGACTTTGCAACTGACCCACCAGGATCTGGTTGGGGGCGGGCGACCTCGATGAGGTTCAAAATCAGGATTGAGGGGACGAGCCGGCTTTTTCGGTGTCCGGGCCGACTGACTTACTCCGACACAACAAGAAGTTCCGTTCAAAACGAAGGCGCAGCAAGACCGAACGAAGGAGCAGAAGGATCAGTTTTGCAACTGTTTGATTTCGTACAGACCCACCAGATCCTCCAAATGACATTTTGATGAAAGAGTGAAATGCTGGAAAAACAACCTTTGACGTACAATGCCAGTCTCAAGTTTCTCATATTTTGAATGCGGAGAGAACATGCTATGAGGGACTGCCCGAGGTGAAGCTATCTGTGTGAAGAATATCCATTCACCAGTGCATCTTCGCCATGCACTGGTTTCAGTGTGTCAAATCAGAATCTTTTGAAAACACAGCATGGCGTGTGCAGGAATTTCTGCCTCCTGTCGAGTTATACCCAGTCAATTTTCGGCCGCTTTTCAAGAATCGTCTTCTGCAGTGTAACGGCAGGAAGCTGCGCCGACGAATCCCAATTGCAGTAAAAAGTGGCAACAAAGCTGCACAAATGTGCGTCGTCAGCGAGCGCAAAAAAATCGGTTGTCAGTGAACTTCCTCAGCATCATCCCCATTAAAATGCCAGAATCCAATGATCATTAACCGACAAACCGCCTCGCCCAACGACGTGTTTACAGTAGTGTATTGGGAAACCCCATCATCAGATTACAGCTCAAAACAACAAACCACCATTCACACTACAGAACGACTGCAGCTGGCGTTTCGCCGGTCGGTCTCGACTTCACAAATCGGTTTGAAAAGCACACAGACCACATTCACAACCTCAGCGGTTCAAGGACAGACTCTCGAACTTCCTTCGACGTGGATTCAGTGCTGGCTACTGGCTATCAATGGTCACACACTGGTACAAGCGCGAGCAATTCTGTGTTCTTCCCTCAAGCGGATCCAGGGGGCATTAAATATGTCTGCCCCCCCCCGAGGAAACTCACTGCTTCATTCTTTATTTACACCGCAGGTGAAGTCCCTCCCCCTTGCCCCAGGATCCTTTATCTGGATCCGCGAGAACTTCCAGGTAATGTAAACTTGAATTCACTTGGGTCAGCTTTGTAAATGTGTGTCCGTCCGCAAAGGAGACTTTCACCAGGAGAGCTTCACGGAAGAACCAGGCAGGATTTGACAATATTCACCACCGTTGGAGCAAAAACATTCAAATTATAACTTGTCACCCCAAACGACTGTTCGAGAACACTGCAACATGACAACACGTTCACGCACATCACAACAACCATTCAGGATCCGCCACGAGCAAAGAAACAGTCACAGGGGCCATTAGACCTTGTGCAGTGGTGTGTTTATGCCATTACTGCAAAGCATGTCTTCAACATGTTTAGCTCCTCCATTCCCGCACTATTTTCTTCTGTCCATCTCATTGAAAATACGCAGGTTTTGTTTGAATTTGAAAGGCACAACCCTTCTATACCAGCCTGCATGGATAAGCTTTGACCGTACATTTGGAGTACACACAAGTGAACATGATTGTATCAGTGTTAACCAGCGAAAGTACCACATGTTTACATCAAATATCAAAACAGTCCGTCTGGCAGCCATTTTGAATAATTGGACCTCCAATGTGCCAGCAATCTCATCGGTCATAACTGCACATGCACTCGTCTCACGCACTATTCCTATCGAATTTTACAGCATAGTGCTGTCACTCACCTGCACTTGGTCTGGCGCTGACCAAGATTCACTGGAAAAGTAGATTCACTGGAAAAGTGGAGTTGGGATTCAACCTTGACACCACACGGCGGCGGGACTGGCAAATCTCAGCAGGTCACGTGATTTGGATATTTCCTCGCGGCGCTGCAGCCAATGAGAAACAGGCGTCATCAGCCGCGCAAACCATTGGATCCTCGCAAGATTCAACAGAAATCCCAGATCGGGATCAGCACTTTTTCGAGGCCAGAAATGATTTCCAAAACAAATGTGTCTCACGTCTGTCATGTAATTTTGCTCTTGAGGATTGGGGTCCCCTGTGTAACGCGGGATCCACGTGCGTCGGTCTGCACATGGACATCCGCGTGCTCGCGAGAGGACGGTGCGTTTTCTGGGTCCGCAAGAGACACAGGCACCAACCACATCATGAAGCTTGTATCACGGGCTATTGGGTTTGTCTTCAATGTCAGAAGAGGGTAAAGGCTAGAACCGGTATGTCTGAAGCACTTCCAAAAGTCACATTGCGTCACACCTTCGACTTCCAGCCATGCCGCCGGGGGGGGGGGGGGCAAAAAGTCTCAACTGTGTGCAAAGAAAGTTCTGACATTCTGTGTCGAGGTTCTGCCTGACCTCATTCTCGACTCGTGTTTGACTGACAATGTTGGTCAACTTTATTTGGGCATGGGGTTGGTGGGTCCCAACCTCAAATTCAAGCTTTAGATTGGTTTAGTTTTTGTGCCTTCAGTCAAATTAGGCAGGAACAAAATAAGTCAGAAGTGAGGATTTCTGGGTCTGCTTTCAAGGGCTTCTGGCTGAAAACTCCAGATGACAGGTGAAAATCTTGCCAACATGTGCATCATAATTTCACCAATGCTGCATTCACTTTGTCGGAGAAATCTCGCTCCTGCAAGATCAAGTTCAAAATCCAGCAGCTGTCTGTCACAGCGAGAGAGAGAGAGAGAGAGAGAGAGAGAGAGAGATCAAACATATCTGCGATAACCCGGATCACTGGAGGCGCGACAATCAGCGTCGAATTTCGTCAACAGAATACGATGATTCACCCATAAACTACACTGAGCTCTCAGTTCGGTCATTATCACTTTCTGACTTGTGGAAAGATGGTTCCAGGCGAACCGATGAGACAAAAGAAGTTCCAAAACTTCATCAAAAAAACAAAAAGATCTTGTGCTCCGGCTGGTCCAGAGCGTAAGTCCAGGTCCCCTCACCCCCTTGCCCCCACCCCCAATTTACTCACCAAATCTTTTCGCCACAGGCACAAATATTTGGAGTGTTTGCGTGCATACTCTGTTGGTTTTGAAGCTGACGTCTCTGAGCGAAAGAAATCTAAGTTGCCATCAAAATGTTCAGGTCACCTCTTCCCCTTCTCCTTCTTGGATCCGCTGGAGAGTGGGCAGTTCCACACAATGAGTAGATATTGTTTTCACGACAGTGTATCGGAACCTGGACTTCTTCCGTTTTCCAAAAGAAAACCAAACTTTTTGCCACAAAAATGGGTGTTGGCTGAATCACAAACCATCCCTGGGATAAATTCACAGGAACAGCTCCATTCACGTTGAAAACCGGACTTCGTGGCTCATTCGAATCAGGTAGCTCGACACTCATTCAATTTATCGCCCTTGTGGACAAGACATAACGATACATCAGAAGCATTTTCTGCAACCAGAACTTGGTCAGAGCACACAAAGAAATATTGTGTCCACAAATGTCTCATTTTTGTTGCGAAAAAGGAAAAACAGAATTCCTGCTTCTGAGAGGAACACAACGGGGCTGCTTGGCTTGTGTTTACCCACATCCAAACCAGTTGTGAGGTCAAATTCAATACCTTGGCTTTTGGCTTGGTGTTGGGTTGACCCCACAAAAATTGACGGTCTGGTGAGTAAACTCAAGCCTTGGAACCATTCGTGTTCTTTGAAACCGAAGTGAATTAATTCACTGAAGAACATTGCTCCAGCAGATCACGGTCGGAACTGTTTCTTGAGTCACTCAGGTGCGGAACTCAGATTTGTTTGCCAGGCAGCGCGCTCAAATGCCTGGTCCACCTGTTCCCACGAAAAGATCACTTTTGGATCTGATTGGGTGGGGTCTTATGTTTATGTGTCTGCTTTTCAGGTGATTTGAACGGTGCTCCATTGAGAAAGTAGAATGGGCAAAGGGACAATGAGCTGTGCCCATCGTGTTGAAATTTCTTGAGAAAGCTCTGTGGGTTAAGTTCTTGGAAAAAAATTCCAGTTCAATCGTCTGTGTGTTGTATTGTAAGTCTAAAATAATGCCTGATGCCTTGAAAGAACAAACTAGGCCTTTTTGAAGTAAAAAGTTCAAATTATCAGATCCAATTTTTTAGATAGATTTCTATTTTGTTCTATCTCCTGAAAAAAGTAATATTTGATCAAAGGGTACATCAAATTGACAAATTTTGTCATATTGGTGGGATTTTTATGTAAAAGTGGGCATTTGTTCCAATTGTGAAATTCTTCAGTGGTTGTGGGTTGCTGAAATTGAAAGTTAAACTTGAGTGTGAGGATCAATAGAAACTAATGTACCAGCTATGTTGCCTCCAAATGTTTGGTGTGAAAAAAAAAAGCAATTTTCCGGTTCTAAAAGGAATTTGGGAAAACTGATGCCCAAGATACTTGAAAACCTTTTGGGGTCGTTAATTTGGGTGAGGTGGGGTTCAAATGCAAACTTCAAAATGTTATATCAAATTGGGGTCTGTTGACATTGAGGCACTTGTTGGAATGATTTGTGGCTTGTTGTGGATTGTCATGACAAGTGTCAAGTTTGTTTTTAAGACAATCATTTTGGTATTAAGATCTTGTAAATTGTGTGAGGTATTGCAGAGCTATGACCATTTGTGCTCGGGTTGTATTTTTCACATTTTTGGGGCAAAAAGTACCAAAAGTGTCTGAACTCATTGCAAAAACTGTGTTGTTTGTTTGGCAGGAGAGAGGTGGATTTTGACGTGCCATGCATACATTTGGTGGTGACGATGTTTTGTTGTTTCCAGCAAAAGAACGAAACCAAAATGGGCAACTAGAATGTTCAGAGCACCGTGAGGCACAGGGGCCTATTTTCCCCCTTTACCTGTTGGCTTGTCATTTCGAAGAACCAAATGTGTCGCGCAGAGTACAGGGACCTTCTTTGCTCATTTGTGAATCCTGTTTCAAAGGTTCTGACAGAACCCTCTGAGACAAAGTAATTTAGGTCTCCTCTTGTTTTACGCCCTCGTCCAGTCCCCGGAACTCCCATGACCACTGCCACATCCTCCTCTCGTAAACGTTGACAGGTCTGCAAACTCACTCAAACACACGTGTTCTTTCTGAGAAATGCCAACTATCTTCAGTTACGAACTGCTGTTCTCGCAAGAGAACCCCAATTGGTGGCAAGCAGTTAGCACTTCACTTGGGACTTCCACGAAGGCGCTTTGGACGGGATGAAGATCTGGTTGCTTGTACACAAAGGAATATTGAATAGGATGCTGCCGAATGCTGTGTATGCAGTGCGTCAGCACCGTTTTCAAATAAGTGACAATTTAATTTGTCAACATTGGTGACTCAAAGTGGAAATCTTTTTCATGCTCTGTCCAAGAGCAAAAAGGTCTAATTTGTCTCGTTATGTTTGCTGTCTTCCAGAAGACCGACCAGAAATTCAGAAAATGGTGAAAGCTATTCACAGAATATAGTTTGAAGCCAACCAAGACAAACAAATCTTTTTGAAGAATCAAACTCGGGCACGCTGTTGCACCACCACACCAAATTCGCTCAGATTGTGACGCGACTTTCATATTCAGGCCCATCCAACGCAATCACCCCAGGTCAGTTGACTCACACACTCACACATTGAAATTCTTGTGCTTTTCAGGTTATTTGAGGAGGTTGCGCTGTTGAAGGTCGCAAAAAAGGGACCGAAATGGTATCACCGAAACAAATCACCTGCAGCCAGCATCTACCAAAAGTATGTGTACAGCAGTTTTATAGTTAAGATAAATATCCAATTTGGATCTTTGGGTCTTTTTGAATTAATAAGGGTTAAGGATAATGGGTAAGCAAGGAATTTGTCAAGTTTGCATTTTTAGGTTTTTGAGGGCAGAAAGTTCAAAAACACAAAGTAAGAGATTTCTTAGAAAGTATAAATATTTGATGAAAGATGTTATTGATACATAAATATACTACATTGATTTGGTGTTAGAAAAGAGTAATTTGTTTTGGGTTTTTTTGTTTTCAAAATTTTGTATATGGTTTTCAGGTAGGGCTAAAGTTTGGGTACAAATTTGGGATTTTTGGAAAGTATTCAAAGTAGATATTTAGCAATGATTTTGACAAGCTTTATGTGCTTTGGTGATAAAGTTTCAATGTACAGATAATTTGGGTAGATTTGGACACATTTTAAGTGATGAAAATAACAAAATATCAACTGAAATGGATAATTTGTGCATCCACTCATTTGCATTTTAGTTACTGTGTTTTGGTCACTGTATTTCAGTCACTGTGTTTCGGTTGCTGTGTTTCGGTCGATTCTCAAATCACAGGGAGCTCCGTGGAGCTATTTTTGCTTTGGGCAGAAAAAAAAATCCACTTGCACACGTGACTGCAAATCACAACAAATTTTCATGACATCATCATAATTTCTTTGCTCGAAAATATTCACGTTTTCAACTATTTTTTGTGAAAAATCTTCACTCAAGAATTTTGTCGTTTCTTCAAATATTTTGAGGGTTTGTCCAGTGTTTAATTTCTGCCACCAAATAACTTTCCACAATTGTGGCAAATTTTTTGAAAGCGTACGTGAGAATTTTGAAATCCGAGGTGTAACTCACCTTCATTTCTTGGTGATGTTTCGGCTGAGAAAGTTTCCCCTCGTCGGACCACTGCACCCACTTTACTGTGTTAAATTTTTACTGTATTAAATTTTCAGGTGGAATCTGACATTTCTGCACTCGAAACCATCCTTGGGCAAAATTTTGGTCCACAACACTTCATTGTTGTCACGTTCAGAATTCTATTTTTCAAACTTCCCCACACGATATTTTCTTGTTGAAATGTTGATTTATGCTTGACAACACTCTTTGGCTTTTGCGGGCAAGAAGGCAACTTTTTGGTGACACGTGGTTCCACAGAAGACTGCAAGACTGTGACACACCTCATTTTGTGTGCATTATTCAACTGGACTGCATACAACAATCTCTTTTCCTCCGAACTCAGTTTGATCCCAACAAGGCTCAAAAGTCATTTGGATTGCTGGCAAAAGAACCAACGGTGTAAGCCTTTTTTCACAGAGAAACAGCTTATTGTCAGTTGTTGGGAGACCCCAGTGTCTTTTTGCTTCAGCGTAGTGACAGCATTTGTGTGTGCGACAGATTTTTGCTGTACCCAGGTACAAAAGTTGTCTGAGAAGTAAAAACAAAACTCTTGTTGTGAGACAAGGGACAAAAGGACCGCAGCCTCACAGATCACAGCACAGCTGGAACACACTGTTCTCTCTCTCTCTCTCTCTCTCTCTCTCTCTCTCTCTCTCTCTCACACACAACACACTCACACACACACACACACACACACACACACACACTCTCTCTCTCTCTCTCTCTCTCTCTCTCTCTCTCTCTCTTCGTCATGGCCACACTTTCGGAACAGGGAAAACGACAAATTCATTGGTGGAGAAAGTTGTACTTGATTTGATCACTCTGTTGTTGGGTGGGGATGCGTGCTGGAACATCTGAAGCGTTCGTGAGATGCTCAGCCTTTTTTGTGCAACATTCGAACAGCTGTGGTGGGTTTTCTGGTGCCACCTGAATGAAGAATGCTGTGCAAAAAACAGAAGCGGGGTAAGGGAATTATATTTTTCGTGCGTCGGGAAGGATCGTGGCATGGTAAACTGTTTCTGGAGCGGGTCCAAAAGCATAATGTGGTGTTGTGTCTGTGTCGTGTCCCCACCTCACACGAGGACCAGTCATCCTCCCTCCGACCCCAAGGCTGCGTGGGCATCTCCCCTCGTGAGGACCAGAGCACCTGCTGTTTCCTGAACGCACCACAGGCTCGATCGATCTCCACGCCTGAGAACTTTCTTCGTGAACTTGACAGGGAATTCAACGGTTCTTTTCTTTCTTCTCGTTTTCCCAATTCACATCGAGTGCTCGTGTGGAAATCAGCTTCGAAACCTCCACATCCAATGACACAGGTGCACGGCGGGACCTGTATGCGCCTCTGGATTTCCAAAACCTCTGTTTGGTCGGGACAAATTGTGAGATGACCTGACCTCACGCTGAACTTGAACGATAACGAAATGCAAGAATACGCGTGTTCCTTGCAGAGATAAGTCTGCTTCGTATTTGGTCGAGTGTTTTTCATGCAGCTGTGCCCCTCCCCTCATCCACTTTCCTGCTTCCGCTGCAGAGATGAGCAGCGCGTGAGTCATCACAGCGAATTAATTGGAATCATGTTCATCAAACTGTGTGCACGAGCACCCAGGGGCAGCTCAGAGCTCAATTCTGAGCGAATCGGGTGGAACATAAACTCAACATGTATTTCGTGATCAAGTGTTTGCAGGGCGACGGATATCAGGCTCAAATCAGGGACTCGTGATGGAAATCGTCTTTGCATTTGTTCAGGCTGATGTGAAAATCTTGTGAGTTCTCACACCCGCAGCATGTGTTGTTCTGTGACTGCCAAAAAGGACAGGTGACGTTCCCCATTTCTTGACAAGTTGGCTTTCTGTGAACCTGCATTGCTTTGGTTCACATCGGCACGGAACCCCTTTCTGTCCTGTAATTTCGCCACCAGGCAGAAAGCTCCGAACACAATTTGTCTTTGATGGTGCATACAGCAGTAAAAGGGGGTAATTACCCCTTGATGACAGACCCAGTGCACTTGTACAGAATTAACGTGCAATAACCCAACCCTCAGTGGGCAACCCGCCACTTACTTTGATCTAAACAAACAACACCCAGCCTGGATTCTGCTCTGTAAACTCTCGTGATTTTGATTGCAAGACTCGAGACATGGTCCATTTGGCTGCGCAACCCTGGGCATTTTAATTGTACAGAAAAACTGGACACTTGATCCAAGTTCTGCGTCTCTGCCCAGATTTTATTTGTGTTGGGCTTGAGAATTAATGCGCACTTGACGCCACACTCCGCGCAAAAAGCTGCGAGTTGAAAAAGGGGTCATTCTGATAACCTATCCCAAATGTCAATTACGAGATACCAACCTGTCAATCAAAGAGCCGTGTTACGATAAGGGAGAGATAAGAAATATTTAAAGCGCAAGTGAACGAAATGTTTTCGTTCTCTTGTGTGTGACGTTTTGCAGCAAAGACGCCGCGTGAGCAGCTTCTGGAAATCCTGTAATTGTTTGTTTGTCCTGGTTTTGCAAAGAAAAATCTTTTGAACGCGCTCGTTGACAGCAGGCATTTTACCACTTTATTCCGTGACTGTTCGGACATCTTATTTGCTCGAACATTTCTCACAGGACCAGCAAGACTTCATCTATCACCACTCCACCAAATATAGTTTGTGAGCCAAAGCACGCCGTTCGTCTGAACAAAAGCAACGCGTGCTCTGGCAACATTTCTGTCCAAGTTTACGTTTCTTCAAGGAAGTTTCTCTGAAGCGCAGGTGGTGTTTCCCAACCAAACGTGTGTGGCCAGTTGCGAATTTGAAGTGGCCAAGATTGATCGTCTGCAGGTCTGTGCATCGCTCTGCAGCAGCTGAGGCCCACACATCTTCATCTGGCGCGGCGGGGCTCGGAGCGCAAACCCCGTGGGACCGACTGCCCAAGGCGGAGTTTTAGCCAAGGAAATTGGTTATGTTCAGACGCGAAGATTTATTGGGCCAGCTTCAAAGTCAGGCGAAAAATTGATTTGGAAGGGAACATTTTTCTCTCCTCTTGAGATTGCAGATTGGTTTTGCGATGCAGTTGCTTGTAATGTGTCGGATTCTGCGTCGCAATGGTGCACAGAGCGCACCTTCGCAGTCTGCACATTTGTGTTTCAAATATCTGCAAACAAAACCCATTGATTATTTTTGAATGGCCAGAAACGAGAATACATGTATGATGAGAGGAATAAGCTCTGGAGAACAACAAAAACACAACGGGAGCGGGTACACGTTGGCACCATTATGAATCTGAAGAGTGCCTCGGGGGAACCTTTTGAGCAGCAAGAATGACTCACAGCGCCTCACAATTAATAATTACTCAGGGTGGCTGTCGACCTGTGTTGCCAAGGAAACCAGATGTGATGCTTGTGGTGATTGTCAGGGGGCGCTTCAAGTCGGCTGCTTTGGGCTGTGGCAAAATTGTCTTTGTGCTGAGTTATCTTAACTGCACCTGGTGCCAACTTTTCATTAAAAAAATAACTAAGCTCCAATTTGCCCCCTTCCTTGTTGCCCTCTCCAAAAAGCACAATGACAACTGATTGAAACGGGATCTTTCTCATGAACAGTGAAACACTCGAAGAGAATAATATGATATTTTCCAAGCAAACAGGCAAGGGCCACACCCAAAGTCCCGAACCCTTGCGTTTTCCCCAGGTTTCTTTTGAATTTTGAGTGCTTCTGTTTCTTTTTCGCGAGTGGATATGTCAGTTGGGTTCAAAGCTTTGGATTGCAATTGACAGAACTTTGCAATGCTCCTTGACAACGCAATTTTTGTTATTTGAATTTGCACAAAGTGGACTTTATTGAATTGTCAGTCACACTTCCTGCAGTTTACTTTCTTTCTGCCACAAATGGCTAGTTTGCCATTCAAATGTTCTCAATAAGTTTCCATGTTTCATCGATTACCGATTGGAAATTTGAGGAACACAAAGCAAAAGAAAGCCACAGTTCGCAAATTCACGTTGGCAAAAAATACCTCCACATTCTTGCTTGCTTTGTTGAGCGAAGGGAGATGATTGTGAACACGTCTCTGATAGAGGTTCAGATATTTTATGCGCTGCGTTCAAAAATGCAACTGATAATATCCTCTTTGTGTTCGCTAAGTTCAGTGTCTTGGCAAATATTTGTTCAAGTCGTCCTCTCAGCCCAAGTGGCTTGTATTTCTTGAGTAGTTTCCGATGAACTGTTTGCTCAACGCGAAGCGCTAGAAACGTGGTTCTCTCACGCACTTCAAGGACAGAATTGGAAGAACATTTCACCACCGTCTTTGTGTTTGAGAGTCAAACAACCAAGTTTTCAGCTCTGCAACTCTTTTTGGAGCAGTGCGGATTTTCCCCTTGTTTGTACCCGTCCCCATTCGATTCGGAACGCAGAGGTTTCTTGTGTGTGTGGAACTGAAAGCACAAAAAAACGAAGACAGACAGAGATCTCTCACACCTCTTTTTGTTCACATTTCTGGTTGCATTTAGAGGAAGTTACGTCTGCTCCAAGTTCGCCATTTTGTCTCTGTAATAATCCCACACAAAGCGAAATTTATTCACTGACCTCCCTGTCCAGAAAATTGATTGGGATTTGGGGGGCTTGTCAAGCAAACTCGAATTCAAGGAAATTGCTTCTTGTACATTTTCCACATCCACGTCAGTTGCCTCTCCCACCACTGCCCCCCCCCCGAAAATAAGCTAGAAATCAAACAACAAAGACACGCTTGGAATTTCTGTGCTTTTGTCGAACTGAGTGCCTTTGTTCAGCGACTTTCCACTGATACTGAATTGAATTCAGACGATAACTGGTTGTTGCTCGACTGTGTTTTCCACGTACGAGAACTTTCTGTAGTTTTCCTGTGACAAAATACTCTTGTTCTGGAACTTGTTTGGCTCCCGTCCATTTTCTTCAATTTTGCTCCCGAGGATCAGGGATAACAGCAAGCCGATTCACACAGGGAGTGGTGACCCAGTTCTGTCGCGTCGCACAGAGCATCTTTACATTCTCGGTGAAGGTGTTTGGTGTCGCCGCTCAATTTTATTTTTAATCTTTGATAAATGCTCTTCACAAAATGTCTCGCTTGAAGACACACGAAAGTAAGACATGTACAAGTGGTATTGACTTGACTCTCTTCATGCAACCGGCTTGTCTCTCTTTTCGCTTTTTTCCCTCTCAGTGTTCTTGATTTTCCAACTGAACAAAATCATATTATTTTTTGTGTTGTGGTCACTGCTGCAGTTTGTTATCGATTCATGCTGAAAGGAAAGTCCGCATATTGATGTTGCAAAATTCCACCCACCCCGCACATGGCGCGTCGAGATAAGTCACAGCTCCGCTCGTGTGTGTAAAATGGATTGCCAACTCCAGGGGTGGATCCACTGTTTGGTCGAGGCAACCAACTGACAAGATCGGACAACCGCCGCTTGGATTAATTTGCACGAGAAAATGACAGCCCTGCCTCTGATGACGCAACATTGGCGGGATGTGAATTTAATTCGCAGGGGGGGGGCATGCGAGATCCGCTCGTGGAGCTTCCCTCCATGGCAACCAATCAAATCTACCTGGAAACAGCTGTCGTTAGGTCGCAGCAGAGCTCCCAGGAGGGAATAGAATTATTGATTGCCTCGTTGATGAGCAATCAATCTGATTAATGTCACAATCGTGACCGTTCTTCACAAGCATTGAAGGCTTGTTCGCAAGCGCGAATGTCTGTTGGATGGTTGGAGCTCTCGGAGTGTCCTTTGTCTGTCTCTACATCCATCTTTCTTTTCAGATGTTCAAATTGGCCCTTGAAACAATTCAAGGAGGAAAGTGTGGTGTTCAGCGCAGAGAAGATATGAGGTAGTGAATGGATTGAACACTCCAGTTACAACGAATTGGCCTCCAGAATGAGTTTCAGCTTCTTGCCTGAATTCCCCGGAGCACGAAAGAAATCGTTGGTTGTTTGTCTGTGTATTCAACGATTTGTCACTCGGAGCCCAAAAGAAGCCAGTTTGTGATCAAGAGATTATCGTGCTGCGTGACAGTTTTGCGCCTTTCTTCAATTTGTGCAGCAGTCGTCAGACAACGTTGAGGAATCGGCACTCACACTACGTTTGAAGTGGCCAGCAGAAAAATGGTACTTTGAAAAAGATGATCACTTCAAGCAGCCATGCATTTTGTCTGCTGTGTTTGTTTTTCGGTGGGAGAGAACTGAGAATATCTTGCCTCTGTCCACAAAGCTAGTGCCTCTGTCTCACAAAATGGCATCTTCAGCACAGAGCATAAATTCTATACACATTGCAAAGAACTCTTCTTGTGTGTACATGTCGCCTGTTTGCACCGTTTTCTCGATTAAATTGTGCTTTATTGCTGCCAGTCATGGTTGTGCATGCCCGAGAGATCCAGGGTACCTGACCCCGAGGCGTCGCCTCGACGCGTCACTTTTGTGACGAGGCGCGCTTGGGTTCGCGTCAGGTTGTGGTGAGCAGGGTGTCGGCGCGTCAAAAACATTCCGTGGAAATGAAGCGCTCTTGAGTTGGATGTTCTTCACATCCGTCAATAAATTTTGCAATTCAAGGCACGCAACAACCTGTTTTTGCAGATTCTTTGTTTCTGTACCAGCTGAATGAGGGTAAATGCGATTTGTGCGTGCAATCAGGCGTTTACGTGTGACAACTTTGTCAGTTTCTCTTGGTACTGCTACTCTTTCAGGTATGAAATATTCTACAAAGTTGTGCGAAAAGAAAACTGAAACATGCACACGAACAGAATGATATGCACGGAAAATAATGGCTCAGTGTTTTGAAAAGCGACGCGACCGTGCACGCTTGAGCGTGGCTCACCTACTGACATACTTGTCATGAATCTTGACACTTTGTTGTTGCGCTTAGGTTTCTATGGCATGTGGCCACATGTGTCACCACGACCCGCGCCGAGTAGCCCTGGACAGAGCCGCGTCAGTCAGCCGCAGGTGTCGCATTTCTGAAGCGTGTCTCGCATTTCATATCTGTTTGGCATGTGTACGTTGAACTTTGTCAAACTTTCATGTGGTTTCGCAATTTTTCAGAAGCAAAATGTCACGCAAGAATTCATGCGCAACGCAAGTTTCCTTTGACGACAGAAAGGCGGAACGTTTGTTCTGCTCGCAGCTCTGTCGGCGTGTTTCTCATGTCTGGACGGCTCGATCTTTCTCCTTTGTATCTTGAGAAACTGTGGTGTCTACATTTCCACCACATCGCATGCAGCTGGGTGTCAGGTGGGCCTCGATAGTGGAGGATTATCCCTGTCATTCTGCGGCTTCATCAATCTGTTTTAAAGCTCCATTTGCAGCAGACATTTCCCGAGGAAAGAGTCTGACTCATCGGGTCTGCAAATGCTTTTTGCTCTGCGTGACTTCAAGCCAGCAGGAACATAAAATATTCAGCAACGGGGAGCAGCTCGCCCTTGCTTTGATCGTGACTCTTATTTCCAGGAGCAAATATCATTTTTCAGGACAGAGAAGTGGCAGTCAGCAATGACGAAAAGCAGGTAACCCCCAATGGGCCTGAACCCAAGTTTATGTTTGTTTTTCTCTGGCGAATCCAGATTGCATGGAGCCTGCCCCCTGCTCTCTTGCTGCAAGTGCACAAAATTCCGTTGCACGCACATGTCAGATTCGTCAAGATTGGAGTCTGCGCCCCAGCCATGCAGGTTTGACTCACCACTCAGCCGACTTGGAACCTGTGATCCGTCTCACTATTATGCATGCCCAACAGTCAAACTTGTGTTTTTTGAACAAATTTTTCTTCAGATTTGCAAGACAAAAAGTGCCTGACATTTTGGTGGATGGAGAGTAAGTGAGATGTTCAACAGAAAGGCTCTATTTTCTTTGCGACTAGACTCTATATTTCTTCCCAAGAAGACGGTTGTTGGGAATGCGAAGCCCTTTTGAGATTGTAAATGCCATTTTATCTGAGTTTGCCACATTTCACTATCATAATACCAGCCAGTTTTCAAGGGGAGTGATCCAGTTTTTGACCCAGTTTGGATCCGATTATTCCCATTAAGGAATCTCGGTGAGTCACCAAGATCGTCGCGCGCTCTTTTGTTCGCACCATACATTTCTCTTGTGGAGGAGCGGGAATGGGGTCCACGAGAGGGCAACTGCATCTTCAATACATTGAAATGGAATGCAAGAATACAACAAAAACCACGTTGCTTATGGCGAGCATTGGAAGCGGGACTCAACTGCCATGTATCCCCTCGAAGCATTTTGGGTCCGTGAGTGCCGCCCCATGCAAGTGCAGTCTTGGGACTGCATGTGATCACGTAAATTCGTTGTGATATTTGTTTCATTGTTTGCAACTTGTCACCCACCTAAATTTTTTGAAAAAAGGAGTTCGGATGGAAAGATATTGCACCAGTTACATACAAAGACACGAGAAACAGAACATCAATAGAGCAAAAAACCAGTGGGCTTCAGCAGGAAACTTGAGTCAAGTCCACCAATCCAAGATGGCGCGCAAACAGGGTTTTGCAGAAAAAAAGAGGTACAGCAGCCCAGCATTGAGGCAGAGTTTCGCGAGAGATATTTCCCAGCTGAGAAATTTATTTACTTGTAGGTTTCAATATCTTTCTGTACATTTGAAATGAACAGTGCAAGAAAGTGCAGAAAAGTGCTCTGCAAGCAGTCAGGAATATCAGGAATCCTGCGAAACAAATGTGACTTCCAAGCCCCACGAAATTGAATTTATTTTACTGCGAACAACACAGCATCGGACTTTCTTGACTTATCATCTGAGAAAAATACATCGCAACTGCAGTTTCAAAAGACAAAAACTGTATCACAACTGAAACTGACATGTACACTTCGCACCGAAGTGCTCCTGTGTTCTTTTGTGCTGATTGAAGCAAACTTGATGCTCATCAGGGTACAGAGATTTTGGTCAACCTTGGAACATTTTCCCGTTCTTTCTACAATTCACCTTCTGGCAATGTTGATCGATGTTGCAGGAAAACACCACACAAATTGTTTGCACTGCAACTTGCTGCACGGCAACTTGCTTGTTTCGATCTCGACAGACTCTGGCGAATTGCTCTGAGCTGCCATCTGGCTGAGAAACCACAACCAAGAATCGATTGTACCAGCAGCTACCGCTTGGCAGGGGATGGGGGTCATAAACACACAAACATTCAGAGACGCTATTGAATTATACATGAACCGGCCAACCTGACCCCATTGACCCAGGGAACCGCAGCTCTGCTGTGATTGGCTGAAAAGAGCGGGAATTTGACAGGCCAAGCAAAATGATTGGGCAGTTTGAAAAATACAATTTGACATTGATAAACGAGCCTGTTTTGCACACAAAGAGAGCTGCCACATTTCCTCACGGAATGCTTTTGTGCTGCACTTGGGCCCCAGGCCAAGCTATCATGCCTGAGTGAGTGAGAACAGACGGCCCTTATGAACTTGAAGGGTCAATTCAGAGCTTTGCACAATTCTTTCCTCCCACAAAGCACTCAACGAGGGTCGAACTGCGGGGTACATCTGTATGTGAGTGGCTTTTGTCAGTTTCATGCAGGGAACCGGACTTCACCACTCACATCAGAGTGTGTTCTTGTGTTCTTGCTAATGATAGGAGACAAAAACTTTCACTGACGTCAGGCCAGATGAGTGACCCACGGATCTTGAATTGAGCCGCAGAAACAATGGACAATGATGAAGCTTGTTTTTGTCTTGGGAGGCATCAAGATCAAAATTGTTTGTTTTGTCCCTCTTTTTGATCTGATCAGGTCAACCTTTTCTGGGGAAAAGACAAATTGCAGCATCTTGATTTTGTTGGGAGTATTGATTGGAACCTTGTGAATTTGTCTTTTGGACCTGCAAGCTTTGAAGATCTGGGCTGACGTCGAATACCCCATCGGGTGCCGAAGGGGAACCTCTGAACCTTGGTTTTTGGAGGAAAATTGGTTTGGTTTGATTGTGTTTGAGGGGGGCGGCAAAATCTCCAAAATCAACGACGCAAAAACAGTTTCAGCCAATTTCTTGTGAGCCTCCTACATTCGGGGCTTCAGGATCCCACATGAAAAAAAGGAAAAGGTGTCAAAAGAGTTAAGTCCACGATTTAGTGGTTGGGGGAGTCCAGCCACGACCCACAGTGGACCCAGATTCTGACTTGAAGAAAACAATTTATTGGCTGAAGCGAATTTCGGGTCAGTCGGATGGGGCCTGGCCCCCGATCCCGAAGAAAAATCTGTTTTCGATTTCGCGACACAGGTGCAATATAATTTCTTTCCAGTGGAATCATTGTGATTGTTGGTGTGCCTGCCGCTCCAGTGTGAGCCCTTTTCCCTCCCTGTCTGCCGGCTTCAGATTTGGGCAGCTGTCGTTGTGGTTGATGCGCAACACCACACACACACACACACACACACACACACACACACACACACACACCACATCAACTTGGGGGACGACGGCTTCGGGATTTGGATCAAAACCGGCTCCTTCGCATGGCCATCCCAAACAGCCGCAAAGAAGAAAACAATCTCCCAGACTCCATCCTTACAGCCCATTCTCCTGCGGAAACCTTACATGCTAAAGTTGGACCTGCCTGACTTCAAATAAAATTCCACATACACACACCCTACCAAGATGAGTCACCAGACACTGAAGACTCCCTATTGATTTTGCGCCTGACAGTGTCAAATTGTTCATTGAATTTCGTTTCATGTTTGGGGGTTCCCCCGGGGTTGGTCTCACCTTTCCTGCATAGTTTTGCTGGGTACTTGTGTTTTTGATAGAACTCCCTGATTTGGACACTCCACAAGCAAAAGTTTTAATTTCATTCCCCTGGCAAGTTGTCTGTGTCGAAATCTGATTTCGTTCCAAGTGCTTTACGGCTACGCTGCTCTGAACCCCGAAACTTGTTTTTTTTTCTGCAAGGATGGTTACAACTCCAAATTGAACGATTAAATATTTCGGGATTCGGGGCTCCTTTCCCCCGACCGCGAATTCTTGACCGTCGTGCCCACCATTTGCTGCTGCCGTGGGTTGGAGCAGAGGTGAGCATTGAAGCTCTGCAGTGCTGCTATCTGCTGTGGAAACGTGCACACATTTGCGGCGGCACTACGGCGCAGTCAGCTTTCTATTGTCCAAAATGCTTCGATTTGAAGGTGACAAATTGGACCGGGCACAAAAAGTTCACGTTGCGTACAACTAGTTGTGTTTTGTAGCCTCACGAGAAAAGTTTTCTTTTGTTCAAAAAAAACAGAAAAAAAAGTTGTCCGCTGCGTCGGCCGGGAGTCGAACCCGGATCAATTGCTTGGAAGGCAACTATTCTAACCGTTATACCACCGACGCTCACATGACAAACAGTTCTCGCAATGTCCACAAAACTTGTGAATTCGTGCAGTGTTGAGGGTATCCAGGATTTTGGGTTGAGACCTCGGTTTTGGCCAACGACCGTACTGGTCAATTTATTGGGGTCGGGGG
>JAAUXT010116651.1_pt1 | contig 19948 bp, 27 predicted proteins | sample 7278171 | NCBI WGS metagenome assembly JAAUXT01 (sample SAMN14350112, study PRJNA611818) | marine sediment metagenome | isolation source: surface marine sediment (1.8m) | place: French Polynesia: Moorea | collected 2018-08 | reverse complement strand
GGGGGAGGGGTGGTTAGAAGGGGGAGGTTACATTCCAAAGTGTGGACAGATGCACACATGAATACCAAGGGTTTTTTAGCCAACAGCGTCACCTAGATGGCCGGCTACGCGACCATCAATCAGGACTCGCGTGCGTGCGCTGCACTGAAATGTATTTCTTCATGGACCCTAGCTCTCCACAACACACCCACCACGCACTGGACCGTTTGAAATTTCAGATTCCAGGAATGACACTACTTGCCACTGGAGTAAAATTTCTCAAAAGCCCTGACGTTTTCCATTATTTGGACGTGGTGTGCTACCATGGGAACGGATGGCTGAGACACATCAGTCTGCTGTTGGCAGTGAGCGGCGGCATCAGCATTTTCACTGGAATCTTTCGAATGTCACTGATACAGCTGAAAACTCCCAACCAGAGTCTCTCTGTGAGTCGTCTTCAGACTTTTCCTTCACTATTTCATCCGAAGGCGACAAATCTGTGGATATGTATTGAAACATGCGTTGAAAAAGAACACAGCAGCTTTTCTTCTGCTTTTCAGTATTTGATTCTTCAAGGAACATTCCTTCTGATCAATCTGAGCGCTGGGCTCGCCACAGTGTCTACGAAGGACCAGGTCAGGGCGAAGACAACAAAACACGTTCTCAGCGCGAGAGTTGTCCTCAAGAGCACCATGCCAGTCAAACATCTGTTTTCTATGACTCACGTGAAACAGACTGAAATGAAATGGATGGAACAACGAGGCAGCTCAGTTGCGTTTGTTCCTCTGGAACACGTAAAAGGGCCTGAAGGTGCCTCAGGACCAAGACACACTCACTTCGTGTTTCTTTTTCGATTTATGCAAAGCTCTTGTTTGGTGTCATTGAAAAACAAAGTGCGGTACAGTTGGTGAGGTACTGTCAAGGCTGAGAGAGTGATTACTCTGTTCTGTTGCAGCTCGTTCATGCTCTCTCGTCGTCGATGAGTCGGCAGCTGAGCGAGGTTCATGGCGGCAGCGCCCTTGGCGCCACATCCGACCTCTCCGAAGTGTGGGACGTGCTCCAGATGAAGGTGAGGAGCACATGCACTCCAAAGCACAATCTGCAGTTCTGAAGACAAAGATAGCCTGCATGTTTGAGCGCGTGAAGCACCACGGTACGCCAGGGACAGGGTTCGTGAAAAAAAAACTTGCAAGGCAACTAACTGCTTTTCTTTCCTCACATATTTCTGCTCTGGTGGATCTTTGGGGCCACAGAGACCAACATTCTACCCCTCCCTCAAAGAAAAATAGGGTTGTCCTTCAACTATAGATTTCCGAGTGACACGATTTTGATCCGCATCGACCTCGTCCGTACATTGCATGATCAATGAACAACAAGTTACATTTTGTTTGGTCGACCAACAACTTCAGCACGGACGAAACATGTTTGATCTTTGTGATGTCTTCACAATGACAAGACTGCATTACACACACACACACACACACACACACACACACACACACACACACACACACAGATGTCTTCACAATGACCAGACTGCATTCAATACTCTGTGCCACGCAGGTTTGCTTTCTGTTGTTTCAGATGAAATGTTGTGGCGCAGAAAGTTTTCAAGATTACATTCAATTTTCATCAAAAAAGTCACTTGTAAGTAATCTGTTTTTGTACAAGTCTGAATCTGGAACTCCCAGAGAACGTTGGCCCTTCTGTTTACACGACCTCATAATTCAGTGAATCTTCATCGCGCTGCAGGAACCGATCCCGAGGAGCTGCTGCACTCTGCGCAAGTTCGACCTGGACAGCGCGCCCCAACTCGAGAACCTCAAACAGTGTCAGATGGACGCCAAGATGGGCGTGCACCACAGCATCTACATCCACATGAGGGTATACGCTTCCTTTTCTGATACACACATGCACGTTCGTCAAATAAATCTGAGACAGGCAGGTTTCTGTGGGACGGGATGGACACGCGAGAAAATTGCTTGAACTGGAGGAACCGTTCAAGCTGTCCGCAGTCGACAGGTTGGCTTTCGTGATGCATTTTTCTGCAACGAGCGAGCTCGAGTGTTTGCTTTTGAGAAACTTGTTTTCCTGTTCTTTGTGTGTTTTCACGCTGTCAGTTGTCTTTGGTCCGCAACCAACAACATGTAGCCTGTTTCATCCTTGTGATCATTGAAATACAGCGCTTTTCAGCAGAACGTTGCGAAACTGGTCCCTTTGTAGGGATGTCGAGGTCCCCTGCAAGCTTGGACTGCACATTTTGCCAAAACGCACGTCACAATGCTGTTCACTTCTGCTTGTTCTCAGGTAAACTTGAAAATGTGTTGTCAGCGAACTCATTCTGGATCTGCTTTCCTGTAAAATGTCTTGATTGATTGAGTTTCTTGACCAAAAGAAGACAGACATCACTACATCCACCTGAATATGCTTGTCGTTTTGTGTCGGCACTCTCTGAGATATTTGTGGTTGTGTCGCAGGTGTTGGCGATGATCTACGTTTATCTGCTGCACACCAAGGTTCTGAGGTGACGAACTCCACGGACCTCGGTTTGTTCTGGTGCCTTGTGACATTGTGTTGAGGCACCCTTCTTCGGGAGGCTTCACACGTTTTGTTTCCTGCCGCGTGCCTCAGAGAGCAGTGAGGATTTCAATGACAATTTTCTCTTTCACCTCTACACGAGTAGAATTGAAACGGAACTTGCTCTGAAAGGCAAGAGAAATACGAGTGCTGGAGTGAACGTGCGAAGATCCAAAAGCCATCGTCCGCACTGTCACCGAAAACAATGTGTGTCCAAAAAAATTGTCTGCAAATTTGATTGAAAGTATACTTTCATCCCCTAAGGAACACCAATAAATCTGGTCTCAGTATGAATTCCCGTTTGTTCCAGGATGCGCTTCCCTTTCAGCAGGCTTTGTGGGAACATTTGTCCGATACACGGACGATTTCTGGAGCCTATACAGAACCCAGAAATCCTTTCAAAAACTGGCGATGAAAGTTTTCTCTTGAGCAGCCCTGTGCGAAAGTGCTCGTTTTACATGTTCAAATTTTCACTCGAGCATGCCCATCCAGTCAGGACACGAACAGGCTTGACATGATTGGCGACCAGACAAAAAAGGAAGGCAGCTGCAGTTCTTCGTTTCGAAGTTGCCATATTTGTGCTGAACTGAGCATGTCGTGACAATGACATTCAAGCAGGCAAACCCGACCAGCACAAGTTCGTGCATGGACTGGACATGGTAGCGCGTCTGAAGGTATCGATTGAAAACTTTTGTACGCTGTGGATCGTCTTACAGCTTGAGAAGCTTTGGACTATAGCCGCGCAGTGAACCATGCAGAACAACACTGCGAACAATGCGACAAAAACGCCGTAAGAAGATACTGCCGAGGGCACGCATAGCTCCTATACTCGTACATGTGCGCGTGTACACCGGTAGATCTGCTCCGTGCGTCTGTTGAGGCAGTTTTTTCTTGAAACGAGGAATCCAAAAGAAGCTGTTAAAATTTTTCTGACTCGTCTCACCTTGATTCACCACACGACCGAGCACCATGGTGGACATGTGCACTGCGGCGACGGCGAGGATCGCGCTCTTCATCTTCAACTTCGTCTTCTGGGTGAGTATTGTCTTGCTCGGAAGTCAGCGAACAGGGCTTTACTTGTGCCAGAAACAGAGACTCGGCAGAGTACTTTGAATCGACAACGATTTGTTTGGTTAAAATTTGAATTTGAAATTTCCTCAAACCGTGCAAAACAGCCTCCACCTCTTGTTATTTTGGTGCGAAAAACTCGTGGCTTGAAGACCACACCCTCCCACGGCCAACCAAAAAGGTTCGGGTCAAACTGAGTGCCAGAAAGGAAAGAAACAAAGACACCAGCAGTGTAGCTATCATGGAAGGCTCCAAACGGTGTTACAACTTTTTGGCGACAAATTTGAGGCGAGGCATTGAGACATCCTGAGCTCTACCAAAATCGTGATTCTGTTTGAAAACAATTGGACACGTCTTCATGTCAACTTCGTGACATCTCGTCCGTAGTGACAAAAGAGCAGCCACGTGGATTCAAGAAAACCAGCGCTCAGGAATTTGTTGAGAAGCACTTTCTGTTGAAAACGGGGTTTGCGTGTCTCAGAGGGAAAGTTTGCTTGCACGGAAAAATAACCCAAGGCCGGGTCTTGAGCACAATTGGATCTCTCCTGCCTCCTTGTTTTGCTGGGGCTCCAGGGACAATCCGGGATAAATTTGGTAGAAGGGCTGACCCCAAGGGCAGATTTTTACAAGGGAAAATGCAATTGTTGTGAGTTGAAGGCAAATAACTTTTCAGTTTTCCTACAGCCATCATTCTGTCCTGAAAACGGATTTTTCTCGCTCGAACCTGAGGTCATTCGTGATTCTCATGTTCAGCGCTCATTCCTGCATGTATGTGTCTGGAATTCTTTTTTTGATCTTTCGCTCAAATATCATTCAAAGCATCATATTTCCTGAACGGCTTGTTTGAGGCGTTGATGCACGCACAAGCACATTGTGCGTGCGCGCACTGATCAATCATGAGAGTGCACATACACTCACACGCATGTAGTTGCACGACGTCCTTTCACCAGAAATGCTGGACAAGATCAAATATGTCCTTGACACCAGAATCTCATCAGATTTGTGCCTTTCCTGAACAAAAAAGTCACCGTGCAAACTTGAGAAATGGCTTGGGCCCTTGTGTGTTTGGACACATGTCATTGTCGTGGTTTCCTGGCAGTCTTTTCCCTCTCGGATGTTTCCTGAATCACAACAAATTCATGCAGGTGATGGGTGCAGGAGTGCTCGCCATCGGCATTTGGATGCGCGTGGATGAGACGATCGTCAGCTACTTGCACGTCGTCAACATCCACCAGTCTGACCCGCTCATCGACCACGCCGGAACCATCTTCATCGTGATCGGAGTGCTCGTCTTCGTCGTCGGCTTCCTGGGGTGCTTTGGAGCGATCAGGAACAGCCAGGGCATTCTGTTCATGGTGAGCGCTCCGACCACTGCGACCCATGTGTTCCAGCAGGGCAGAGCATTTGCACAATTCGTGGACGTTGTGATGCAATCTTTCGACCAAGAGATTGTTTGTCTTTCTTGAAGTGTTGAAATTATCTCACTTTATGAAGCTGGATCACAACAGCCAAACCTGGATCTGCTTACCAGTTTAAACGAAACGTTGTTTCAGTACGCTGCACTCATCCTGGTGATCATGGTGGGCGAGTTCATCGCTGGAGTCTTGGCGCTCGTCTATCGAGGAAAGGTGCGTTTTTTTGTGCTGCAAGGACGCCTTCTCTGCTTCTGCATTGCTTCTGCAGCCAGGATGCGACTCAATTTCTTTGTTACAGGTCCCACGATGTTTACATTCTGTTCTGTACACAAAAAAAAATCTGTCAGTTAATCAGTCTTTGTTCTTTTCATGTCATATTACCCTGCTTTGAAGGGGGAGCAAAGACGGGTGTATAAGAACGCACAACTCCAATTTCCAGTGAAACAGTTTTCTGAGGGTTCTTGCAAACAATGAACAATGACCATTTAGTGCAACAAGAAAGTGCAAGGACAAAAGGAAGATTTGAGGAACAGAGACCGAAAACAAACCTGCCTTTTTTTTTAAAACACCAGCTTGAAACAACCAAGCAAAGTTTAATCTTTGTTGTGAAGCCTGCATGGGATGTCCATATTTGGAAGACAGTACACATTCACAGCCGACTGTTGCGTCCATTTGCAGGTCCAGAGCAACCTGCAGTCTTCTATGAGGCAGCAAATCAGAGAAGATTACAACAATGACACAGCCACTGGATTTGCGTGGAACTTCCTTCAAGTGAAGGCGAGTTGTTGAGAACGTTTGTCTTGTTCAATGAGTTAGTTTTCTCTGGTTCTCTGGAGGACAGATTTTCTCATTTCATCTCAAGTGTATGCTAGAAAGTGACAATGTTCTGCTTGTTTGCGTTTCACTGCACCATCTTCTGCATGGAAGTGCGACGCGTCACTAACGAAACATTTGCAGAGTTCGCTGAAACAAAACCTCACAGGGGTTTCTTTTTCTGCAATGAACAGCTCAGCTGCTGCGGAAGCGACAACCTGACTGACTACGAAAACAGTCTCTGGTGGAACAAGACACGGGTATACGTTTTCAGCTTTGTTGGATGGGATCATTGTATTTTTTCTCTGAAGCTGAAAGTCTGACGATCAAATGAAAACAGTGTTTGTGATCAAGACAAGACATGAAGATCTCGAGCTCGAGTTCAGTCCGACTGGCTGTCAACGCTACGAGGCAGGCAATCTAAGAAACCAATTCGACAGCGTTTTGTGTGGATCGGGTGCAAACTTTCACCAATCCTTGAGGAAGAACAAAGAGGTACCCTTTATCTTCCATGTCAAATGACTCAACTGACAACAGAAAAGGAAAAAGTAAGAGAAACCTCTCTCAAAGTTGGATTTGAGAAACTGAGTTGGTTGAACTTTATTACAGAAGAATATAGATAATTCAGGCAACTCTTATCTCAAACTTCAAGGATGGTTTGATTTTTCTTTGAGTTTAACAATTTCTAAGTAAACTACTCTGTATTAAGTTATTTTGTAGTGTAAACAAGTACAAAAAATTACTTTTGTCACAATTAATCATTCAGCCAAATGATCTCATAGTTCCAAATTGTGACTTTTTTCTGTGAAGTTAATACAAGTCTAGCTGAAATCTTTTGGTATAGGTATCTTGTCTTATTGCTGCTCTTTCACCACATAAAGTTTCAGGCAACTTGAATGTGTCATCCCTGAATAACGTTGCCCAATTTGTTACTTAGATTGCATGCCTCGTACAGCATGAAAAAACATGCAAGGGAAGGGACATCCTCATTCAGGATTTTCCCAGACCCAGACCCAGACCCAGACCCAGCACACACACACACACACACACACACACACACACACACACACATTTCTGGTTTCTTGGTGGGAGCTCAGACCAGGACTCAAGCTTGAATTCCCATTCCTTTTTAGGACAAATCGCAGGTGGTGCCCGTCACCTGCTGCGTGCTCAGGGAAAAGGACGCCAGGCATCCAGTGGCCTTGGATGAAGTCAAGTGTCAGCGCGACGCCAAAGTGCAGGCTCCCAGCGAATACTACCATTCCAAGGTGGATCTGATGCGCTATAGCCTCGATGATTCTCACGTCGAACCAAGTTTGGCAAAGGAACACCAGATCTTTGATTCCTGCGCACAATACGAGTACTGACTTGTGTGCGTGTGCAGCCTTCTCAGAGCACTTACACACGGGTCGTTCTTGCGTGTGACATCATCCAAGTAGAGCCACTCGAGTGATTGACCACTGAAACAAATATGATCTGGAGGAATCAAAACTTGCTGAATTAAGTGATTGTGCTGATCATCTTCACTGTGGTTCTTCATGAGTGTATGTCACAAATGCTGCATGGAGAGTAGACAACTTGACTCTCCTTGCAAATCTTGCACCGTCAGTCTTGACGAGTGGGATTCATCACATTGAACGCGCAGCTAATAATTCTGCTTTCAGGGTTGCCATCCAGCTCTGAACCAATGGTTTGACAGCCACAGTCTGGCACTGATGTGCATTGGTTTCGTTGCGGGTGCTATTCAGGTATTTGGTGCTCCGTTGTATGGATGCCTTCCTTTCGTGAGGAGTCAAACTCGTGTCTGGTCTCCACAGTTACCAGGGCTTTTCAGTGCATGCGCCAGCAAATTGCTGCAGTCGCAAGAAAATTCATGTCAGTTGTTGACCAGACAGCTGCGCCGAAGTTTTAACAATCTTTCGTCGGTTCAGAATTTGGGAGACAAATTCTCTTTTCCAGATCGTTGGCTTCGTTATCGCGCTTTGTCTCCGCATCGCCCTGAAGAAGGAAGCCATCAGCAGATCTCGCTGAGCTCAAACTGAATTCCCCAATTTCATTCCGTTTTCAAGTTGTTGCGTTAATTTTTTGAGGAAGATCTTCACTTGAAATTTGTGTGTGCTTGTGCAAAGGCCTCAGTGTGCTTCAGAAGTGAATCGTTGTGTTCGCGTCGGTTTCTTCTCCTTCGGGTTTCTCACGCCAGATTGTGAAATTTAAAATCTGAGTTCATGCAACATGCACTCGACCAAGTAAATTTGGTGCTTTTTCAAAACAATTGTCGCTGTGTGGTGTGGAAATGCGTCAATAAACCTCACACCAATTTGGAGCGATGCATTCATTCATTTGTTTCCGCATGCAGTCCATGCAATCTCGATACAATGGGTTCATTTTGAAACGTCAGGCGAATCCGGACTCCCAAAACAGCTTCATGCATGCACTGTGCTTGAGAGCGCAAACGCCGAATTTGTTTTGCGAACAAACATTGAAAAAGGCCATTTTGTTTGTGTTTATCAACGACATTGGGCAGGAAAAATCGAAACGAGCAACACTTAAATTTAGTCGTGAAGGATTCAGTCGAGATCCTTCAGGTTCTTTCACCCAGAATCCGATTGAGCCATCTCATCTCGTCTGTGAGCGACACAAGAAAAAAAGATTTCGTTCCCAATATTTGGTACAAATTGTTCGTGTCCATGTGCACGTTCAATGCGAAGAAGAAAAATACTTCCACTTCGGGTTTGGGGTCTTTTGATGTGCGCACCTTTTATATATTCCACTCGATGAGACTGTTGATAAAACATGCAATCTGATCCCGAAATAGTCATGAGCCATTGTGCAGTTGCCATGGCAATCAACGAGGCATGCCTGCGGGCAAGTGGCGTCAGTGTTGTGTCAGTTCAGACTTCGCTGAAGAGCGCGAGCGCGAGCTCAGCCAGGTGAGCTGTGACTCCGCCAATCTGCACATCGCCAACACTGCCAAAACAGGCGACACCGTCCAGATCAGAACCACAAGTAAATGGGCGACACCGTCCAGATCACAACCAGACATAAGTGAAGTTTTGTTTTTTCAAGTTGGGTAAAATTGAAGTAATTGCATGTGAAGTGAAGCTGTTGAAGAGAAAGACACAGGTGAGCCATTTTGCGGTCTGTGAGTTGCAACCTTTTGTGTCTCACAAACCTTCACGTGAAATCAATTTATCACGATTTGGATGGCAGTGTCATTCATAAAGGATGAGGGCATATGGATTGTGAACTAAAATCATTTCGATCAAACGCATTTTGGTGGGTATTTTGCAGCCGTTCTCGAGCACAAGTTTTGAGTCAGCACCTCTGACAGTCGCAGAGTCATATGATTTCGCGTCATTCTCCCAAGTGGGTTCAGCACACTTGACATGCAGGCCTGATCAAGCGAACTTTCCACTTGTGTCCTGATAGTCATCCGCACATGACTCACTTTTTTCAGATAAGGACGAAGTTGTTGTTGACAAGGACTAAGAACTTCATTATTGTTGGTGCGTGCAGATCTATTCTTCTCTCAGGTGAACATCTGAAGCGAAGCATTTTGTCAACATTTGCTTTCACTTGTGATTTTATTGATCGACCGGATCATCGCAAGTGGATTTTCTTGTTTCAGAGCTGAGGCGCAGGTGAAAAGACAACATCAAAAGGACCTTCAAGATGGGAACAATGGGACTTAGTTGCTGTTCAAGATTTGCAAAGTGCTTTTTGTTCGTCTTCAACATCATCTTCTGGGTGAGTCTATTTTCTCGTAGATCTACTTTATGCAATGACATTTCTGAAGCTTTGTGGATTTGCCACGCGGTTCAAATTGTGTGCGTGTCGTGCTTTATTCATGATCCAAATTAGCAACTAATCAATGTAACTTGGTGCTGTATTCGGTGGAAACAAAATAAATTTTGTCTGTTGTTTGATATCAAACATTCTGAAAGGGCCATCGATCGGATTTTCCTCAAGCAGATCTGGGAGTCGGAGCCCACTTCTTCTCTGTCCCGAAGAATACCCTCTGAGCTGAAGTTTGGGTCCCCCGCCCCAGAGTCGTACCCCAACTGGCAACAGAACAGTCCCTCCCTCGCTCCAATGCAGAGACTCTGATGCTGGAATGGCTGAAAGAGAAGTTCGAACTTTTTTTCGAAGATTGACGAATGAAGTCGTCAACAAAAAGCGAATTGTTCTTGACTTCTTCGCCCTGGCGGAACCTGGGCCTCCCATGGAGACAGCAAATTGTTCCCACGCGTGCAGCACTGTGTTCCTGACAGTGCACACACAATTTATTTTCCAATTTTCTGAGGTTGATCCCAGGTTCGAGCCCCCTGACTCAATCCAGTGTCAGCCTGAGTTTCACTTTTGTAAGCAAAGAACGCACATACAGGTGTCTCGTTCCCATGTCATAAACAGCAGTTTTTCGTCACGAAAATATTTTTGCTCCTGCTTGACACTGGTGAGTGGCTCGCAATGGATCTGTATATTTGTCCATTTTCTTGGGCAGAAATACGAGATACACACTGGAAAACTTTCAAAACTTCCTGTTTCACATCAAACCTTCTTGATTTTCCTCGTAATGGCAGTCACATGCGTGATTTCCTGTATTGGCAAGTGTGGCTTGCACGGGTCGATCGAACTCTTCAAACGAGACCCTTTTGGTCTTCTTGATGGTCGCGGTATTGCCGGCAGGTGAAGCTGCACACATGTTATAACGGCAAAAAAGCCCTGCAGTAGTATTCACGTGTCCATCTATCCACAGTTTGACTGCCCCTCCCCTCCCAGGCCATAACCCCCCAGGCCATTCCCCCCAACCCAGGCTGGTCTTGGTTCACGCTTCAAGTGCGGTCCTTTTCACGTGCTCGCCAACCTTCTGACGCGCAGATCGTGGGTGCAGTCGTGTTGGGCGTCGGAATCTGGGCGCTGGTCGACGACGACGTGTTCCAGCTGCTGCACGTCGCCAGCGTCGACGCCGATGACGCGTTGGTCCGCGGCGCGGCTGTCACCCTGGTGACGGTCGGCGCCGTCGTGTTCGTGACCGGCTTCCTCGGCTGCTGCGGCGCCTTCAAGGAGAGCCCCTGCATGCTCATGACTGTGAGTGAAACAAAAGCAACTCGTCCGGAGTTCTTGCAGACACAAATAAAACATCCCCCCTTGCATGGGTAACTTCAATGAGAATTCCAGCGTGCATGTACACTGTTGATACGACTCGTGTGCTCGTGCAGCTAATGCACGCGTGCACGCAAGTTTAAAATTTCTCCTGAGGTCTGACCTGAAACATGTCCAACCGCTCCTTCCGCACGTCAGATGCTTCGATGAGAATGGACCCTTTTGTTCAAACTCAACCAAACACACACTGCAGCTTCCGCGGGACCTGAAACAGGACAAGAGGGCTTCACAAAAACATAAACTCCCTGATCCCGAACTCCTGAAAAACAGCTGCGTGGACTTGTGCATTTTCGGAAGCCTGACTTTCAAAACGTGACCTTTCATGACCAACTTCAAGAGCCTGACATGACTTTCAAAAGCAGAATCTGGAATTTGAGAACATGGACTTTCGCAATCGATAAGTTTGAACCCTGACTTCCACAAGCATGACCCAGCCTTTCAGATCTGAGGTTCGGGAACATGAACCCCCAGAACCTGGGTCTTTACAGGTTTAATCTGGAGAGCATCCAGAACCGTCTGCTGTAGCAAGTGGGCTTTCTTGTTTGGGTTATGGTCTTTCAATTGAAGCCGAACCCAACTCATGTTTGTCTTTTCAGTATGCAGTCATTGTCGGACTTGTGCTTGTTCTGCAAATCGTTGCCGGAATTCTTGCGGTGGCATTCGAAGACCAGGTGAGCCTGACGGTTTTAGGTGATTTGAACGGTGCAAATTCTGGTGAAACCCGAATTTGAAAGCCGAAAAATCACCTGCAGGCATTGTGTTCCAATTTCTCGTGCTTGCTCTGGTGGTCGGGTTCTACCTGGACGTCAGCCAACTTCCACATAATTACAGCCTGAAACAATGAACTCAATTTTGACACCATTTTCTTTTCCAGATAAAGAACGGGTTGACAAAGACCATGAAGAAAACAGTGCAAGTGTATTACGGAGCTCCTGGCAACAAGACCACGACACAGGCTTGGGACTTCATGCAAGTGGAGGTGAGCCTCAGACATGTTTTTGCAGGGTTGTCTTGGGCGCACCCTTCATGTATACAAGCAGCAGATGCTCCATGTCCTGAAGTGTGAACTCCTCAATTGCCTCATGTTTGGTTGTCTTGCAGTTCTCGTGCTGCGGAGCAGTTGAAGGGCCGTCAGAGTGGGAAACGAGTGCCTGGAAGAAAATGACACAGAATGAGACGGTACAAACCCGAAGCCCACTTGCGTCTGTGTGAGAAAATGCAATCACAAAGGGCGTTACAGAACATGCTTTCGAGCACATGAACGTGCTTCTGGGAATCCTTTATGTCGTTCCAGGTTCCCAAGACTTGCTGCGTGCTGAAGAACAATGACTATTTGCACCCGGAACCGGTCAACATCACGGCCTGCTACTCGGCTGCCATGAACATCAACTTGACGGACGCTTCACAATACGTACACACCAAGGTGAGAGAGACGTTCTTTGAAGCTGCATCACACCAGGAGAGCCGCCTCACTTTCTCTGGAGAAGGCGACGACGTTACCAGAAAACTTTCGCGCTCGCACCATGGCAAAGACTGCATTGCCTGTATGGTTGTGATTTCTGGGCGACACTTTCACCCCTAGCTTTCCGATGATGTACGAACGTATGTCAGCTTTCAACGGTGACGGCGATTCTATGGTTGTTCTCAAGAGAAGTCTGCCCTTTCTCCACTGCATCAACAGCTCAGGTTCCAGATCTTGGGAGCAAGAAAGTCTGACTTGACAAGTGTCCTGGGGGCATGGTACAAATATCGTTTGTGCTTTTCCTCTGCAGGGTTGTCAGCCGCAACTGTACGACTGGGTTGATGACCACGCGGCGATGTTGATTGGAATCGCTTTTGGACTCGCTGTTATTCAGGTAAGTTTTGAAAAGTGGGTGTGTGTTCTCTTCACTGTGTTTCTTGTGCCTTGCAAGTGTTTGACTGGGTTTGGTTTGATTTGTTTTTTCCCCGAATCGTTTCTTTCTGGTTTTGGTGTGACAGTCATTTCCTTTTCCTCTGTTTCAGCTTGTCGTCGCGATCGGTGCATGCTGCCTGAGCAAACGCATAAAGAACAGTTACGAATATGTGTGACAAACTCGTGCGGAACCTGCAGATGTGTGATTCTTGGTGCATGAAGAGAACGTTCTATGTGTGTGTATGTGTGTTTTTTTTCTGAGGTAGATAGACCATTAGATGTTGGATACATTTTTACGGTGGCCACAGGGCCTTGACCACAACTTCCAATCACTCGCGTTGCGTCTTTTGGACTCCAGCAATTTGCATGCTTCCGAGCCTCAAAATGTGGAGACCTGTGTGATGTCGTTGTTGGATCGTGGGTGCATGCACGGCGTGCCAAGGACGTTGTTTTGCCTGCCTGGATTTGCTGCGCGTTGCGTGCGTACACGCTTGAGGAAAAGGTGGAAACATTTTCGCATTTTGTTTTTCTCATCCTTGCTTTCTTTTGATGTCAAGAAAATTTCATTTCGTGATTTGTGTGTGTGTGGGTGTGCATGTGTGAGCACCAGAGGCGGGACTTGTTGTTGAAACGTATCGGGTACCGGTATATATCATGGACTGTTTTGTGTTTTATTCGACAAATAAACGTTACAAAATCAAGTTTCCAAGAAAAAGTTTTCGTTTGGCCAGTCTGCATGAAGCCAGGCGTGTTATTTTTTCATTTCACTCTGGAGAAAGAAGAGCAAAAATGCTTTTGTTTCGTTCCAGCTTGCCTGCATCATAATGGGCTGCATACTGTTTTGTGAAGTCAAAGACAGAGGGGTGTACGCCTGAAGTGCTGTTGAGAGGACGGCTCGCCTCAATTGCATGTTGAACGCGTGCGCGAAGTGCAGTCAGCAGTTGTCGGTGCTGGAGCTTCAATTCCATTTTTTTCGCAGAAAGATTCCGAACAAACCAAGCACACCTGTAAAACGTATTAACCATTTCTGTTCGCCCACACCAACTGTGTTCCTTGTTCCTCCTTGTTTTTGCTGTGCATGTAAGTGTTGCAAATTGGACGTACATACGTACATGTACAGCCAGTCTGTGATAAACTACCGCTTGTCTCCCTCCTGTGCACACGTGTCGATTTTCACAGCAAAGACTCAAACCTCTGAGGTAATTTTGGGTGTCCTATTTGAGTGTGCAAAAAGTTCATCCGCCGATTATGGTCTTGATAAAAATGAACATTCCAACACATTGTGTTTATCCTGCATGCAGGAGGGTCAAAAACCAGGAACCATCTCATGAAACTTGTGGTTCTTGCCGTGCACGGGAGAGTTGAGCTGTATACTCGAGCAGTGCGTGCACGTGTGCGGAAAAATACACCTCTTTTCTGTCAACCACAGTCGAGAAGACCACTGCAAGTTTTCTGGTGGAGCAACTGGTCCGAGTAACTACTCCCAAAAGCTGGACACTTTTCACGACAAAAAAAAAAAGAAGAATATTTCACCTGATGGTGCAAACTGGGTTGTTGAAGTTGGAGAGTAAAGTTTTTTTCAGACTCTGAAAGCGAGTTGTATATTTTTTTCCTCTGGACACGGAAGAGCAGTCGGACCACTACAACCGAGAGTGCAGTTCCTTGGTCCGAAGGTATCGAATTGTGCCAAATTCAAGCAAGCGATCATAACTGTACAAGTGTTCATCTGTGTCACTTATGGAATCGCTGAGGAAAAGTTCAGGGTGCAGCAAAGAAATCGATTTTTATCTCAAGGGGCAGTTTGCCGTTCCGTTTTTCACAACGTTCCGTTCTTCGCAAGGCCTCAAACGAAGCTTGCAACTGCAGTCTGTAAGTGTGGATTCTTTTATTCAAAACATACGGGTACGAAAATACACCACAGCCGCTCTAAAATGTATTTTTCGTGAGAGTTGTGGAGTTAGTCTCGTGAGGACACATTTCACGGTTCAAACGACGATCTGCACGCAACTTCAGAGATTTCAGACCTCTCACATCACGTCAACGCGACCAACGTCACACCTTTCGTCCGTTTGAAAGTACCCAGAGTCGGGAGAAAGCATCAGCGAACCAGTCACACAATGTCTTCACTCGCCAAAGTCTTGCCTGTGTAATCATATGAAAACATACGTGGCCTCGCATTTCGCCGACATCAGATGACAGCATTGAATGTCCTGAAGCAGCTGTTCAAATTCACAAAAGGTCAACTTGCACCGACACCAAAACAAAAGTTCGCCGTGCAACTGTTTTACTTTGCATTGTTCAGTATTTGTGGTAAAACAAACCAGCCACGTTTCAGAACTTACAAGTCGTTCATTGTCTACCCCGTTATTCTTTTCTTGAAACGAACCAAGGCATATTTCAAATTCGGCAAAAATGTCACGCCTTTCGCGCGACCAAAATGAGGCCACCAATGTCGTGTGACAAAATCTGCTCAGCCGCCAGCCACATCAGTACCGCACATGTTGTCGACAAAAGCAAGACATGAGATGTGCAATGAAGCTGTACATGTGTTGGATTTCACAACAGTTGGTGACAAACTTCACGTGCGAATCTTTTCAGAACAAGCGGAGAAGAAAAAAGATTATGCCAGATCTCACAAATTCAGCATTGCACTTTCCTGTAGGAAGAACACCTTTCAGTGACACCAAGCATATCACCTTTCGGCGACAGCCAACCCCACTCCCTCAGTACAAATCATCAGCACGACGCGAGCCGATGCTTCAACAGTCGGCGCCCGTGAAAACGACCCACGACAGCGTTACCGTCGTGCACGAAGATGCCAAAAAACAAAACAAAACAAAAAACAGACGCGGCACGAAACACATTCAAATCTACATTTGGTCTCATAAACCGTGTTGCAACACGAGCGAAGTTTCAATGTTGAGCGCAGCTGGAGACTGGGGAATCTCCGAAACGGCTTTTGTCGCTCAGAACGAGTAAACTTTTATCCTCAGTCGTGAATGTGCGTCGACACAGGTGTCCAAACCTCGTTGAAGGCACCCGTTCCGTGGTGATTCCAAAAGCAACCGCAAAACACCAAACGTCACCAAGACAACTGAACCGAGAGACTCTCATAAAAGTGGCATTTTTGGCATAAAAGTTCATGCAAATCCGTTTCTCTGTTGCGCGTCTGTTCACGCGACGCTGTCGGCGGGTCCGATCTGGCTGAGCGCGAGCATCAGGATGTCTCGTTTCTCCTTCGGGAAGCGCAGCTCTCGCCCCGCGAGTCGCGCCGACTCGAGTTCCTCCTCGGATCGCGCCAATTCCTGGTGGATCGCGCTCGGAACCTCCTGTTCTCGCGAGATCCAGTCGAGCGCCATTTGCGAGCGCATGTCGTCGTCGAGCGCGCGGTAAGAATAGTGCGCGAGCACCTCCTGCCGAGAGCAGCTGCGCTCGCGCATCGCCTTCAGACTCCCGTTCCAGTGCAGCAGCTGGAAGACGGTCATCAGCTCCTGGAACTCGAGCATCGTGCGCCCCTTGTACGACTCGAGCATGAAGCGAAAGGCACCGATACCTGTGTTCGGGTTGTCCACCTCTTCCTTCCCGTTCTGCGACAAGTGAAAAGAAAAGACTCTCTATGACACCATTGTGGGTCACAAACATTTCAGACCGACAAAATCAAAACATGGTTCAAAGCGAAAGTCGGCGATCTTTGCTGTTCCCATGACCAGTGCGATTGTTTGAAAAGACAACAAAACGCACTTTTCTCAACAGATCAAAGAACCTGAGCGCAAAGGGTGACTTGAAATCCCTTAGTTGAACACAAAGACATCACTGCCGCCATTTCACCAGCGATTAGCCTTGCACTGGGCCAGACTCGACTCGTACCGTGCTGAAGGAACTGAGCGCGTCCCCGACCGCCTTCTCTATGTACTCGTCCGATATCTTTCTGGACGGGTGTTCATTGAAGACGGAGTTCATCAGAGCGATCTTCGCCGCGCTTCTGCGCGCCTCCGCTTTCGTCGGACAGTTCTGAATGAAAAACAAACATCAGGTGAACAAATTGAAACCCTTGTTTTGCCGTTGGGACTGTTCAACGACATTTTGGAAGCGATTCACGTTCACCTCAACAACCAAACAAGTGCACTTTGCATCCGTGGATTTTGAAACTGTTCCAAAGACGTCCGCCATGGAGTGGAAATGGCCAATCTCAAAGGCGGACGAAAGAAAATTCCACGCGATTTCGGGTTTCCCCCCAACTTCCCGCTCGGCCCACGGATCCACACGCAACTCACAGAGCCAGCAGTTGTAGACAGATAGGCACCTGAAGTTTCCGCTGCAAGTGTTGATCTCGGGCAGTTTTTGAATGCAGTTTGCGTGCGCATGATCTCAAAAAGTCCAGTGCGGTGGGCCACATTGCTACTTTCGTTCTTTTGTGGAGAAAATCGGCATGTGCCGACCGATTTGAAAGGGAACATGCAACATTCTTTGAACAGTGTTATCACTTCACAAACGCAAGTGGTACGTGTTCATATTTATGATCATCCAAGCGTACCCAGAGCACACAAAATCGACATTTCAGCCTCAAGAAAGAAATTTTAACAATACAGTTTCGTGAGAAAACTTCTGCTCGTTTGTTGTTGACGAAATATCAGTGCATGGTTTCTGCATGTTTGCCTTTGGTGACGAGACCACAAGAGATCGAGCCAAGATTTGTTGAGGAGGTTGATGTCACCAGACGGTCTGGACAATACGTCGGGTTATTTCATGGCCCTCCCACTGTTGGAAGTTTTGCACGCTTTTCGCAAGCAGCTTTCTCACAAAATAAGAGAAAATATGCTGCTGCTTTTTTCAGATCACTTGAGAACAAGAATGCTACGCATAAAAAGCGTGTGGTCCATGGAAACGTTCGCAGTTCATAAATGCCTTGTTAAGTTGCCAGGAAATCCAAGATGGCTGCCAAACCATGTGACCTACATCACACCCAATGCACTTGTGCATGGGGGACCACCAGACCACTTGATCATGCGAATTTGGAACATGTAGCTGGCAAGCGCAAGCAAGTTATAGGCAATGTTGAGTTACCACAGAATCGAAGATGGCTGCCAAACTATGTGACCTACATAGTACCTGCCACACTTGTGTGGGGGGGGGACCACCCGACCAATTCAACATGCAAATTTAAACATACTGTGGGCAAGCATTATTGAGTTATGGGCAACATCGAGTTACTGTAGAATCCAAGATGGCTGCCAAACCATGCAACCTACATAGCACCTATTGCACCTGTACACAGGGGACAACCAGACCACTTGACCATGCAAATTTGAATGCAATGTGGGTGAGCATACACAAGTTATGGGCAATGTTGAGTTACCATGGAATCTGAGATGGCCACCAAACCATGCAACATACATAGCACCCAATGTAACTGCATGTGGGGACCACCAGACCACTTGACCATGCAAATTTGAACATGCTGCAGGCAAGTGTAAGTGAGTTATAGCCAATGTTGAGTTGCCACAGAATCCAAGATGGCCACCAAACTGTACAACCTACATAGTGCCTGCCACACTTGTGGGGGGGGGACCACCAGACTAATTCAATATGCAAATTTGAACATGCTGCGGGTAAGCATTAGTGAGTTATAGGCAACATTGAGTTACTGCAGAATCCAAGATGGCTGCCAAACCACATGACCTACATAGCGCCTATTGCACCTGTGCATGGGGGACAACCAGACCACTTCACCATGCAAATTTGAACACACTGCAGGCAAGCATAAGCAAGTTATCTCCCTAACTCAACATTAGCACATACATACACACACACATACACACTGATGGTGATTACACTAAGCGTGTGGTTACGACCCTTCGGGACCACACGATTAAGAATCCTAGTTTTTCTCCACACACTCCCAAGTTCAAAAACATACCAGACTATAAAGTAGAAAATCAGCCGAGTGCCATCCAAATCTCCTCCAATAATTTTTGGTTTGTCTACATTCGGAGGAGAGCAGCGAAGTTGAGTTTGTTTTAAAAAGGAACTCAACTTGTATTCATTTCACGAAAGAAACACAAAACTTTGTTGCTTTGCCCACCAGGGGTGAATGAACACCAGGTTGCTTCTGTGCACAAAAGCCGTGACATTACCAACATCAGTGTGCTTTGGAGCTGATCATCAGCCTGCTTTGAAGCAAAAACAATTTTTGCCAACGGGCCCAAAGTGACAATGTTTTCACACACAGCCAACACTAAAATACACCTGGAATATTCATTTGGCACCAATATCACTTGATTCCAACCACTAGTCGGACCAATCTCTATGCATTTGAAAAGCAACTGGCAATTATTTTCACCAATGTGATAAAGTTTCACAATGCCAACAGTGAAATACACCTGGAATATTCAGTTGGCACCAAAAAAACTTTTGATTCCAAACCCCAGTTGAAACATTTCTCATGCTCATTTAGAAAGTTGCTGGTAAATTCAACGATTTTGGCCCTTGGGTCCAAACTAACAGTTTCACACAGTCAACACGAAAATACACCTGGAATGAACATTGGTACCAACATCACTTGATTCCAACACCTAGTTGAACCATATCTCCGTTCATTTGAAAAGCAACTGGTACTTTTTTCAGCAGTGGGTCCAAAGAGCGCGGCCAACAAAGGCGCGCGCGGGGGGGGGGGGCAACAGGAAAGGACCTGCCCTGGTGCTATCTCCTTCTGGGGTGGGAGGGGGGTCAGATGATAGCACCAGGCCAGGCCTCAAGTGGGACCTGGCCTGACGCTACCTCTTGCCCCCCCCACCCTTGTGCACAGACACAGACACACACACAATCATGACTGCATTGAACCCTCACATTGCTGAAAACCCGGTGTCTCAGGACCAGACAACGACCGTACTATTTTTCCGACGTCGTTGTGTGGTCCTAAAATTTCAGGACTAGAGAACGACCAAACAGTGTGGTTGTTGTGTGGTCCTGAAATTTCAGGACCAGACAACGACCAAATAGTGTGGTCGTTGTCTGGTCCTGGTCGTTGTCTGGTCCTGTT
>JAAUXT010017395.1_pt1 | contig 19956 bp, 22 predicted proteins | sample 7278171 | NCBI WGS metagenome assembly JAAUXT01 (sample SAMN14350112, study PRJNA611818) | marine sediment metagenome | isolation source: surface marine sediment (1.8m) | place: French Polynesia: Moorea | collected 2018-08 | reverse complement strand
TCTGAGCCTTATAACCAAAAATACATGTCAAATCATTCCAAACATAGCAACTCTCAAAATAGCCAACCAGAGTGGAACAGTACTTCTTTTCTGAGTCACTGAGGAAACTCTAGTCTTTCCTGAGATATCACAGTGAGGGCCAGTGAAGATCAAGAACTTATGTGGATGATCCAAAAAGTGTAATGAAATATTCACAGCCAATCAAAAGATATCAGGGATGATCGGTCACTTAAATTTCTTGCCTCGTATGTGTTTCATTTCCACTCAAACATTCACCCAATCACACGGGTACATTTCGGGATGCGCGTTTCAATTCATGAACGTGCTCGCGGGTGATCTGGTTCTTTTCCGTCCAAGAGTTCATTTCACGAATGGAGGTGGGATGGCAAGCACAAACCGCGGTAGCTCTGCAGTGCACCGGACTATTTCAGGACAGGAAGCGCGTTCTTGACACGTGAGGAACATGCGCACTGATAGGCACCCTTCCAACCCATCCCTCACACACACACGCATGCACTCACACACACACACACACATACACACACACACGAGCTCACAAAAACAACGTCATCAAGCACAGAATTGTTCATTCTCCCAGTTAAACACACAGGGCCCGCCCCAGGCGGCCATCTTGGCTGACTCCGCCCCTCATATTTACACACTGGACCACAACCTGGACCGAGGCTGGTGCGGACATTGAGATCTTGTGCATCACGAGACGGACAAACAACACAACAAAAAACACTCCACTGCACAGATAAATACCCTGTTGAATTGGCACTGGCCAAACAAGAGAAGCGAAAGAAAAAGCAAAGGAAAAAGCTCAATTTTTTGTTGCTGAATGCCTGTTGTTGAGAACAAATTTTGGAGCCAATCTTTGCAAACGACAAAACCTTTTTCGTTTTTGCTGTCAAACAAGAAGATCGCACAGTTGAGCAGAGGGCGGGCGCTCAAGCCTCGACACAGGTTGTACAGTCCCATCCTCTCCATGAAAGACAACCGTTGACTGGGAATATTAGCCTGGATATGTACATCTGTGATTCACAAAATTCAAGCACCTTTCTTAACAAACACTACAAAAATATGCTTTACGCAACACGCGTCTCAAATTTTGCTTTGATTTGCAGGGTAATTCCACGTTTGGAAAATTATGCATCTGTTCTATTGGAACGCGTACTTGTTGACTGTTGTCTGCACGCTTCACCAAGTCTTACATCTGCCGCGCATCTCCCACCCCAACTCATTGCACACAGGATCTGTGGGACAAACTTCAGCTGATCGAACTCAGATCCAATTGTTTGTTGCGTCAGAAGCGGTTGGTTGGTCCCTTGTACCAAACAAACGAGAACGAAGCGGACAAAAAGATTGTCTGCTGGCTACAATCCACGTTTGTACTGGCAAAAAAGAAGAGCACATTACTTCATTTGGACCACAATCCAAGTCCCAAAAGGCGCAAATTTTGGGGTGCGAAGTCAGAGGATGCGCTTTTCACGGGCGATTTCGGACAATCTAATTTGCTGCAAAGGGTTGTTCATCGCAAGGAATCGGACAACCAGAGCAAATGAAAAATTATTTTCTCCGTCAATCAAAACCTGTTGCGGTTTTTCACTGGGTCTGGCACAACATGTTGAGCGACAACCAGGGGCCATCTGTGTGACGATTCGCGCAAAGCAACCTGCGGCACGTGATACACACGTTTGTGCGCATGCCCTGAGCGAAATGCTTCAAAATCTACGCTACAACTTGTAACTTCTGCGAACGTGGAAGTATGGCACCGAAAATGCGTGCAGAATGTGTTGAATGGGCGTGTGTCCCACAGAAAACAACTAGTTGTTCACTCATTACCACACTCACGCACGTTAAAAATATACTTGTCTATCACAATGATTCATGTACTGAACTCAACAAAATTAACAAGAGGGGCAAGAAACAGCTGACTGTGCGTGAATAGCAGGCGAGGCGGGTTGCGGCGCTGATCCAGGGGCTGTACCCCCAGGGCATGAAAATGTAGTCCCGCGGATGCTCGCACGGCGTGCCCGTCGTGGTGAAGATGTAGAAACCCTGCTCAGGGTTCGTCACCACCACGCGTGCGCCTGGAATCACGAGGGTATGCGTGTTGTGCGTGGGTATGCGTTCTCCAGTGCTTCAGTGGACCTCGATACCCAAAGAGAACAGACAACGCATGTTTCCTCATTACAATTTGATTGTTCACGAAATTTGCTGGTTTGCTGGGGGCGTCAGCAAATTTTGTTTTGTGGTCAGAAAGTGACAAGGAAATCAGACATTTAAAAAATTCGCTCCCAACTGAACCGTTTTTCTAGCAACTGTCTTTACACACACACATACACACACACACGCACCACACACACAAGCACACACATGCACACACGCGCATGCGTGCCCATGGGCGCACACAAACACAAAGCAAGCACACACACACACACACACACACACACGCTGACTATGATGTGGATGGCGCAGCACGTAAATTTAGGAGTGCGCTTCCCCCATACGCCACACCCAAACTGACCTTCGGTGAGCGACTCCTCCTGACCCCCGTGCACCGGGCCGTGCGGCGTCCACGCGAACGTCTCGTTGCGCCGCAGCACGAGCGGGAAGTCGCCGACGCGCAGCACGTCGATGATGACCTCCTGCTCGTGGATGTCGACCGTGAGCTCGGCGCCAAGGTAGTCGAGGCCCGTGATCTTGAGCCTGAAGCGAGAGAGGGAGCGGTGAGAACTGGGACAACACACGAGAAAAGGCGGCCGTAACTTGAAAAATGTCCTCCCTGTCATTTCGTTTTCGTTTGTTCTTGAAAACACTGGGACAAACTTACAGTTCACACCAGAAGTGTTTGACGACACAACCTTCGTGCTCTGAGACCAGAGGAGAGCCAATTACATTCACATTCTCTGATACAGCCCAAAAGGGTCAAAGTCTCGGATTGAGTACTCAGCAGTACAAACCGGACGGGGAGTACTCATTGGTATACGGTGGGTGGTACGTGTACTCAATGGTAAACGCCAGTAGCCAGACTGGGGCGCAGGGTGGGTACTCACCAGGAGATGATCAGCAAGGGCGGGTACTCACTGGTACACGTTGAGCGGGAGTAGGTAATACTCACTGGTAAACTTCGGGCGGGGGAGTACACACTGGTAGACGCCAGGGGGCGGCACCGGGTGGTGGACTCTTGCCGGAGTGGGTACCCATTGGTAAACCCTGGGCGAGGTCGGGTGCTCATTGGTACACTCTGCGCGGGGCAGTACTCACTGGTAGACTTCCAGGGGTAGGCACTCACTGGTAGACGCCCAGGTTAGGTACTCACTGGTAGATGCCCGGGGTAGGTACTCACTAGCAGACTGGGCATGGCAGTACTCACTGGTAGACTGGGCGGGGGCAGTACTCACTGACAGACTGGGCGGGGCAGTACTCACTGGTAGACGCCCGGCGGCGGCACCGGGTGGTGGAACTCGAGCATCTCTGGGCGGATCCGGATCCCTGCGAACCCGTAGATGATCGACTGGAGGAAGCCGCCCATGCCCGGCAGGTAGTTGACCGTGCTCGTCTCCTGGTCCTTGATGTCCCGCTCGTTGTACTCGGTCCAGATCTGCGACACAAACGCGTTCTTATGATCCCAAGACACTGTCACGAATTTGGCATCCAGGCAAACAAAGACCTGATCTGGAGGAAGAAACGAGATCTTCAGATTCCAACACACTGTCACGAATAGTGCAGGATTCAGGCCTCAAAAGCAACTGGGATTTGGCTTGTTCATTTCTGCAAGAAAAAGCTCCGATTGCTAACAAGCAAATTGAGCTGGCCTTAGCCTGCCGAAAATCCGATTGTTTTGACGGGTTCCGTCAATTTTGCGACACCTGTCGTGTTTGCAATGAGCCCCAAAGAATGGTTTGGCACAAACTGGAGTGGTGAGTAGAGAAGCCAGGTTGACCTCACGTGGCCGCAGCACTGACCTTGAACGGCTGGATCATGTAGTCGCGGTAGGACTTCTCGAAGTAGTTGTCGACCTTGGACGGCTCGTTCACCCAGCGCCAGCCGATCGTGAACCACGACCACGTCATCGCCGGGGACCGGTCGTCCGTCTCCGGAATCTGAGGGACGCACACGTGGTTTTCACATTCGGAGACGCGCGGTCGTTTTTTGACGCCGGCGTCAAAATGTTTACATTGAACCCAATGGTGGAATTTTTGACGTCAGCCCAAAAAACGACCGCGCGACAGACCCCCAATATGAAACCCCCCAGGGAGGACCAACGCGTCAGGGCAGGTGTAAGATGTGATGAACCATGGAGGGCCTATCCCCGGCCCAAAGGGCTCTGGACTATTCTTGGGCTGATTGGTGCAATCTTGGGTCTGCACTCAGACTGCCCCGTCTCTTTGGCTTTGGTCATGATAGAACCCAATGGCAAACGGCATATTGTGCGAGTTCACTGTAGTCCGTGGATGAATCCAGATCCTGGATGGATCCCTCAGCCGCGCGCCTTTGGATCTGAGAACACGGTCGAGACACTTTGCTCACCTCGTAGCGCTCGAGGTCGTTGCGCATGATGTCACGTGACATGTTCCAGTTGAGCGGCCAGCCCAGCATGATGGTGTCCGCCTGTTTGTTGGTGCGGTTCGTTCCTGCAACGTGGAGACGTAAGAACGTATGACTGAGGGCCAGCCCCTAATTCACACTGCGTGCGCCAGCGCACACGCACACCAAATCGTTTTGCTCACACCAACATACTTTCTTGTGCATGGTGTGCTACCACAATCACAGATGGGACCAACCCCAAATGTGCGCTGCTGTACAGTGTGGAATGTTGTAAAACCTACCGGTACGCGTGATGCGCTGGCACACTCACACTGAATCAGGGGTCAGCAACAAAAGCTGCCAAGCTGCTGATGTTTCATGGCAATTCGTCGCAGTATGCAACGACGAATTGGGGCACGATGTTGCGCTAACGACGTGCTCACTTCCGTGTCATTGACCCTGGATTTGGCGTCGCTGTGAGAAAGGCGTGTTCACAACTCTTCACCCTTTCCCAGCTCCGTGCTCCCATTGGTACCAACCCAGGCCCAGGCTCCAGTTGCAGGAGGGAAGTTTGGAGCGTCAGCCAACTCACCGAACTCGTAGTTCTGGTACTGGAAGTGGGTCCGCTGCACGTTGTCGAACGGGAGGTCGAGGTAGAGCGCCTTCTGGATCCACTCATCCGGAACCTGGGGAGCATAGGGGGGAGGGGGTTCACACCGTGGTACCGTACTCATCCGTAAAAGAGCACCTTTTGCCCCGAAATCCAGCACTCAAAGAAGGAGCGCGTCTGGGTGTGACTTCATGATCACTTCAATGGATATTTGAACCAGAAAACAAAGAAAACAAAGATGACAGTTGCCACGCGTCTCGTATTTTGGCGTCACTCGCACATGAGTGAAAACGGTCGAAAGAATCCCTATTCAAACAGTGAAATGCGGCGCCCTGCCGCGCGCGCCCTGCCGTACCCACCTCGGTCCTCTCGCTGCGGCCGCACATACACGCCATGTAGCGCGCCCAGTGGATCGCCAGACTCGCCACCACATTCGTGTACGCGTTGTTGTTGACCTTCGGGTGCCAGTCGTCAGGACCCATCACGTCTGCAAAAATATTCCGGCAGATGTCACGTCAAAACGTCGGTCAAATCACTTCAGAGAGAAACGTATCACAGAAGTGTAACACATCAGCTCATTTTCCTCCTTGTGGTTGACCATCGTTTGCGGCTATCCACCAAACACCCAGCGATAGGTTTGGACAAAAATCCCCTTTCGTCCTCTTCAGGACCAAACAAGCTCCACCCACCCACCGAGTGCTGACTGACTGACGCATTGGAAGGGGAACTCACCGTTGATGTCGTATCTGGCGATGGTCGAGTTGTACTTGGCGAGCGACGCGTAGAAGCGGGCGATCTCTCGGGTCATGTCGCAGCCGTTGTAGTCCGGGTTCGTCATGTAGTCCCGGTCCCGCGTCGCCGAGAAGTACAGTCTGAAACAAAAATGCTTACCGCATTGAGCACAGGCGCGTCCCGAAGGTTGCGTCTTACTGTTTGGCCGTCTGGCTTCCTGTGATACCCGTGGGGAACGGTGAGAACCACAACAAGTTTACTGACGGCACACTGAGACACTGAGCACCTGGTCAACGAATTTGACAGTGAGGTGTGTTCATCCATCAGGGTCTGGGTTGGGGATTCTGGGCCCCAGGGCCCCGTGGACATGCCCTTGCACAACCCACACTGACCTGATGGCGCACTTCACACTGACCTGACGGCGCGCCCTGACGGCGCACTTCACACTGACCTGATGGCGCGCCCTGACGGCGCAATTCACACTGACCTGATGGCGCGCCCTGACGGCGCAATTCACACTGACCTGATGGCGCGCCCTGACGGCGCACTTCACACTGACCTGATGGCGCACCCTGACGGCGCACTTCACGCTGACCTGATGGCGCACCCTGACGGCGCACTGCACACTGACCTGATGGCGTAGGCGATGGCGCCACTGATGTGGTGGCTCTGCTCGCGACACGCGGTGCAGCCCTCTGGCGTCACGTCCTGCCCCGAGGAGCCCGTCTCCCACGGGAACCGGTATCCTGCAGAGGGAGACACGGGTGAATCACTCACCGAGCAACACAACCCTAATGGTACTGATCATCAGGACAGACCCAGAGAGACTATCTTCACAACGAGCAGGTTTGCATCCAGGCCAGAGCAGAAAAGCCCCACACACTCAAACACTCACACCCACATCGGTTGTGGCACAAACACACCTGACTCTCTCTCACACACACACACACACACACACACACACACAATACACTGCCCTTCAGTGCTCGTCTACCACCACATAGACGGACACACACACGCGCACACACCACGCACACACAGTACTTAATGTATGTCCTCTACCACTCCCACCCGCACCACACCTGCCCACATCCAAATCTCCTTTTGCACACACCTTCGGCTTCCATATCCTCGGCCACACAGCGCCAGACACACACAGACACGCGTCCAGGGTCAAAGACACAGACACACACACAGGTAAGCACACACACGCACGCACACCCACCTTCTGCGCCCATGTTCTCGGCCACACAGCTACACACACACACGCACACGCACACACACACACACACACACAGGTATGCACACAAACACACACGCACCTTCGGCGCCCATGTCGTCTGCCACACACACACACACACACACACACACACACGCACCTTCGGCGCCCATGTCCTCTGACACCACCCCCCCCACACACACATACATACACAGGTATGCACGCACACACGCACACACACGCGCACGCACACACACGCACCTTCGGCGCCCATGTCCTCGGCGAGCTGCTGCGCCTCGGGTGCGAACGCGGACCGGAAGCGGAGGATGGACTTGACGAGGTCCGGGTGCGTCAGCACCATCGCCGGCAGGATGTACATCTCCGCGTCCCAGAACATGTGACCGCGGTAGTCCCGCCCGAACCCGCCTGCAATCAACTGTCACGTGTGAGTGTTTCACCCGAACGAGCAGCTTGGGAGAATTCTTCAGTGTACGAAAGAGAGTAATAAATGTTAGCTCAATTCTTCATGACTGGATCTGTTCACTCAAGATGGACGTGTGAGTGAGCACGGTGTATGCGTGTGATGCATCGACCCACACCCGAGGCGACCCCACAAACTCAACGAGTACCCTGCTCACTGTGCAAAACCCATTGTACTTCCATTTGTTTCAGCTTGAAACTTTCCACGATAAACTCCAGTCGGTGCAATATTTTTCACAGCCTCTGAGGCACGCGAACTGACCTTTAGCGATGCTGGTTCGCGTGAACGTGTGGTAGATCTGGTTGACCTGCGGCGGCTGCGCGGCAAACAGCGGCGGCAGCGACGCCAGGATGTAGTACTGCGCGAACTGCGCCACCTTCTGGATCTGCAGGTCTCCGCCCAGCAGCTGCAGCAGCAGGGAGAGAAGAGTCAGGACTTCAGGCAGTGCAGACGGGTTTTCAATCAGAGACACGACGCACTGCAGCTGGCGTCATGTCAGGAGAGGACGGCGTCATGGCAACCGCATCAGCACCTTTCTTGTTACCACATTCCTGGGATCTGGGTTCAGCCTCGCCCTCAAGAAAGTCTCGGTTCCCTTCAACCATATCTGAGATTCACCCACACAATTTGACAATGCGAGCCCATAAGAAGCCACTGTGCACCAGAACAGTTTCATCCCGTGTGGAAATGTGACCCTGGGAGCAACTTGCACGCGTCTGTTTGGTGCATGGCTTGCACTCAATGACCGTGACCCACCTCGATGTTTCCTCGCTCCCAGGTGCGCGCCCACGCGTCCATGTGCTCCTTGAGCAGCGCGTACGGTCCCCCGTTACTCCGACTCAGCGTCTGCACCGCGGCGTCGAAGTCGTTCTTGGCGGCGCCCTCGAACGTGTCGACGGCCATGATCATCGTCTCGTTGACCTCGCGCGTCTGCGCACGCAGCGACAGCGACTCGGCGCGCGTCTGGAGGAGACGGACGTCGTGAGGGTCAAGGACGAGAGAGGGTCACCGACGAGAGAGCCAAGGTCATGTTGACCTGTTTTTCTCTGACGTCAAATTGGCACGAGTCCAGAGCAATACATGCTCCAGAAGATCCAAGGGACCCGCGGGCAATGGCCCCTCCTGCCTACCCTCAAAGTCAAGGTCCAGTCACCCCTCAGATGTTACACGTTTCTTTTCATTGGCAGTTGGGGCCCTCCCTCCTTGGTTGGGTTCCCATGACCAAAAATCAGATTCACCAAATGGTCCTGGGAGTGTTCACCAGGGGGCGGTACTGTACCTGATAAAACACGTGGACGTTCTGTCGCTGCGCGCCCTTCTCTGCGACCTTGGTTCTCCCGGTCACCTGCCTGAAACACCCGAGACAGAGACAGTCAGAGTTGAACAATTGTTTCGCCGCTGGCTGCAGAGATGGTTTCGAGTGAGATAGCTCTTATTCTGACGTTTCTGTGTTAGTTTCTTTGCACGAGAAAAGGGAGAACGTTGGCGTCCAAGAGCAAAGAAAGGCGAAGAGCAGATCAGGGTCTGTACAAATCAAGATGTTTTGGGGATTTTGCTGTTGTTAAAAGGGTGGTGCTCGGTTAGTTCCAGTCAAAATAGAAGCAAATACCAACACTCAACAAAAACAGTCCAGGTTACCATTGTGTTTCAAAACAAAACCTCACCTTTGTGATGTTCCGTTGCAAGATTCAGTGAATCAACTGACAAAACTCAAAAATCAAAAGCAAATGTTCACGTTCTTGTTGCTGAGCCCCCTGACTTACCAGTCGTTGTACTGATACTGGGTGGGTCGCTCCCACTGCAGGTCCGTGGCCGCTTCGAAGGACGGATACTCAAGTTTGATGACCCCTCCCTGACTGCCGTCCTACACCGAACACACCCCGGAAACCACGTGTTAGTGCATCACCGGAACCGGAAACTACACGTGTTTGTGCGTCACAAAAACAAAACGTCACGTGTTCTAACATCGTGCCAAACATGGGCAAAGCTGAAGTGCTCAGTTGAACGAAAGGACAGTCCAATATTGGTTTGACTCTCACTTCCACAACCACGTCAAAAAGAGAATGTTCAGGTCGTTTGTTTTATGCATTGCAAGCGCTTCAACTTTGCTCTCAGCTCCACAATTGTAATGGAACATGAATCCTTTCCATGACACCAAACAGGACTGAAGTGCAACCCAACAGCAACCAAACCCTGGTTAGCGAATCACAACAATGTAAGTAAGAAGGAAAGGATTAGTACATGGAAGTTTGGTGAGTTCCTTTCCCGACAGACAGCAACTGAAACCAAGTTGAACGAAGGTGTACATGTGTGTGCTGGAAAACATGGGACTTTGGGAGAATTTGACCATTTGAATGAGACATGTCTCCCTGCCGACTTTGCCCTCGCGGAAAACTTGCAGATTTTGCCCTCTTCTACTTCGCCAATGGGAGTTGGTCCAGGTGCAAAACTTTGTTCATCTTTTGTCGCCATACGAATGTCAGCTCAACTCAAAAACACTCCCTCAATGGTCAAATTCTCCACGAACCTTCTGTGCAACAAAGCCTACAAGACAAGGCAAGACAAGACAGCAGAGCAAAGTAACAAATGTCAGCACACCAGTCGATGTACTCGTAGCGCTTGGGCTGTTCGAAGTCGATGTCCTCGGCGTCAGCGAGCTCGGGGTACGCCAGCTTGATGACGCCGCCCGTGGAACGCCGCTGTGGAGGGAGAGATGCCCATCAAGCGACGCCGGCGTCGATGACGTCACCGCAGTGACGTGAATGACGCGTTTTGACAAAAATTTGCCCCTTGTTTCCAAGAATCAAGGTTTTGCCTGACGAATTTTTGTGAAGTACACAAGACCATCACGCTCCGGGTTTTTGACGCTTAAAGTGACTTCGAGCCACGTCAGCCATTGTGCCCCCAACCGCGTCATACTCGCAGTGCCCCCTGCTGACTTTGCGCGTGATGTTCGAAACTCGTACCTTGCGCTTGGCGTAGATGTCGGTGACGAGGAGGCGGATGTACCTCTGGTGCACGTAGGTGCGGTGCTCGATGTAGGCGAAGGGACAGTCGATGTTCTCCGTGAACACGCCTGCAGCGAGAGGTACCGTCATCACCCTTGAGTTGCGCGCACTCGTGTGTTGTGCGCACCCCTGAACGCGCCCTCGTTCTTGGAGGGCTGGGGTCTCATTGAATGAGGTGAACCAAAGGGCAATGGGACCCCTCACTTTTGGTATTCATGTTGGGCACGAACGGTTGGCCACCACACACCTGAGTGAACGCAGTGTGAACAGTAGTCACTTGTCACAGATACGTCCTCAGGAAATTACTGAATGGTTGAATGGTCAATCGACCCCTTCCACGTTCATTGAGAGACCACACACACACACACACACACACACACACACACACACACACACACACACACACACACACACCTGTGTGGCACATGCTTTCCTTCTCAGACAGGCAGACACATCCTTTCCTTCCCAAACAGCACTCTTCAGACAGACAGACAGACAGACCGACAGACAAGCAGACCTGCGCGCACGTCGAAGCTGTATCTGCGGATCGTCTGCCTCTCGATCTCGCTCTCGAACTCGATCCGCGTCATGACGGCGGCCGGGATGGCGGCACGGTGCGAGTCGCCTGCAACACGCCAAGCGGCGCCGTCAAAATGACGCATCATGGAGAGACAACGAGAAAGACCTTCAGGCGTCAACTCTTGTGAAACTGGAAAATGCTTGAGGACGAAACGAAGAGTGTTGGTCTTCTCATCACCCCAACGGATACAGGAATGAAGTCAGAGGAAGACCCACCCAAGGTGTGCCTGAAAACAAGTTTTGCGGGGTTCACAGTCCATTGCGTCCCCCCTTGAGTCCGTTTCAGTGTTTTGACACGGCGCTTTCAACAAAGCTGGTGAGGTATTAGCTTGGCCTCTTTGACCTCTCTCACCTCCCTCTCCGTTGTAGAAGCCGTTGAGGAAGAGCCACGGGAAGTAGACGGTGGCTCCGATGTGGCCGTTTCCGAGCGTCGGCATGTAGCGGTGGTTGATGGAGTCGTTCCCCGGGAACAGCGGCAGCCTGCGAGCGGGGAAGTTTCATGATGAATTTCTTCTCGACACGCACTGCGATTGCGACAGAAGGAGAAATGAAACGTGATCATCCAAGTCAAGGCGAAGGAGCATGTTCTGGACACACAGAGTCCGTGATGGAGACAAGTCGCAAACCAGCCACGTCTGGCTTGAGGGTTGGACAGTTTGCTGACAACAGCTTCAAAGAAATCTTTTGTTTCCGTGGACATGACAATCCCATCTCCAAGGACAGGTGCGCACACAACGTGTGTCAATAACTGAGGCTCACGATTCACACCAAGTTTGTCGATGTTGGGGACAGTTTCATGCGATTGCTTCACTCGGTGCTCAGCATGATCAATGTAAAGATGATCCAGATCTGGGGATCACGTGCTTGAGATCTGTTCGCGGACAGCGACGGAACAATCCATGGGTGTGTTCCATTTACGCGTGCGGCTAGCAGCCGGCGCAGTGGCGCCTCTTCGCCCAGGGCTGGGTTGAAGACAGGGCGAAGTCAGCCATTTCAGCTCACTGGGCGAGCCGGCACGCTTGAATCAAACATCGCCACAAAAGAGTCCGGCATCGTCAAAAACGGATTTTACCAATGACGGTGTTCCATTGACGCGTTGCAGCCAGCCGAGTTGGCAAAAATGACTGTGTTTGCCCACTTTGGCCCCATCTCCAACCAAGAGGCGAAGTGGCGCGACTTCGCCGACGGTCAGCCGCGTGTGAAAACGGAACGCGCCCAGTGATGACGTCACGAAAAAAAGACGCGCAACACGTACTGCGACGACGTGACGACGTAGGGCAGCTGGCTCTCGTCGCCGATGTTGGAGTTCTGGCGCTTCTGACGGCTGCGCGCCTCTGACGCCGCTGACGCCTTCACGTCCCGCGCCGCCGCCGGCGTCTCGTGATTATTGCTCCACAGGTTCCACAGCGCTGCAGAGGAGAGAGACAACCATGATAGGGAAACTGGACAAATGCAGTGGCGTTTTGTCTCTCGTTTTCATTTCAAAAAGTTGCAAACCTAAACCACGCTTGGCATTGAACACAGGCGGGTCTCCAGAGTGGCGTGTCCTTCAGGTGTGGTCTGTCGGGGAGGTGAGGGCCACACCAAGTCCGAGTCAGTTGGATGGTGAGCACAGGGTCTTCCCTTCCCCGAGTGTCCTTTTCTCTTGGGTTTTAAACACTGCATCGTGCAGGTTGGCTTCGTCGGAACCGACCTGCGGTCAAACTTACAGTTCCATCCTGGCAGCGCCACTGCGACGGGAACGACGCACAGCAGCAACAGCAACAACAACGGCTTCATTGCGCCCGCGTTCTCTTCAGAGTCTCAATCTACAATCAGAAAAGCTGAATTGACAGTTTCACATGAAATGAACACATGTAGAGGATTTCAACAGGGATTCCACCTCCCAGGGGCACAACCCTTCAGCGTCGCTATCTTGGGAAAGCTTCATGTGCGGCTGTACATCCCGTTGACGGGACAGGGTCGCTTTGGCCAGACGCCAGGTATGTGCCGGGAATCTGCCTGACTTGAGTGTTTTTGCAAGTTCGGACGGATATGGCTTCACGGTGTTCGTGTTCTGAGGACCGGGTCGGGACACCGAGTGGACGACAGCGCGAGGGACAAGGAAGTTCAGATCACAACAACGAGCGAGCTGCACGGGGTCAACAAGGTCAACAAGGTCACCGAGACCACGAGTCCAGCTGAACTCGGTTCCCTGAGGGTCGGGCTGAGTGTGCTGCAATCCCGGACCAGCAGAGCTGATGGATTTGACTGATGGATTTGACGTCAAACTTCATCACATGTCAAATCCAAAGCAGGTAAAATTGCAGGTCACACGTCACACGTCCATTTTTGTGCAAAGTGTGAGTGGGGTGACGCGTGTGGCGCAAATAAAGTTCTCTCTTTGATTTGCTGAAGTTGAGCAGATCCTGCAACCCCAACATGACACACCACACCTCTGACTTTTTGCGTCCGAGGGTCGGACTTTTGCCCGAGACTGAAGTCGCCTCAACCCCGCACACACGTACACACACACACACACACACACACACACACACACCTGCAGACAGAACTTCTCTTGTCATTCTCAGTGCGTTGCAAATTTGAAAACTCGTGCTTCGGCATCTCAAACAGTTGGGGATGTTGGAGCTCGCTCGTATCAGAACCAGAACCACGTCTGACTCAATGCGAATAGGGGTTTTCACGTGGTGTCAAAATGTTGACGCGATCCCAGGAACGGACTGGACCATTTTTTTGGTGCTCTCCATTGGGTGTCTTGTCAAATCTGACGCCTGCGTGTCAAAAGTTTTGACGCCAGCGTAAAAAATCTGCGTGTGTGAAACCCCCTCATCCCACGCCATTCCTGTTCAATGACATCCCCAGGCGATAATTTATGATCTCATTCACTCCTGAGCCGTTCTGATAAGGTTGTGAAACACAAAGCCTGTTTATCCACATAAAACAGGTCACATAGCACCGACACTGCGTGTATCTCTGCCGCCAGGTTTGCTTCCCATGATGTCTCGGGTTTTCACAACTGTTTGTTTTGATCGATGCTGGCATTGTCCACGGTGGTGCAATTCTGCCGAGTACAGCACGTACGGAGTGAGTGTCGGGGCGGAGTTTTCTCCACATCAGCACGATCAGCTAAACAAACAGTCGCGTGTACATGTATCCATCCATGTTTTGACGTACTCATATTTTACCTGTCCTAAATCACTGTCGAGAAAGGTAAAGTTTTTCAACGTCAACAGTGCTCAAGAAAAGTCCAGGAGGTGAGCAGTCTGAATCAAACGGGATCTTGTCTTCCAGGAGAAAGTCTCCCTCCGACACAGTCCCTGGTGGATCCAAGACTTGTGGGGCCTGAACTCCAGACTTGAATAACGCGCTGAAAGTTTCGTGGAGCACGGATCAACTCAGTGATCCAGGAGTTGGAGAAGATGGTCCAGGTCAGGATCGGTGAGAGTTAAATCAAGATACTTGTGAGATCTAAACTGGTGGATTCTGTGAACTCGACTCAACAGCCAAATCTTCCCAAAAGTTCAGCTCGAAGAACAAAGGGAAAGGGAACCATCACAACACAGTTTGGAGAAGCTCATCAACAAAGAAATTGGACGAAGTGCTCCAAAGATCCAGCTCGGGGGGGGGGGGGGCTAGTCTGGGCCGATGACCAACTGTCCGAGGCTCAAAACTTTGGGGGCATTTTTGGCGGGGCCCCAATTTCAAATGGAACAAAAAACAAGAACAATGAACAAAGTACCACAAATTTCTGGGGGATCCACAACAGCCACGCTGACACATTGCAGCAAACATTTGATGCTCAGGGGACCAATGCCTTACGGGTGTCTCCCGGACCCACTGGAGGTCCAATCAATCCTGGCAGGTCCAACAAGTTTCACAGAAGGAAAGACAGGTTCAGGTTGATTACATTGCATGTGTGGCGCCCAGAAGAGCGAGGAGGATCCTAACAACGGATCCAGGATTGAGGAGAATGGGGTGGGTGGGGGCAAACCCAAATCTTGACATCTGACGCGCAATTTTGTGCCTGCGGTGCATGTTGTTGGCCAAATTAACCTTTTGGAGGGTCAGGCCTCAACCCTCCAGGATCCGCCAGAGACACATCACCCAAACTGAGTTTTTCTCATCCATTTTGACGTGAGAATACAAACTCTTTCAAATCAGGCAATTTACCATTTATGGTCACACTCTTGAAAAGGTGAGGTGCCGAACGCAAAAACAAGAAACTTCTTTTGTGCGCAAAAGGTCCACTTGCTGACGACTTCAAAGAAATACTCACCTGGATGTGTGTACTGATCCAATTAAAGGTGAAACAATGCCCGTTTCCTTGGTCAGCCAGGTAACGTTACACCAGTCCTAGATTTAAAAGGCAGCGACCTAGTTTGGCTGAACAGTCTGGGGACTCCCCTGTGCGATGGTTGAATCGGGTCGAGTGCGGCTGCGCGGCAGGTGCGTCAGGTGAGAGGGAATCCCGGGGGCGCCGATGGGCATGCGCACCTGTGGAATCAAAAATGGCGCGAATCCAAATTTGGGCATTGAGGCCAAAGGGCCTGAACGGAACCCCTGAGTGTTCCTTTTCTGTCTGTGGGTTTGTCGTTTCAAGTTGAAATAAAATCAACAAGCAGAGCTCAGGCAAAACTTTTTCAGACCGCGAAAGTTTGCTGATCGTGTGTACGCACCACGTGCAGTTGTACAGAGTTCAACGTTTCTGGGATTTTCAGCGTCGCAGAGAACACAATTTTTTTTCAGCCCGACGTCTGAGGTTTAGGACCTTGGATTTTCAATCTCAGAAGATGGACTTCGCTGCAGAAATTTTTTTGCAGCTGTTCGCAATTTGCACTCCCATGGAGTGGTTCCTGTGTCTACTCTGAGCCCTCGATTGGGTTTCTTCTGTCCACGGAAACGACACGCGAAGGGCAGTCAACCCTGCTGAACTTGCACATCAGTTCACGAATGTTGTGATTGGCTTCTTCCAAGGTCCCTGGACCCATCTATGAAACCCAAGGTTCCTGGGCCCACCTGTGAAATCAAGGTCCCTGGACCTGTGAAATCAAGGTCCCTGGACTCCCCTCCGCAGAAAGATCCTTGAATTTCTGCAGCAATGAGGGCAGGAACAACCTGTATTGTGACGTAAATTTGGAGAACCTGTGAATATTTCACAGGGTTGTTTCTGACATAAAGGGAATGGTGAAGTTCACAAACCACTGATTTTCATTGTCTTGCCTGGCGATTGGCATTCTCTCTCTAATCCGGTAAATGGGGCACGAAGACGGAGGACCGGACACACCAGCTAAAACTGGCCATTGGGCGCGTGAAACATGTCGTTTACCCTGGTGAAAAAAGTTTGATTTTCCAGCTGGACAGATAAATTCAGCCCAAAAATACACACGCTATTTTTGTGATCACAGATTGACCCTGGTCAGTGTCAGGACACTGTGCTGCAAAAATTGTCAAAATGGAGTTTCTCTTTGTTGCGTTCCTCGTCACTGCTGGACTAATTTCTGTCAAAGCAGGCAAGTCAAGCAAATTTTTATTCGATGACTGGACGCCTGAATCACCCTTCTGTGATTGAAAAGTTGAACACTCTCCTCTGCGTATTTGCCGTGCCACATGTGGGCGCATCAAAGATGCGAACCTGAAGGGCCCAGTCCTCTTGATTTGTGGTTCATATGGTGGTCTCTCTCATTTCTGGAGTACAAGAAAAAGACGCTTCCATCTTCTGACGTTGTCGCTCTTCAAGGTCACAATCTGACACCTCATTTCGTTGGTGGGTCCATCCAGACAACTGCTCACAGATGTGAGAGGGCTGTCCACGAATTTTCCGGTGGTTTTCGACACTTGAACCACTTTGGAATCATCGCAACTTCAAGAAAAATTCTTCCGTTGCCTTCTTTGCATGGACTTACTGGAAGAAACTGTTTCATGATTCAATGCTGAAAAATTTTGCGCTGTTTTTCTCGGCGCAGAGTACGTGACGGGTCCGTTCGGACGTCAGAGCGGCACGGCCTTCACCGACGCAGACTTCGCCACCGGCGGGCAGATCGTGCGCATCGACATGTGCACCGGGGACTGGTTTGACCTGTGAGTGCACCACGTGACTCATCACGTGACTCACCACATGACTGACCACATGACCAGACAAGCTGAAGAACAGGAGTCACTCCAGCTTCTACTCAAAGTAGGGGTGGGTGGGGCAGACGTCCCAGGCAGCCCGAGTTCAACGGGGAATCGAACCAGGTTGCACTGTTGAATGAAGAGGCTGTTTGTTCTGGAGATGAGAAGAATCTAGAGGGCTCCACTGGTTCCCCAGATTCACCCCTGGTGAGCCAAGGATCCAGCACCTGGTCCGCAACGCTGTGCAGTCTTTGTAACAACGTTTGCTTGGACATTGTGTGCAGCTGATCTTGGAAAGACTGACTGGACCTGTGGTTTCGCCTCACTGATATTGTGAGACTTTGGAAGTTCCCCATCACAACACAAAGATATTTGCTTGCGTTTCAACCCAATTGCAGGATCCAGATGCAGTACGGCAACACACAGGCGGACGCGCACGGACGGTGCGGCGACGACGTCATCTTCTCCATCTCGCTCTGCCCCGGCGAGTTCATCCAGCGCGTCGAGGGCCGATACGGGGACCAGTGAGCATTTCCGGTCTCATAAGAACGGGGACCAGTGAGCACCGCCTTGGGTCACCTGGAGACGGCGCATGCAGACTGGCAAACGTTGCCAAGCTGAAATTGACTGGTGCTCAACAGAATTGCAACGTTAAAAGTTTGAGAAGTCACGCAAGGGTGGGGAAACGAGCTTCTACCTGTTTCTCAGTCTCAGTTCAGTTCAAAATGTACCACTGGCTCTTCCAAGAGACATCAAAGAGTACTCAAAGAGCCAGAGACTCACAGCTGAACTGAGGCTGAGACTGAGAAGCAGGTCGAGGTAACACGTCGGGTTGGTCAAGCAAATGCAGGGCAAAGGTCTCACACGTGTTTCAATCAATCGTGCGATCTTGAGCACAACAGATTGAAAACTCGTCTGTAAAACTTGACTGGGATTTCCTTTCTCTCCGAGCAGAATCGACTCCCTGACATTCTTCTCAAACACGGGACAGTACGGTCCGTTCGGTTCGACTGGAGGTGAGCCCGTCCACATCCCTAACGCAGATCTTGACTCTGAACTCCATCAGATCAGACAGAAATTCGTTGCCTGGAATGTTGAAAACAAAAAGAAAACATTGTGGAGACAATGGAGCACGTGCGAAAATGCTGAAACTGACAATACATTTTACTCCTGTTTCTCCTCAACCTATTTCTCAGTCTCAGTCTCAGTTCAGTTCAGTTGCTGGAAGACCTGACTCTTTCAAGTGCGACCCTGACCTCACCAGGGGCCAGTTGGGGTGGCACTCAGAAGAGCCACCAGGTGGTGCTCTGAAGAGCCAACCAGCGCTCGCAAGAGCCAGAGACTCAGACCTGAGCTGACACTGAGACTGAGAAATAGGTGGAGGCACGTCTGCATGGTAGCGTTCGATTTATCAATCCATTGCAATTCCGGAATGGCCCTTCCACACTGCAGAGTGGAATGGCCAAGATCAATCCGGAATGACCAGAAGGGCACAAATTCTGTTCTTTTTGTGCAATTCCGAAGCAATTCCGAATTGACGGAAGGGTAAATCGAACGCTCCCAATGTCTTTGCAGGGTCCAGCAGTTTCAGCACCGAGGGGAAGAACCTGCTCTTCATCTCAGGGTACGCCGGGTCGTTTCTGAACGCGCTCACCTTCCACTGGGAGGACGAGCCGCCAACACCGCCAACAGAGTGAAGCGCCGCCAGTACCGCCAACAGTGTGGAGTGCCGCCAGTACCGCCATCAGAGTGAAGCCGAAGACTGTACCTTGATTCGTTCTCTCAATAAAATCTGCTTCGAATCACCTTGACGTTGATATTTCTTGAATGGGAATCGCATTGCAGTCATGCAGTGGGCTTTCTGTGTTTTGGGGAAACAAAACACGGTGAAAGCACCAGAACACGGTTCAACCCTCGCCCTTGTTCCTTGAACCTTCGTTCTGTCGATACTTGTTGCAATACTCGTACTTGGTGCGTGGCCCAGTGATGTGTGCTTTCAGACTTTTTCTGTACATGTGTGTGCGTGCGTGTGTGTGTTGTGTGTGTTGTGCTTTGTGTGTTGTCTGTGTTGTGTGTGTGCTGGATGTGTGTGTGTGTGTTGTGTGTGTGTTGTGTATGGTGTGTGTATATCATGTGTGTGCTTTCTTTGTGTTGTATGTCATGTGTGTGTCATGTTGTGTATGTTGGGTGTGTGTGTTTGTGTATGTTGTGTGCGCGTGTGTGTTGTGTAAGTGTTGTGTGTGTTGTGCACGTGCTCTGTGTGTTTTGTGTCTGTTGTGTGTGTGTGTGTGTGTGTTGTTGAAAGAATTGACACAAGAGATTTGAACATCAGATCAATCACCAGAAACCCCGTCAAGCGGGAAATCTCAAAGCCCGCACACGGCATTTGGTGGCATTTCAACATTATTTCAGGTGGCATCATGATGCCATTTTGATGGCACTTTTTTGTATGCTATTTCAGTGACATTTATTTTTTAGGTGATTTGAGGAGCTTGGTCCGATTTGTGAGCTTTTGGAAAAGGCGAGCGAAATCGGAGTGAGCGAAATCAAATCACCTATAGGCAGCCTCTTCCAAAAGTATGTCTGCAGCAGTTTCATGGTCAAGATGAGGATTGATTTGGGATCATTTGGGCTCTTTTGGTTCATTTTGGGTTGGGGATAATGCGCGAGGAAGGAATTTGTC
>JAAUXT010048962.1_pt1 | contig 19961 bp, 18 predicted proteins | sample 7278171 | NCBI WGS metagenome assembly JAAUXT01 (sample SAMN14350112, study PRJNA611818) | marine sediment metagenome | isolation source: surface marine sediment (1.8m) | place: French Polynesia: Moorea | collected 2018-08 | reverse complement strand
CCAAATTAGTCAGGTCCTTTGTTTGTCATTATTCATGTGCGCTCAACTGTGACCAAACGGTATCGCTGAAACCATGTTGACTGTCAGAATACTTTGACTCTACCTCGTATTTTTAGTGTGGGGAATTCTTTCGTTTCAGAACTGCGCGTTCAGTGACTTGACTCTGGATTTACACAAGAACCAGTTTGAATCTGAACCATCAGAAAGGATTTTTAGAAAATTCCGCGCTCCAACCAGAGAGATGACTGTGAACATACAAGATTCCAAAGTTTACCGAGCACAGGTGCGCTTTCAGGGTGTTGCCAGACAAGTTAAAGTTTCAGGAGGTAGCATGAGGCTTCTGGATATTGAGGCTGGAAACAAAAAATCAGTGTGTGATGAAGACTACACTGTCAGCTGGGTCACACTTTACCATGTAGCAAACACAAAGGAAGTAAAGGCAGAAATGTTCTTTTCAAGATCTTTCTTGATGCTCCAAATATTGAATGTCACAATGGATCAGAGCAAGATGTCAGTCATCAATCCAAGGGGATTTTTTGTGTTGAACATTGAGAATTCCTCCTTCAGCACAAGCATGCATTCTGGGATTGAGTGCAACAAGGCTTCTTTTGTTGTCATCAGAAACTCTGCACTGACCTTGCAGAACTTCATGACTTCCAAGCCTCATGCTCTCAGAGTGAAAGGACAGGAGTCCATCTACGAGCATCGCGATTGGTTCAAGGGATTATTTTGTCACATGGTTCAATGTGTAGAAGCTTTTCACACTTTTGTGGAACTGACAAACATTGAGTTCGTGGGAAGTGGAACAGACGAGGGGGCAACAGTGGATGTCTCCAGTGTTGGAGAGCTGGTTCTCAACAACTGTTTGTTCACCACTTTGGACGGAAAAAACAAAACGGCAGGAGCATTTCTGCTTGTGGAAAATACAGCGAAACAATTGAAGTAAAAAATTCTTTCGTTCACTTCCTCAAAACGGTTTGGTTCAAAATCTGAAAATATTTTGATTCACTTTGACTTGATAATGATGAACACGGTTTTCTTTTCAGTGCGATGAATGTGACATTCAACGCAACAAACATGAACGCGTCGAGGGAGGTGATCAATTTGATTGCAGTGAGAAAGAAAAGGCACATATCATTTGTCAATTTTGTTCATTCTTTTGTGTATTGCCCCAACACATTGGACACAGTGGAAAACTCCGAGTCTAATTCTCATACCATCAGCTGCAAATCAGTTTGTTCAGAAACAGCATACACGAATGCAGCAGGAGCAATGGAGGTTCATGGCTTCCATGATTTCGCATTTCCCAAAAGTCTGTCAGTGAAGCACAACACCACCCCTTGCATCGCATGTCCAGTTGGAGCAGAGTGTGGAAAACAAATGAAAGCTTTGCCTGCTTATTGGGGGGTGAAAGATGACAGTGGATTTGTGACAATGCTGAGATGCCCCGAAGGCTATTGTTGTAGAGACGAGAGCTCTTGCCGAAACATCGATTCCTGTGGCGCAGAAAGAAGAGGCTTCCTGTGTGGACAATGCAAAGGAGGTTGGACTGAGTCTTTGTTCACAACTGACTGTGTCGCCCATCAAAGCTGTTATCATTCGGAAATTTATCTGCTGTACATTGTTGGTGCTTTTGTCTACGCAATGGTGCTATCGTACAGCAAATTCATCAAGAATGTGCTTGGCAAGATACCAAAGAAGATCTGGCAAAGACTGAAGCAATCGACATCAAGGAAAGAGCTGGACAAAGATGAACCAAGCAAACAAAGCGAGGCTCCTGACAAGCAGGAAGAGAAACAAACAGACTCAACCAAAGATGAGGAAAGTGGAACGAAGTATTTACAGAATCTTTTCTACTTTGTCCAAGACGCTGCTCTTTTTAAAGTGGATCTTCCCAATCAAGAATCCAGCGAAAGTGCACTTTTTCAAGCCTTGGAATTCTCACCCACTGTGCTAGCCATGTACACAGATCTTTCAAGAATGTGCCTGTCTCACATGCAATCCCCTGTGGGAAAGGTGTTGTTTCACTCTCTCTTTGGTTATATTGTGTTGACTTGCCTGTTGGTTTGTTACCTTCTCCTGAAATGTTTCTCACGATGTTTGAGAAGACACCCAAATGCTGCAAAAATCATAAAAGGTGGCTTGATTCAAGGATTTTTGCTCTGTGTTCTTTTCTCTTTTCAGAAAATAATGAAAGGCACTTTCACCTTGATTAAATGTGTCTCAGTGAGCAACAAGTTGGTCCTGCACATTCAAGGGGAGGTGGAATGTTTCACATGGTGGCAGCACTTGATTCACATCTACATTCTGTTCTTCATCGTCCCTTTCTTTTTTGTTCTGTCTCACGCTCCTTTCTACGTGCAGGACAAGACAATGTCAGTGAAACTTTTCGTGACGACTTGTTTCCTACCAATACCATCCTTGGTGCTTCATTGTGTGAGGAACAGAAAAAGAACGAACAATTTCCGTGAGAAGGAAGGTTTTGAGTTGAAGAATGTCAGAGATGATGAAAGAGAAGAGACCGCAAGACCAGGTGCCGGTGAAACATCCGAACATGTACTTGGTGCAGAAACTGAAAAGAATGAGACGACCGAAGTTGTTTGCACTCAAGAGGGGAAGACAGAAAGCCCAGACAAAGAAACTGATGCCGAATGCGCTGAGGAAATCCTGAACACTTTGCTGAGGCATTACAAGACCCTGAGGTTCCATGGTTTCAGGTTCACTTGGCTTGGAGTTCACAAACTGTACAGAGTAGCTTTAGTTGCGTGCAACACGTACTTCACTGACCCTGTACAGAGACTGTACATTATGACTGGGCTGCTTTTACTCATCACTGTTGTCAACGCATTTGTGAGACCTTACAAGGATAACAAGGCCAACAGGACAGCCATGTTGTCATACGTTGCAAACATTTGTATTGCAATCACAAACATCACCAAGGCTACGATGGTTAAGTTTGGTTGTCAAACAAATTGCAATGCGACAGCGAGCTTGCTGGACATGTTGAGCTCAGTGGAAAAAGTCCTGTTGACCTGGGTTCCTGTTGCTGCCCTTGTTGTGTTCATTTTGTCAAAGGCAATTCAGAAGTTGACGGAGAAAATAACAGCAAGGAGGCAAAAAAGTGAAGAGAAAGAATAAATCTTGAGGTGTTTGTTGACAAATTGAAATGTTGTGTGATCTTTGAACGAAGCTTCAACTGCAAAGCTGAAATGGTTCAATATGGGCAAGGAACAAAACACGCTCCTGGCAAAGGACGCTCTTCAGAGAGTGCTACTTTTCAGACTGAAACTTTCTTCGTTTCTACGCACTTGCACTGCGCATGAATGTTAAAAAATGGGAAAATTGAAATGGAAATAAAAGTTCACAAGCAGCACCCTGTTCTCAGTGTCTGATCTGCGTCAGGAAAACGCTTTCGACTTCACACAACTGTCTGCCACGGATGATGTTTGTTGCCTGTGTGTGCATCTGTGGAATTGCCCCTCCTCCTTCGGTCTTGACCAAACACGGCACCCACGCTGCAAGGTCCTGCGCAAAACGACTCCATCGTGGACCGTGCAAATATCGCGTGCGTCTCTGGACCAAAGCCAGATTTGTCAATCAGTGTCTGGAGGTGACTGACGTTGAGCCGGAGCCCGAGCGAACCTTCCTCCGGTTCGCTGCAGTCCGCTCTGAGGCGCGGCCCACACCGGGCGACTCGTGCTGACGAGCTCACACCGGGTGAAGCCGTCGTGAGTCGGCTGCACTTTTCTGTGTGAACCAGACTTGTGTCCAGTGTGAACCAGACGTGTGTCCAATGTGAACCAGACCTATGTCCAGTGTGAACCAGGCCTGTGCCCAATGTGAACCAGACAAACAACGGGTGTGAACCAGACATTGGCTCCAGTGTGAACCAGACTTCATACCCAAGACGCGGATCTTACAGCGCGCGTATCTCTGACTCGGAACAACTCCGTCTTAATCCGAGAGTAATTAGCTTCACAGGGCCGACCAGACTTTGTCTCCCACTGCTGCAGTCTCTGTGAGGCGTCCTGCTGAATGCGCAGTGCTGACAGGGGAATACTCAAGGGTCGGTTCAGGATTTGGTCAGAGAGGGAAGTCATCAGAATCCTTCACAGCAAGGCATCGGGGATCGGAAGGAGGGTGTCTGCATCTCTTCGCCTGCAGATCACCTGCGGGTGGATTTTTAATTCTTTGCGGTAGATCCAGGGTTCAGGGCACAGGACTCGCGTGACACTGAACTGGGTCTCGGTCAAAAGGAACTACTTTGTTGAAGGGTTCTTTGTTGTTGGCGGGATCCGCTCGATGAACCCTCAAGTAAAACCACGGTTCGCGAGAGGACTGTTGTGATCGCTGTCACACGGGAGCCGTGTCCGCCCCGCGCATCGCGACGACAGCTCCATCTTCATCTGCCGCAAATTGGCTTCATTTTCCGCAGATCAGGCTCCTTGTGTTGCGCCTGCAGGTCCCCCTGCTGAGCCTGCGGTTCCTCCTGCTGGGAGCGCCTGCAGGAAAACCGTGTATGGGTGGCGTACATACGAGATGGCGGGAAGCAGCGGAATAGAGGACTCTGCTCACGTGCAGCTGCAGTTCCTCCATCTACTACAGCGCGAAGGAGACCTTCAAGGGCTGCTACCCTTCGCATGGAGGAGAGACCACGAACGGTTGGTGTGGACTATCACCAGAGCTCTCAGAGATTTGGTCCCAGAGAGGACACAAGGTTTGGTAAAAGAAAACCCGATCCTTTGGTGAAAACTTCAAAAGAAAAAGCTGCGCCTGCGCCACAAAATTTGGAGGTCAATGTTTTTGCAAAGTTCAGGTGGACCGGGGTCTTTGGGCTCCCCCTGGATCCCTGAAGACCTGTTTTGCGAATGTCATGGTTCGGTATAGCAAAACTCCACAGGACAAACACTTCCTTTCCTGACAAGGTTTTAGCCCTAGATTCTCGTTGTTTTGATCTGTGGCCATTTGATTCTGTAGACAGAAGTAGGACAAAAACGTTCTGTTGAGGTGCATACTCGTAAATGTCAGAAACTCGTTGGACACCGAGGCGTCTCTGCACCAGATGTGTCACACAGTGTCCCAAAGAAAAGGCAAGGGAGAAATGCACAGAACATCGCGACCCAGAATCCATTGACATTTTTGGCGTGGGATGGGATGCGGGACGCATCCGGCTTGAGACGTGCCTGCTTTACCCCTGCACTCTGTACAACGACGAGTCGCACAGGAACACCGCTGAAGCAGAGCCGGATTCAGGGAATCACCATGCAGCAGTGGGCTGAGGAAGTGGTCCAAACAACCGTCTCGCTCTCGCAGCACGCATTTCTACCAAAATGGGATTCACCCAGTCCACTTGGTGCTCCCTCAGGACCCTGGATGAGGCCACGTGCAGAACCGCGCCTGTTCCAGCTTAGATTCAGGAATGAGGGGTTCCAGACACCAAAGGGCCCCTCTGGGTGCCCCCTCTTGGCTCCCCTGTCTCTGTGGTCCCTGGGTTGGGTGCCCCTTTCTTGACTCTTCTGGATCCGCCTCAGGTCCCTGCGTCTGGTGCCCCTCCGGAATCCGCGCCCCGAACCTCCCGGTCTGAATGGAGCTGGATATGCAGAATCACGGGCGCAGCTGATTCAATTGATATTCAGGGAGAAATCTATGAATAAAAACCACGAGCAATGAAGGACGCGTGCGATACAGAGTCGCGGAGGAGGACAACAGACCAAGAATTTCCTTCCGCTCTTTGCAAGAAGCGAGCATGCTGTGAATGAAAGGCGCCGTCCACAGGGACGAGAATAGGGAATCCTGAAGTCGGTGGGCGGCGAGAAGGTCGCAGTCGTGTTCTGTTTTTGGGAGACGTCCTTGCAGCATGTGGCATTGAACCTCATTACACTACGGAGGCTTTAGACTGAGCTAGAAGCCATAGGAGTGCGTGTTGATGAACAGGTGAGCTGCAGTCCGCAGTACGAAGGGTGCGGCGCAGTCCTATGGCTGGGACTGAGGCTGCAGCGCTACCCTGGCTATTCCGGTGCCGAGACTGCAGCGCGGTTGTTGCGTGTGTGGGGCTCGGGCCACACAGGAGTCAGCCTGGCTCTTCCTTGCATTGCCATGGGTTCACTGAGGTCGAAATTCCATTCTTACACGGTGCGTCTGGTGTGACACGGCTGTGCCTGAGGCCAAGATTCTTTGCTTGTAGAGAGCGTTCAACAAATACCTTTCTCCTCTGTGTGTGTTGTGGCTTTTCTCAGCACGGTGCTGCAACCGAAGCCTGCAAACTGCCACGGGCTTACAGATTGTGTTTCTTCATGAAGAGAATGTGAAAACCTTGTGCCGTGTGAGACGCTTTCCAAACGCGTGAGTGTGAGAGACAGTTGAGGAGCCCTGCTGTCATTCAAACCCTGGATCTCGAGACTAATGCAGAACTAAGTGCTTGATCCGTCTCGGGTGCGCGTTTCAGAATGGAGTTGATAGAAATTTGGCGCCTTGAGCCCTGAGTGAGAGAGACGGTTGAAGGTCTCCGCTGTCATTCACATTGTCACAGCCTCGATCTGGAGAAACACGCGACATTGATCGTTTCAAGTGAAGCAACAAACGAAAAGAGAACAAGAAGTTCATTTGTTCCCAACTTACTTCACACGTTGCAATGGGTGTTTCAATTGGAAAACGAGGTAACCCGAAACACAGGGCTGAAACCCTCTTTTGCAATGTTCGTTGAATGTTAAAGCAGGAGATCCAAGGGGCAGTTGGAACCCCGACATCCTCAAGAATGGAACAAGGAAAAACAAAAAATGCCCAAATCTCCTTCCTCCTGAAGGCATAAATTTCATCAACTCAGAAATGTTTAGGGAAAACATCTGAATTCATTACACCGAACAACAGATCATCTCCATGGATGGGGATCACAATTACTTTTGTTTATGGAGTGTTCAGAGATTGATGCAGGGGAGCCAGGGTGACCAGCTCCCTCTGTGTTCCATTCTGTATTCAAGTCTCTGTTTTTGATTCCGATCTGGATCAAGGCATTCTTGCATTCAGAGCCCATGGAGCCAGATGGATCCACCCTTGGCACGCACTACAACATTCAACTCATAACTCCCCAATTAAAAGCAGCAGTGAAACGCACCAGGCCCAAGACTCCATGATCTGGGGAAAGACACCGAGACGGGTGCAATAAATTACTCCGAGGTCAGTTGCTCCCTTGGAGCTTGACAAAACCGTGATACCAATGTCCAGACGGTCCGCAGGTCCAGGGCCTTCAATTGTGCTCTTCATTTTCCCACCTGAGACTGGGCTTCATGTGAGGAACAAAACTTCTGTGGCTGAACCCTGGATCTGCTGCTGGTATTCCATCACAAAATGCAACAAAGCCGCCCGAAGGAATCGAACTTAATTAGATCTCGCCTCGCTTTAGGAAACGACTGCCTCAATCTGCCGTGTCTACAAGAGGGGCAACTAAACCCTGGCTCAGGGTGCAGGGCTCAGGGCTCAGGGCTGGGGTTCAAGTACCCGTGATCCACAGGCCCAGAATAAGTGGGCTTGGGGACCACGGGGACCCAAGGGTTCAGGGTTCAGGGTTCAGGGTTCCAAGCTTTGAGGTCCAGGGGCTTGCTGGATATGGAGATTGTCCTCAGGCCTGGGGTCTCAGGGATCTAGCTGCACCAGAAGATTGGAATCCGTTGCTCTCTGGAGAACTCACTCCGCGCGTAGCCATCGGAGTTTCAGTTCGACTCACCAGGAGAGCACAGTGGGACACAACCCTCTCATCCGAGACCGGCAGAACTGGGACCCTCCCTACACAGGGCTCCTCCCCAGAGCTCGAGGGTTTAGTCGTCCCTTCCCTGTCCCCGTCATTAAGCCCTGCGCTGTGAGCGACGACGCACCGTAATTATCGCTCACTCCATTGTGACGCGTAATTACGTACCGGGAACTTCCGCCTAATCCGACCGCTCGACCATGCAGCACACCGTGTTGTCCGGACCGAGTGCAATTTTTGCGTTCTTCTGGGCCAACAAAAAGGCTCAATGTCACATAAATGTGTTTGTTTGAACGACGAATTCGGATCGTCCGGCACGATGTTGAGGCGCTCTGCGAAGTCGGGTTGTGCAGACATGAGGTGCACTGAAAGACTTCTGAGGAGACGCAATTACGAAGACGTGGGACGTTGGGCTGTGTTCAGCACGCTGGGTCGTGGTGAGAATGCACCTCTCTCCCCGCGTGTGGGGTGTTTCCCCCCTCATACTCCTTTTGTGGTATATATATATGTGTGTGTGTGTGTGTGTGTGTGTGTGTGTGTGTTCTGATGCCTTCATGCTTCCATTCACCCGATCTGACATCCACAGAACCAGACCGTCGTTTAGTCCCCTCTGTTGACCTCTTCCCCGTGGGTCGTTGTTCCTTATGTCTCGTGCCTATCGAGGGACCTGCACTCCCCTCCCCACCTAGGCTCCTACTGCTCAGCCGCAGTGTCACGCATAACCTCTCCCCTCGCTGCTCTTTGTTTCCCTCCCTCCTTCTCTCTTTCTCCCCGCCCCGCTCTGTCCATGTCCAAAGTCTTCCATTAACAGGGCCTCCCCCATTATCCCGACCCCCTGCGGGTCGCTGTTGTATTTATCACGTGTCTGTGGAGGGACCTGCACTCTGAGAACCACGTGCTTCCGGATACCAGATTCGCAGGTGAGAATGTTCCCTGGGTGTGCCAAGCGCGTTTCGTCACGAAAGTTGCACGGCTGCAATACCCCCCCCCCCCACCCAGCCAAGAGAGGGCTTGCAAATACGAGGCAATACGAGGAGGCTCCAACTTCTGGGTGTCTTTTGCATGCTGTATCACTGTGGTTGGATATTGCCTCGTAGTACGTCCCCAAGTCGCGCGACACAGGACCAAAAGTGTTCTGGTGTCCTGCCACAGGCAGCACGATGCAGTGCTGGCAAGTAGTCTTGTTTGACTGGACCGCATGTCTGGCAGACCATTTTGCGTACTTCATAGTGTTTTGGAGCGGACACTGCGCCGTTTATCAGGATCACAGTTCACTGGTTCCCGCTGCCCCAGCGGGAACCCGGGACGCAACAACAACTCAATTACGATCTCAACCACTGCAGTCGACCTGTTCCAAATCCACATGCGAAGACGAGGAAGGAGAGTCGTCGGAACGTGGGTTTTGGTTCAACGAGAGTGTAGGCACGTTGTAGCAGTGTTTGAGTGACATTTTGTTGTGCCGCAAAGAAACGATGTGTTGTCATTCACGAGTGAAAACATCTTTCAGAAAATAGCTCACCATACCAGCTGGTGAGTCCAGATCCACCACACCACGGGGGGCACACCACCAAAGTTGTGGTTCTTCGAACCATTTTGTTGTCAGTGTCAGTCAGGTGACTGTTCCACGCTCTTTCCAGCACATTGGATGCTTCCACAGGTGCACCCCATGTCCCCACCCCCGACCCCTTGACTGGTCCACCCGCGGAACGACGTGTGGATCCTGCGGCTCCGGACGCGTCGCCATCACCCGGAGCCCCGGACCCGATCGATGCGAGGCGAGAATTGTGGCGATAAATGGCCCGGACACTTTTCCCCCGGCGCGAGGCTCTTTTTGCGACAGAAATCCAATAGATCGTCAGTCTTTCACGCACGGGATATGGACATGTAAAATGGGCAGGAGAGTTCACACCAGAGGCGTCACGGGTTGACTCGCGTGTTTGTGTGGCGGATATGCAGCCTTCATGGACCATTTTCAGCATTGGGCGAGACGTTCAACGAAACCCCAAAGATGGATCCCAAAGGAAAAACGCCCGAGGCTGAGTTCACACCTTGACTTGTTTGACATGGGTGCGGCAACCGCGACTTCCGTGAGCAAATCACTGTTGCGCAGTCAAGAAGAGGAGCGCAGCGCCGGATGCATTCAGTGTGAACGTGGCTGAATTTGACAGCAATCCAATTGGCCGCGAATCGTTCAGACTTTCTGATGTGGGGCATGTTCGAGACGGAATTGAGACACACTCGTACTCGTGTACAACACTTGCCTGCCTCACTTCTTCTTCTCTCAGTCGAGCGCAACTTGGGATCTGCGAATACTCAAGTCATGTGACGGACGTGTTGCAGGCAGGGATATGCGACACGTAACGTTTCCAGTCTGTATGAGGGCGCGCAGCACACAACGCATCCAGTCCTGAGGATGAGTAGATCACTCGGCCCTGGATTCTCTTGAACCCCTGCGGCCTTGGTGGGACTGGACAGTGTCCAGAGCCGCGAGATGTTACACGGTGTGGATGCCATGTTGTTCAGGAGAGACAGGAGCAGGGGCGGATGTCAGGGGGACTGGCACTTTGACCCCTCTGCAAATTTACTTGACCCTCAAGCACTTGGAAGTGCAGAGACGTTGTCAAAACCTTTCTCGTTTGTTGCAGGATAAGAGGTTAGGGACATGTTGGTCTTGAGGTTCATTCACACTGGATTCATTGAGCAGCAGAGAGAAATGAGAGTTCCTGTGCCCACCCGTGTATCTGTCCGCGTGCCAACTCATTGATCTGTCCCAGGATCGGCCCTTGCAGTCTCGCTCCCTCTTGTCCAACAAGCCGTTAACCTTGTCTGGTTTTGGATTGGACATTGTCCAGATCTGTGGATGATGTTGCCGACAGGGAGTACAAGAGGGATGGCGAACCAGAGACTGGTCCAAGTGTGTATCCAGTGGGCGGGTTGAGGAGTGGATCCAGGGACAGATCCAGGACGGATCCAGGGGGTCAGGGGTGGATCCAGGAGGTAAATCCAGCAAGCTGATTGCGAGATGGACTCAGGGGTGGATCGAGCCCTCTTGCTGCGACTCCGCGGTGCAAGTCTGAACAGAGCATGGCGACGCACTTCATAGCCCCACTGAATATCCCCCTCTGGATTGCGAATGCCGACAGTTTCCAGATCGCCAGTCTGGTTTCGTTCTAGCCTTGTGAGTTCAGGCATGTAGTCTTTTTGGGAGGCCTCAAGGCCTCTCTCTGGATCCGTGTCTGTGTTGCAAATGCAGACCCTGATCCGTGCGGTCCGACTGGTCCGACCGCCAGTCTCGGTTCGGCCTCGGCGGACCCGAGGAGTTGCTGGGTGTTCCTCTCCTGCAGAGGAACAGGGCCCCGCGGCTCTGTGGCGGCTGTCTGGACTTCTGACCAGCCGCCCCTTTCACACCAGATCCGTCACGCGTTGAAGAACACCCGAGTTCAGGGAACCATGCAGCTCAATTTCGCACCACAAATGTCTGCTTTGTGGTTGAGGCTTCATCTCCAGACTTGTTGAAATGTGAGGCGTGCTGTGGTGAAAAGACTCATCCGCTTCAGGAGGGCTGTTGTTGCTCCCACATATTCCACAGCCCCATTCTCACCTCTTCAGCGCTGTTCACACCAAAGCGCAGAGACGCTGAATAACGGGACGTTCCAGTGCGAAACAACAGGGTGGGACACAAGGAGGGCTCTGGCCCCTTGATCAGAAAGATCAGCCCCACTACTGTGCCACTTGCGCAACATGTTGTCATGCAAACTGAATACACCTTCCAAAGATGAACTTGGAGGCAATCTGAGGCATCGCCCTCTTCACCAAATTCTGAATCCGTCCCTGAACAGGCCGCAAGTAGACGCGCAGATGTTCCTGAATAGATTCTGTGCTGAACCTGGCCTGCAGCTCTGGCAGGATTCGTTGAGAGACCTGGACAGGGTTGTTCTCGCCAGTGCGCAGCGTCGCCGTGTCACACTCAGTATGAGACGCATGCGGTGTGAGATGTGTGACCGTGCGGTGTGAGACAGGCCTGGGAGAGACGTGCGGAGTTGAAAGCGTCGTCGCTTCGCCAAGGGCCGCGGCTCTAACGGATTCGACAGCTCCATTCAAATTCAGATCAGCGCTCCAGGACTGGATCCATGAGGCTGGCCCCCATAATCTCTGGTGAAGTAAAAAAATTTCCCCTCCCTCAAGTAACTTTGCTCTACAGACGCAAAACTTCCTTCTGTTTTTTGATTGATTCCTGTGTTGAAATTTGACCCAAGAAGGAGTCGGTCACTTTGTCCAAACGCATGATCCTTGTTTCATGCGGGTGGATCACACCGCACTTCGCACGCCTGCCACTCACAATGAACTGGGCAGAAACGCACGACGCACCTGGTGTGAAACAGCACCAGGCAGACCGACCACACATTCCCATCCCCACCACGGCGCCGACTGCTGAAGAGCCTCAAATGGCTTCTGTGGTCACAGCGCCTCCAGCGCGGTTCTTGGAGCGGCAGACCAACACCACAGCGCCGTCCTTGGATGGGTGGTATCTCCAGCACCTGCAAGTTCCTTGCAGCCTTGGATCCACAATCTGGTTGGGGTGTCGAACACAACGTGGGACCGGCTCCAACCCGTGACCTGCCTGTCTAAAGAGGGCGCTGCACCCAAGTCCTTACTACAAATAATGGCCCTGTAGCCCTCACAAACACCTTCACTGCGAAACCACAGTCTGCACGAAATCCTATCGCCTCCATCATACAAAATGTCTTGCATGTGACGCGACGTGTGATATTCAACATCGATCGGCTGTCCCCGGGGTTTGGAGCACCGAGGGACGGCCAGGCTCACACCGGGTGCGTCAAAGTCCGAGGCATGTCACCAAGCTACTCCGCGCCACACATAACACCGTGCAAACAAGCACGCTGTCGGTGTGAAGAAGGCCTGAACTCGTGAAAAATTCTGCGTGAATATTCAGAATCAATCGGAATGTGAAATCGAACCGAATGACTCGCAGAAGGGAGCAACGTGTGCACCACTATGGCGCATCCAGCGTGAAAACAGCCACATTCAAAATTCGGGAAAAACCTTGATGGTGCCAGCTGGAGATCTGATGCATGTTTCACACCGGGTGCGTCGTTGTGTACCACCTCTCGCATGGTCGGGTGGTTGTACGTGTGATAAAACACAGCAGTGAACTTTCACTGGGAGAGATACTGCAGGGTTCGACTAGATTTAGGGAATCTGAACTTCCGAGTTTCTGGAGACAGCGTGGGTACCAGGCATGGCCTGAACACCCACGTGCACATCCATCCGCAGGGTTGATTCTCAAGACCACAGACACCAACGTCTAGGGTACGCATCGTCGACATGGCAATTCGTGAGTTCAGAGTCAGAATAGAAAACCATCTAGTATCACTTCTGCGCATGACGCGGTTTGTGTGACTCGGGCCTTGTTTTTCCGCGTGATATGGAGCATTGATCGCGGCCTCCTCTGATTGTTGAGGCGGGAGCCGCTTTCGGGGAGGAAATGAAATTCTCGTCTGGTGTCTGGGGGTGTAGCTCGACTCGTTGTGCGTCGCATTGTGTGTGTGTGTGAGAGAGAGAGAGAGAGAGAAGAGAGAAGAGAGAGAGAGAGAGAAGAGAGAAGAGAGAAGAGAGAGAGAGAGATGTTTCATATGCTATTGTGGAGAGAGGAGCAGAAAGTTTCTATGTGGTGGCGGCGGGGGCCCTGCACACATAATCCGGACCCCAAACAGAAACAAGCACCGTCACAACCTGTCGTTTCGCTTCACGGAGTGGTGTGTGTGTGTTGCATGTGTTATTGTGTGTGTTCCAACTGCGCCAACAGTTGACAACAGACGTGCACTATTGCGCCTGACTTCGCCAAACAACCGGCTTTGTTCCACAGCCGGTTGCGCTCTTCACAGCCGGCTGCGCTCCCATCAGCGCCAGGCGCCACTCCACCCTCCGACGCATTTTCCGCTTCACAAGCAGGAAGGCTTTCTCAAACATCTGCTGAACACACGCGATGTGGGATGGCCGCAGGGGTGGGGGAGCCGTTGGTCTGTTTGGGCCTGTTTCGAATGAGACGTGATGCAACCAAGTGTTATTGTCTTCTTGCACAAGTCCACATGCATGTGAAATGTCATTGCGTGCTCTGGGACGCAACGCCCGAATTTGATTTGTACAGAGACGCACGCAACATTTGCACTTCTGCACCTTGTCTCTGTCTCAGCCTCAGTCTCTGTCTTCGTCAAGCTTTCTCTCTCCCTCACGCATGTCAGACCTGTCTCTTTCTGTCCCTCTCTTTTCTCTGTCTGTCTGTCTCTCTCCCTTCCTTTCCCATTTGCACCACCTTCCCACCCTCTCCACTTCCCCACCCTTTTCATCAGGAGTAGTGAGCCTCCGGGGGCGGCGGCGTCGCTCTTTGTTGACGCGACGCGGCGTCTGTAGCTGACTGCGCGGGACGCGGCGCTTCCTGCTGCCCCACTCCGCTCAGATTGGATTCCGCTCCTCGCGCCGTCTCCGGGCAAATCTCATGAAAGGGATGTCAGCGCAGGGAGTCGAGAAAAGTGCGAGAACGTCGCCTTTGTTCTCAGCTGCAGATTGGATGGGACAGATGACACAGATGTTTCCGTGCGCACACGTGACATACAGACAGAGAGACAGATAGACAGACAGACAGACAGACAGACACACACACACACACACACACACACACACACACACACACACACACACACACACACACACAGTTTTACGATTTCGACTGTACTGTATCTCTTTTCCGCCGGAAATGCTTCCTTGCACCTTCGCTGATGCTGATGCAGTGAAGCATCAGTGACTTCTACGCTCGGTCTACTCGGTCCGCTGGACGCTGAACGATGGGCGCTCAGATCCGTCAACCTCTGTGCAAGTGCGAAAAAGTCTTTTGGTTCTGTGTGTGAGAGCGTTGGCGTCATTTTATTCCTCTCGCCTCTGGGTCCCAGATGCGACGCGCAGAGATCGATACGAGATTGCTTTCAATCTCCTTGTCTCTTCTTACGTCAGGGAGTGTGTTCGCAGGAGGCGTCATGCGTGTCGGTGTGGTGCAGATGGGCGCTGCACCCTCAGGGCTGTGCCGTGCAACGCAAAATAACTCAGACGACGTTGTTCTCCATCTCAGTCTCCAAGTCACTCACCCCAGTCTCAGAGGGGGGGGGGGTCATACTGAAGGCGTCAATCGTTGAGTCGTTGTGGGCCGGCCCTGTGTCCTGCGTCATGCTGTTCCTCTCGTGCAGCGGGCATGGAGACGCAGCACTTGGTCTGCGGTGTGAATCCAGCCTCATGCCGGTTCTCATCTCCTCAGTTTCCCCTCTTCATCTCTGGTCTCACTGAACGGGATGAAGTCATGATTTGCTTTGGCTTGGTAACGACGATGACATTGCGTCAACGCGCAAGAACTGGCGTGAGATTGGCCTCTTCCCTCAACTCGCGTCTCACGCGGACAGAGCGGTTTTCTTTTCTGGACACCCACGCACACACACGCTCACTCAGCTGGCACTTCCGAATCAGATCAGACACAGGGGAGGGCGGTTGAGTGTCAGATCGACTGGAGGGTTTTGGTTGAATTCGTTTCCCTCCCTCCCAGGTTCTATTTTTGTGCTCGGTCAGAGCTCGAGGAATTGATCTGCGTCAGTGACGCGCGCACAGCGACACCCGACCCGCGCAGGAGCGACCCGGGCGACAGCTGACAGGCACAAATTATCGCTCGTTTAGCGTGCGCTCCTTCCCCAGTCCCACTCTCGGATTTCCCTTCCCTCCCCAGCCCCAGGATCCAGGATTGAGATCAGGGGAAGGGCGAGCTCAACCCACAAAACTGGACAACTTTAGAGAAAGAGACGGACGCCTGATGGTTTGGAATGCACATTTTGAAGTCGGGTCACTTGGTTGCTGGGGTCCCTTGGATCCGCTGCCAGTAACAGGAGTCTAGTTGACGTGGAAACATTGACAGAAGAAAGTCATGATAACTCAGGAACTCAGCGAGCGCCCCTCTCCTCCCTCTCCTCGTGAGTGTGAAACTGGAGAACGCCACACCAGGGTCACAAACAGTTGACGGACTCTGCATCGTGCACCAATGACGTACTCACGGGCCCCTTCGTGCAACGCGTTCAGCGTGACAGCAGAAGAACTTTGTGAAGCCCTGTCCACTGGGCCACTGCATGGAGGATCTCACATAGATGATCTCACACTGTGACACTGCGGCCCTTATGGGTGTACAACCTTGAGGTGCACATGAAGAGACCCGCCGTGTGACGCGTTCAGTGTGACAAAGTTCTGATTTGTGTGCAGATCTATGTGAAGCTGTGCCTGTCCACACGGCGCACGGCTGCGCTGCCGCATGCAGCTTCGGATGGGGTCCTGCATACCGTATCCCTCCCGCCCATGCCTCCCAGCCGTGCAGTCTGTGGATATTCCGTCGCTGCAGCGGAGGGGCACAAGCTGCAGTCTGGTACAGGGGACGGAACAGATACGCGTGAGTGACAACGGAGCTACAACCTCATTGTGGTACATTGGGGTGATCCCACGGTTGTGCAGTGTATGGATGTACAACAGGAAGCGGTCCAATGGCACAGATGTGTGTGATGAGGCACAGGCGTGAGGCCTGTTCGACGCGTCAGGCGCTGCGTCCCTGCGCAAGTCAATGGACACCGCTTGGAGGGTTGGTCTGTGTGAGATGGGGCAACGTCGGGGTTGACACAGCGTCCGTTTACTTGTGCAGGAACGTTACAACTGACGCTTCCACGGTGAAACAGGCCTCAGTGTGACACAGAGACGAGCAGGAGTGAGGATTTACAGCAGGGAGTTTTGGCAACTGGCGTCTTGTGTGAGGTGACGGTGATCTTCCAGAGTCTGGGACAGAGAGACAGCACAAATAGCATGCGCGCGTGCGTGCGTGTGCGTGTGTGTTGAACTCTCAGTGTGTGAGCGTGTGTGATAGTGTAAGCGCTCAGGCAACACAAATACGAATATTCCACAATCCCATTTGGATGCAAACTGTTCACGACACACGTGGTTCCGTTGCTGAAACTCCCTGTTGATTCGATTTCACAGAAGGATTACGTTCAGTGGAATACAGAACAACTTACGTGGGACGTGGATCAAGGGTTCTGTTGGTCGTCACGTCGTGCTTCGGACATGTGTGCGCGTGCTCGCGCGGATGTGTGTGTGTGTGTGTGTGTGTGTGTGTGTGTGTTCGTGTGTACGTCTGGTTTGCGTGCGTGACCTTCACGCGTTGCTTTGAGGTCTTCAGGCCACCAGATTGCCGAACTAACCACCGCTGAATGTACGAGTACGAAAGTTTCTCCTTTTTGGAACAAATGAAATCTTGGTTTCAATGTCAACCTTGCGTCGCGCGTTGCAAGCGAAGTATGCACAGAGTCAGCTCTGCGCCACTTCGTGTTTCGCATGACGCACCCAGTGCAGACCAGCCCCAGTCCGCCTTGGCCTGGCTTCGCCCGAAGGGAAAGCGGACAGTGAGTGAGCGACGGGGCACAGAGCTACGTGCCTCCGAAAACGGACGAACACACGGAGCGAGCCTAAAAGCGTTTTCACACCATCAGCGCAGGGGTCCACTTCACAATGGATGCGCCGAGCGTTTCTCTTCTGTTCCAGTCACAGAGCGTGCGTCGCAAATGACGTAACGACGCAGCACCCGTTGACTCGCCTGGAGACGGAACCCGAGCGTATGGCGTGAACCGGGCCCCAATTATCTGGAACCCTGTGGGCGCATTAGGCTTGATGAATCTGGAATGGGTTCATCTTTTCATGTCAGTCATATTGACAGACGCAATTTGTGGCCCGTTTATCTCTGCGCGCTGAGGCCTGGTCACACTGCGTGGGGGTACGATGCGCTCGTCTGCGTTGAGGACATTTGTGTTCAAATTGAGAACACATGAAGAATTTACCCTGCTGACCAGAACTGTATCAATGAGACAAAGACGCTGGCACCAACGTGCAATAATCCGCAGACACGAAAGCAAAGCCCTGATGTGCGATGTTTGTGTTGACGGGCCGCATTAGTGTCCTGCACCGATGTTCCAGTCGATTTCGGTGTTGGGTGTCGCTCATGACGCGTTCAGTGTGAAACACGCAAAAGCGGATGGATTTGTAATCATCTTTCCGAGAACTGCGTGAAAGCGCTTTTTTTCCGCTTTTCTCGAAGAAAAATCTGCACAAAAGCCGCCATATTTCTGGAAATTATCAAAGTGCGCGTCGCGTGTGTTTGCCCCGAATGAAAACCGACACGCTGCTCTTTGACGTCGGTTTTTGATCTCTTGTGAGGCTGAATTTAGATGCTCGTGGAGTCGGGATGAAAATGCGCTTTTTCCTTCAAAGGAGTCTTGTATTGTTGAATTACGGCACGGCAACCGAAGTGATTGGTCCCTGGCTGATCCAAGATTGGGACTTACAGACCCAACTGGGTCCTGAATGGGGTCCAACTTTCACGGGTGGTTTTGGAGGAGGAATATTTTTCAAACAATTGACGTCAAAATACAAAACATTTTCGGAGACACGCCCACGCCCTTGGATCGCTTTACCTGCTTCGCTTCACATTTCTTGGTCTTCTTGTCTCGTCAACACGTCAGCCGGTTTCAAAATGTCAGATCTTTTCAACGGGCCACCCTCGGCTGAAAACGCCCGCACCACATCCGTCTTTCTGTTTTGACAAAAGATCTTGGTTGTTTGGATTTGTCGCTGGGATGGAAAGAAGGGCCAGAGCAGACCCTGGATGTCTAATTCTGGACGGTCCACAGCCGGAGGCGTTGCGTGATGTGTCCCTGCGCGTGTCAATGAGCGCTCCTTCAATTCGGCGGCGCAGTGTCCGTTGATCCGGTGGATATAGATTTGATCTGGACGCAGTGGCAGATCCAGATGAATAAGACCCACGTTTTGTGCAGCGACCAGGGAGGACACTTTTCTGAGGTCAAAGGAAGGGGGCGGCACCCCTCAAATTCACACGTCTTGACCATTTTCCCCTCGACACCCCGTGTTTCAGTCCAACACAACAGCTGAGTTGACGCAGGACCCAGTCTCATGTGTGAGAGGAACACACGGCATCCACGGTTTGTTTGAAGCCGCTCTGGCTCGAACTCGATGTCTGGTTGTGAGGTTGAGCGCCGCGTCGCGCGGAGGAGATCTCACGGCTCGAACTCGCTCACTGTTGCGCGGTGTCGGGGCCGCAGGTGCGCAGTGTCGGCGGTGTGTGTTGGTATGTGACCCACGGAGCAATCAGTTAACGAGCAGACGCATTCAGAGCCGTCCTCGTAGGGAGGGACAGAGGCTGCAGCGCCATCCTTGTTGTGAGGAACCGATGCTGCACCGCCACCCAGGAGGAAGCATGAAGTAGGATCTGTGGCTTGTAGGTCGAAGTTCCTGCAGGGACGCCCCTGCACCTTTCTCTCCTGCCTTTCCTCAACTGCAGGAACGATGCTACAGCCTTTGCTCCGCACCCACAACCGGTACTGCACCTCTCCGCACTGCAAGGACGGCCCCGAAAGCTCTTGCGTGAAACTTTCCACTGAGCAAATAGAGATGGATCGGCTCTTTCCTCTGTGGAAGTGAATGTGGGTCTGAGAGGAGCGATCCGTCGCACGAGGCGGGGGTCTGATCGAGGGTCCGCGCGGATCCCGGAGGACAGGCGGAGGGCGAGTACCTGGTGTCCGTTGCTCGAAAGATTGGAGCAGAGATGTGTCCCAGTGATGTTGGGTTGCAGTGTCGCGAGTTGAGCTTGGTCCGGCTGCGGGGCATGATTCGCAACAAAGTCAGACCAGTGGGAAGAATTCCAGATCCAGTCGGCAACATCGTACCTAGACTCACCCACAGCGGTGGTTTGTCTTCTGAGGGGCTGGATAATGGTGGACATGAATCTCTAAGGCAAGCCCTTCTGGATTCCGCAGAGAATGTGAACAGCTCTCGGTGCGCACAGCGTGGACTGACGGCGCGGTTCCCTTTGAGCCCTTTGTGCATGCAGGAGAGTTGAACACAGAAAAATAGCTCCATAGAGCTCGCGGTGATTTGAGGAAATTTTACTTGCTCTGATTTGGCTTGCTCTGATTTGACTTGCTCTGATTTGGCTTGCTCTGATTTGCCTTGCTCTGATTTGCCTTGCTCTGATTTGGCTCACTCTGATTTGGCTCGCTCTGATTTGGCTCGCTTTTTTTGTCAAAATTCTTACTTTTTTCACTTAATATTCACAACT